>Ga0114922_10004787_pt1 | contig 12540 bp, 8 predicted proteins | sample AartaG_FD_100975 | JGI IMG/M metagenome (GOLD analysis project Ga0114922, IMG submission 100975) | Deep subsurface microbial communities from Aarhus Bay to uncover new lineages of life (NeLLi) - Aarhus_00045 metaG | ecosystem: Environmental > Aquatic > Marine > Oceanic > Sediment | place: Aarhus... | reverse complement strand
CCGGTCCACGAGCCGGAGCTGATGGCCTCCGGTGTGTCTGCCGCCCAACAGGCTGAGGCGCTGAGCTATTTCAAGGCCCGCAGCGTAGCCGCCCGCTTCGATAAGGGTGTTATCATCGCAGCCGACACGGTGGTGGCCTGCGACGGAGGGGTCTTCGGCAAGCCTGCCGACCTGGACGACGCCCGGGCCATCCTCAATGCGCTATTGGGCAAACGCCAGCAAGTGATCACCGGCGTGACCCTGCTCGACGCAGCCGGTGGTCGGCGTCTGATCGCCCATGACACGACAGTAGTTGTCATGCGTGAGCTGCCGGAGCAGGCAGTGGAAAAGTACCTGGCCAGCGGCGCCTGGCAGGGTAAGGCCGGTGCCTACGGCATCCAGGACCGCGGCGACGCCTTCATCGAGCGCGTCCAGGGCAGTTTCACCAACGTTGTAGGCCTGCCGATGGAGCTCCTGGCCAGGATGCTGCGCCAGTGGGGCTGCCGTCTTCCCCACAAGGTCAGGCAAGATGCGTAAACCCCGTTCAAAAAGAATGGCCCGGCTTCGAGCCCGACGGCCAACTGAACGCGGCCAACTCGGGGGTTCAGCCCGCGGCGGACTACAGAAACCAAGGCCCTCGTTCCGCCACCGGCGGATTCAGTCGCGTCGGTTCCCCAACTGAAGCGTGAGCGTAGCCAACTGGAGGAAAATAGCTACCGTAAAACGGGCGATAGCGGCTGCGTTGTTGTCGGAGAACAGCGCGAGTAGACCCCACACCGCAGCCACGACGGCCAGCATCTGCAACAGCGTCCCGCCGAGCCGCAGAAGTGAAAAGTCCTCCTGGCGACGTCTGCGGGTACTGCGGTCCAAGAGGTCCCGAATCTCGGTCAGAACCTGGAGCAGCCGAGCGGAGGTTTCCTCGGTCTGTTGCCGGGGAGGGGGCGTGGGTCCGGACGGATTCTCCGACGAGGCCGGCGTGTCCGCCCCAGACCGATCGGCATCTTCTTCGAGGATCATGTCCGCAGCCTCCGACAGCGAATCGGCGACATGCGTCGCTCCGGCACTGTGCGCCGCTGTAGCGGTGCCCTGGCGCTCGAGGAGTATGGTGCGGCACCCGCTGCGGCAACCGGCTTCGATGTCCCGGGCCCGATCGCCGATCAGCCACGACCGCTCCAGGTCGATCTGCAGATCCCGGGCTGCCTGCAGGAGCATGCCCGGCGCCGGTTTACGCAGGTCGCTGTCCCGTCGATAGGCCTCCACCGTCGCGTCGGGACCGTCCAGGTACGGACAGAAGTATATCGCGTCGATCCGGGCTCCGCGACGCTCCAGGAGCTCCTCCAGGCGTCGATGGACCCGGGCTACTTGCTCCTCGGTAATGAGCCCCCGGGCCACTCCGGACTGGTTGCTGACCACGACGATGAGATAGCCGGCCCGGCGAAGGCGAGCGATGGCCTCGGCCGCGTCCTCGAACGGCTTCACCTGCTCCGGGCGGCTGATGTAGCCGGGGTCTTCGATCAGGGTCTTGTCGCGATCGAAGAATACGGCCGGTCTCTTCATCGCCCGCCCTTTGTCCCGGCCAACTCTTCGATGACGGCCTGGCGGAGCAGCGGCAGGAGGAACTCGTGGTGCCCGACGACTTCGTGTCCGCGTCCTGGTGCGGTCGGGCGCAGGACCACGTTGGCCCGGGGCCGGTAGTGCCGCAGCATGTCGAAATTCGCCGTCGTCATGGCCTCGAGATCGGCGCCGAGATTCCGGGCCACCGAGACCGCCTTGAGGAACACCTCCGGCAGCACGACGGCTGACCCGACGTTCAGCCAGACGCCGCCCGCACCGTGCCCGGCCGCCGGAGAGTCCGCGGCTCCCAGGTCGGCCACTACGCTGCAGACCAGACGGAAGTCGTGCATGGTCGCCGCCCCGATCTTGGCGCCGTCGGCTTCGGGGGCCATGTGCACGGTGTCGGTGCCCAGGGCTACGTGTATGCAGGCGGGAATCCCCGCCCGGTAGGCCGCCGCCAGGATGCTGCATCCGACATGGGGCGCCCGCTGCTCCGTCAAGAGGCGGCCGACCGCCTCGCCCAGGCCGATTCGCTCGCCCGAGGCCAGTCTGGTCGCAACGGCGAAGAAGTCCATTGTCTCACGGACCATGCCGAACGAGCCGTCGCGAATGGTCTCAGCCACCTCCTCGCTGGTCTGGCCGATGGTGGCGATCTCCACGTCGTGAATGGCGGTGGCCCCGTTGCAGACCACGGCCGTCACCACGCCTCGCTCGATCAGGTCGATGACCACCGGTCCGCAATTGACCTTGACCACGTGCCCCCCCATGGCCATTACCACGGGACGCTTGGCACCGACGGCGTCCACGATGGCCCCCACGACGGCGCGGAACTCCTTGACACCCAGCACGTCGGGCAGCGAGGCGAGCAACTCCGAAGCCGTTGCCCCCTCCGCCGGCAGGAATGCTCCATCGGCGGCGGGCCCTAGCGTGACCTTGTGAACCCGGTCAGCTACGCTGTAGGTGCGAAGGCCCGACAGGTCGATCGGCCTGTAACCGTGCTCGGGCATCCCTACGGTCGTCTCCACTAGAGGAGGTGGTCCAGGGCAGAGGCCAGGATTGTATCCCCGTCATCGAGAAAATCGACGTCGATCCGCACGGCGAGCACACGACAGGGCCAATCGAACGGAATGGCCGCCAGTTTGACCGCGTCCTTCTCAGTGGTCAGCAGCAGATCCACCTCACACCGCTTGGCCTGGCCGGCAACTCGGACCAGGTCGGCGGGTGCGTAGCGGTGGTGATCCGGCCAGCGAAGGCAGCCGCGGACATCGGCCCCCGTCCGCCGGACGGTGTCTTCAAAAGCGGCCGGATTGCCGATGGCACTGAAGCAGAAGACCGGCGACGCCGGATCCGCAGCCGGGTCCACTGCCCGCCCGTCGAGTTCGACCAGCCCCTTGAGCCGGTGCCGGGAGTTGGCTCGCCGGACCTGCGGGGCGATGTCCACCAGCCGAGTGTGCAGGGCCTTTAGCGACTGCTCATCGACCTGATCGGCGCGGCTGATCACAATCAGATCAGCCCGGCGCAGCGAGGCCGGCGGCTCGCGGAGCAGACCGCGGGGCAAGAGGTACCCGTACCCGAACGGGCAGGTCGCGTCGATGGTCACGATGTCCAGGTCGCGAGCCAGGCGACGATGCTGAAAGGCATCATCCAGCACGATGGCATCAACAGCGTGCTGGTCGATCGCCCGGCGGGCGGCGCGAACGCGGTCGGGATCGCTCAGGCATACGACGCCGGGCAGGCACCGGGAGACCATTATCAGTTCATCAGCCGGCTGATCCTGGGGTGCCCTGTAGCCCCGGGAGATAACCGCGACCTTTCGACCGTGGCGCTCGAGCCGGCGGGCGACCTCGATGACCAGGGGTGTCTTGCCGGTTCCCCCGGTGGTCACGTTGCCGACGCTGATCACCGGAACCTCGACGGAAGTGCGGTTAACCCCGCGATCGAACCGCCGGTTGCGCAGACACACCGCCCAGCCGTAGCAACCGCTGCAGAGTCGCAACAGACCGCGTAACGGCAGCGACCAGGCGTCCTGACCGGAAATCACCCGGCGATACAGAGCCGGTTCGCCCATAGCTGGAAGTCACCTGCGGAACACGACGGCGGCGCAGGTCACGCAGTTCTGCACCGATTGCTCGACGGCTTGATGGTATTCCAGGATGGTGGCCTTGGCATCAGGCAGGGCCGTCAGCAGGGTGAACATGCAGCCGACGCTGCAAATGCGGGTCGGGTTTTCGCCCTCGGCCACGCAGGCCCGAAAGGCGGCGGCGTCGCCCTGCTCGATCCGCCGCAGGACCGCCTGATCCCGCCGGCGAACCTCGGCCAGGAACTCGTCATCGAGTCGGCGCTGATCTCCGAAGAAGCCGCCGACGTGGCTGAAGTCCGCACCGGCGATGACGATGGTGGATTCCTCGTCCTCGGCGATGGCCTGGCCGAGCATACGCCCAAAACCGGCCAGATCGATGCCTTGCCCGTCACCGGGGGCGGTCCCGGTCGGGCCGCAGGGGTCCGGGCAAAGGAACCCAACCATCTTGAAGTTCTCGCCACCGAACAGGTGCTGCAACCAACAGACCTGCAACTCGATCGAGTGTTCGCCCAGATGGTCATACTCGTGGCGCCGCAGGTCGCCGCAACGGGCTTCGAGACGTTCGAGAAAGGCCCGATCGGTGGCCGTCGTGCCCAGCGGCGTGGCGAAATCCTGGCCCGTAGCCACCACCGAGCTGCGCCCGCCCAGGCCGAAGTGGTTGGTCCCCAGGATCACGAAGCGGGCCGGAGGCTCCCGACCAGCCAGGGCCGCGTAGGCACCGGCGTAGCACGGACGGCCGCGCGGGTAATCCAGGTGCGGCGCGATCAGGGCCATAATGTCCGCGTGCAGCGGGTCAGCCGTGACCGGCGACGCCCCGCTGAGGATCTCGCGGAACATCTCCTGGGCGGCGCCGTCGAGCCCGAGCTGGGCAGCACTGTGCATCGGCCGGTTCGGAGCGGCCCGGTACTCGCGGAGAAGGTCCTCGTAGTGGCCCTCGAACCTCGCCCCTTCCAGCAGCAGGGAGTTCTCCAGGTGCGTGACCATGTCCGTCAGCGTGTCCATCGACAGCGGCTGCTTGTATCGCTGCTGGAACTCCCGCTGGACGTCGGTCAAGCTGTGCTCCCCGTCGAGCAAAGCCAGGATGAAAAAGGCCGGTTCGGTCAGCGAAAGCACCACCTGCGATCCGCCGGCGGCAAAGCAGGGATCGCGAACGCCGATCGTCCCCGGCTCGTGCCCCGGAACCGGTTCCACGGGGCGAAGCTTCGGTTTGCAATCGGGGTGAAGGATCATGCCCGTAACTCAGCCATCGCGCCTTGGTCCTGATTTTACCCCAGGCCCGCGGTCGAAGCCAGCGCCGGGCCGCATTGACGCGGGCGCGACACCTCGATTACCGTAGCCTGGGTGTGAACCGCCGGCGGATTCACCAGCCGGCTAAACCGGATGATTCCCGGCTCGCGGCGCCCCAGGCGTAGGAAGAACCTCTCATGGCGAACTGTCTGGTCACCGGCGGAGCAGGGTTTATCGGGTCGCACCTGGTGCGAGGCCTGCTTGCCGCAGGCCACGCCGTCCGCGTGTTCGACAACTTCAGCACCGGCCGGCGCGAGAACCTGGCTGAGGTTGCCGATCGGATCGACCTGGTCGAGGGCGATCTGTGCCGGCCTGAGCAGACCCTTCGAGCCTGCCAGGACGTGGAGCTGATCTTCCACGAAGCGGCGGTTCCGTCGGTTCCCGTCTCCGTCGAGAACCCCGTCACGACCCACGAAGCCAACATCACCGGGACGCTCAACCTGCTGCGATCGGCCGTTACTCACAAATGCCGCCGGCTCATCTACGCAGCCAGCAGCAGCGCCTATGGCGACAGCGAGGTGTCACCCGAGCACGAGGGCATCCCGCCCTGCCCGCTGAGCCCTTACGCCGTGCAGAAGCTCGCCGGCGAGCACTATTGCCGGGCCTTCTGCGAGTGTTACGGACTGGAGACCCTCTCGCTGCGCTATTTCAACGTGTTCGGGTCGAGGCAGGACCCCCAGAGCCAGTACGCCGCCGCCATCCCGGCCTTTGTCACCGCCATTCTTGCCGATCAGCCGCCGACCGTTTACGGCGACGGCGAACAGACCCGTGACTTCACCTACATCGACAACGTGGTTCACGGCAACCTGTTGGCCGCCGGGATGCCCGAAGCCGCGGGGCAGGTGATTAACCTGGCTTGCGGCGACCGGATCAGCGTCAACCAGGTCATCGCCAGGATCAACGACCTTCTCGGCAAGAACGTCGAACCGATCTACACCGACCCGCGGCCCGGAGACGTGAAGCATTCGTGCGCCGACATCCGCCTGGCCCGCGAGCTGCTCGACTTCGAGCCGCAGGTTTCTTTCGACGAGGGGATGGCCCGGGCGATCGAATACTACAAGTCGCTGTCGTAGGCTGAGCATTACTTATTGAGCCCGCTCGGGGCACCGACAAGGACCGGAATCATGGCGGAACCACTTTGGACGCCTTCGCTCGAGCGCATCGAAAACGCCAACCTGACTGCCTTCATGCGGGCCGTCGAGCAGGAGCACGGCCTGACGCTAGGCAGGTATCCCGATCTCTACGACTGGTCGATTCGCCACCCGGAGCAGTTCTGGCCCAGCATGTGGCGGTTCGGCGGGATAGTTGCCAGCCGCCAGTGGGACGCCGTCGTCGAGGACGGCGACAAGATGCCCGGGGCCAGGTGGTTTGTCGGCTCACGACTTAACTTCGCCGAGAATCTGCTGCGCTACCGGGACAACCAGCCGGCCTTGGTCTTCTGGGGTGAGAACGGCACGAAGCGTTCGATCACGTACGCCGAGCTGTACGAGCAGGTGGCCCGCCTGGCCCGATCGTTGGGCGAGCTGGGCGTGCAGACCGGCGACCGCGTGACCGGCTTTATGCCCAACCTGCCGGAAACCGTCGCGGCCATGCTGGCGGCCGCCAGCCTTGGGGCGATCTGGTCGTCCTGCTCGCCGGACTTCGGCATCGACGGGGTGATGGACCGGTTCGGACAGATTCAGCCCAAGGTGCTTTTTGCGGCCGACGGATACTTCTATAACGGCAAGACGCACGATTCGCTCCAACGCACCAGAGAGGTGGCCGAGCAGATCCCGACGATCGAGAAAGTCGTCGTCGTGCCCTACGCCTCGGACGATCCCGATCTGGGGGGCATCCGCAACGCGGTGACGTTTGCCGATTTCCTGGCACCGGTCCCCAGCGGAGAGATCGTCTTCGAGCAACTGCCCTTCGATCATCCGCTGTACATCATGTATTCGTCCGGCACGACGGGGATGCCCAAGTGCATCGTCCACGGGGCGGGCGGCACATTGATCCAGCACCTCAAGGAACTTGTCCTGCACACCGACCTGAAACGCCGGGACCGGATCTTCTACTTCACCACCTGCGGCTGGATGATGTGGAACTGGCTGGTCTCCAGTCTGGCGGTCGGGGCGACCGTTCTGCTGTATGACGGCTCACCATTCTATCCGAACGGTGGCGTGCTGTTTGACTTGGCCCAGCAAGAGCGGATGACCGTCTTCGGGACCAGCGCCAAATACATCGCCGGCGTGGAAAAGGCCGCCCTGGAACCGGCCAGGACGCACGACCTGTCCGCCTTGCGAGCCATGCTCTCCACCGGCTCGCCGCTGGCCCCGGAGAGCTTCGACTTCGTCTACCGCAGCGTCAAATCCGATCTCTGTCTGGCCTCGATCTCCGGCGGGACGGACATCGTCTCGTGCTTCGCCCTGGGGAATCCCGTCGGCCCGGTGTACCGCGGCGAGTTGCAGACCAGAGGCCTGGGCATGAAGGTCGAGGTCTTCGACGACCAGGGGCGGTCGCTGCGCGGCCGGAAGGGTGAACTGGTCTGTACGGCTCCGTTTCCCTCGATGCCCATCTACTTCTGGAACGACCCCGACGGCAGGAAGTACCACGAGGCCTACTTCGATGTGTACCCGAACATCTGGCGGCATGGTGACTACGTGGAACTGACCGAGCACGACGGGATGATTATCTACGGTCGGTCGGACGCGGTGTTGAATCCCGGCGGGGTGCGGATCGGGACGGCCGAGATTTACCGCCAGGTCGAGGCTTTGCCCGAGGTCGCAGAGGCCCTGGTGGTGGGACAGGACTGGGACAACGACGTTCGGGTCATCCTCTTCGTCCGGCTGGCGGAGGGGCTGACCCTGGGCGAGAAGATGACGGCTCGGATCAGAGAACACATTCGGGTCAAGACCACGCCGCGGCACGTGCCGGCCAAGGTGATCCAGGTGGCGGACATCCCGCGGACGATCAGCGGAAAGATCGTCGAGCTGGCGGTCCGCAACGTCATTCACGGCCGGCCGGTGAAGAACGTGGACGCCCTGGCCAACCCCGAAGCGCTGGAGTACTTCAAGAACCTCACCGAGCTTCGGGCCTAATCAATGACGACTCACGTAGCCCCTTGGCGGCGGGTGGCGGGCGTCATTCCAGCTCCGACTCGGGGCGGCCCTCCGGGCGGAGCGGGCCGAAGACCTCGCCGACACTGGGTCGTTCCAACACGAACCGGGCGTTGATGGCCCGCATGTCGCACAGCTCGTAGAGGAGCTGGATCACCGTTCCGTAATCGATGCCCAGCCCCTGGCTCGGATCCTCGCCGTGCCGCGGCGGGTTGGAGCCGAGCAGCTCAACGAGCTCCACCAGGTCAAAGCTGACCTGCCGCGCCGGAGCCGCCCTGCCGCTGCGGCGATCCTTGTGCAAAACGGTCACGCCGGAGTCCTCCTCGTAGGCGCTGACCGTCACTTCACCGCTCGGATGCCGGTAGAACAAAGGGGGTTGGCAGCGCACGCCGGATCCGAAGACTGCCATCCGGCGAGACTCGCTCCGCTTGACATAAATGAGGTTTGCCGCGGTGGAAGGGACCAGGTCGAGTGCGAAATTGTCGCGTCCGATGCGGCGGGTCGCGATCTCGGGATCGCCCCGGCGGATCAGCGCTTCGTAGGCGGCGACGCGTACGGCGGGGTCGGCGTCGGACAGCAGGGCCCTCAACGGCCGGGCGGCCCGCGGCAGATTGTAGGCCCGTCCCAGGGCGGCGATGGCGTCGAAGCGGTATGGGCTGCGAGCGTCCCGGGCCTGCTCGGCCACCACCTCGATGGCTACATCGTCGCCCAGGCGCAGACCGGCCAGGGCTGCGTAGTAGCCCACCGCCCGGCCCTCGTGCGAATAGAGCTTGCTGATGGTGGGCAGGACTGTGCGACCGATGCCCTCCCAGGCCCAGGCGATGTCTTCGTAGGGGGCGTCCGGCTCGACCATCTCCTCAGCCAACTGGCGCGTGCGCAGATCTGAGAAGCCGGCCTGCGGCCGAAGGTACAGGTGCTGGACCAGGGCGATGAAACGTTTCGGATCGCGGGCGTACCGGTCCGGCACGGTCAACTGGATGAAGGAGGGCGAGGTGGGATCGGCGATCTTGCCCGAGGTGCCAAACCGGGCGTTGATCCGGGTGGCGATGGCCCGGGCCCGGGAGTACGAAGGGCGAAACAGCACCAGGCGGATTCTCCGATCAGTGGCTACGATTCCTCCGCCGACGATGCGTCCGTTCCGTTCGGAGGAGCGCGTGGCCGCATCGGGCCGGTCGGAAAACGGGTTGAGCAGAACCGGTCCCTGCGCCCGGGCCAGCCTCTTGCCGGTGACGCCGGCGGTCTCGGTCAGCATCCGGTAGACGCTGAGGTCGCAAGCGTAGAGCCAGCCGCCGCGCAGGGAAGTCGTTTGTGTCCCCGGCAGGGCTGCAACCGAAACGTCGAAGTCCGACCCCGCGACCGCCCCGGCCGGAATCTCCCCCTCGACCATGACCATGGCGGTATCCGGATCGTCGATCATCATCTCGGGAGTTATCGGATTGGTGGGCGATCCGGCCCGGTGGAACTCGGGCCTCCTGTGCAGCTCATGGAGGAGCCGGCTGCGAACGTCCCTGGGACAATCGGCGGAGCCGCCGGTTCCCAGGCCGACCACCAGCCCGTAGCCCACCACCCGCATGCGCCGCAGGCCCTCGATCCAGACCTGCTGGGCTATCGTGTCCCGGAAGGCGGCCGAGGGCGCTGCTTCATCGCCGGTCTCGGTGTCGGCCGCGTCCGGCGCATCCTTGCCGGCTTGGGCGTCTTTTCCGAACCAATTCCATTTGTCCTGGCAGCCGGGTGTGCAGGCCAGCAACCCGGCAGCCAGTGCGATTATCACTCGGTGCGTGCTCACCACCTTGACTCCTGCCCGGGGGCTTGCCGCAGGCCCCGGGCCCTTGTACTATCTCCTGTCCCGGCGGCGTAGCCAAGTGGCCTAAGGCGCGGGTTTGCAAAACCCGTATTCATGGGTTCGAATCCCATCGCCGCCTGTTTCCTGCCCGGTGGCCTATTGGCGCGTGTAGACGATCTCCAGGATCCTGAATTCCCTGCCCTTGCTGTCCGGCTCGTAGAGTTCGAGCACGTGCTGGTTGTCGTTCACAAACCGGGTCATCCCGCGGGTCGGCCTCTTGGTGCCCGTCCAGGGGTCGCCGTGTCGGCCCACGAAGTCGATCTGCTCGCACGGCGCCCGGCAGGTCCCGAGGCTGGTGGTGATGGCGGTGTTCATGGTGTCCACCCACGCCGAGGTGTACTTCTGCTCGAAGCTGTCATAGCCGTAGATGGCCAGACCTTGGAAGGGCAAAGCCAACGACCCGCCGTCAAACTCTTCGAGCAGGAATCGGTTGCCCAGAATCCACTTGCGCTGGCAGGTGCCTCGGGATTCGACCACCGGGGCTTCGGCGTTCATCCGGTACTTGACGGCCAGGTTCCAACTGCCGGCCATCCTCTCGAGCAGCTTGTGATGCTCTCCCGGCATGGCGTGTCGCACCCAGGTATCCACCAGCGTCTCGGTGTCGGGGCGAGTTGTGGGCTGTTTTTCTGCTTGCGGGTGCGGCTCCGCGCGGGCTGAAGCCCGCGGCTCGTCCCGTGGGCTGTCCTTGTCCTGCGAGACAACCTCGCTGGTGACCAGCGCCGTTACGCTGACAAGCGATACCGCGCCCAAGAGCATCCGCAGTCTCATGATTCTGTTCCTTCCTTGCTCAAACTGACCGATTCTCGCCAAAGCGAGCCGCGAACTTCAGTTCGCGCGGTGCCCAAACGAGCCGCGAACTGCTCCCCTTTACGCGAAGCGTCAAGGGTCAGTTCGCGCGGTGTTTCACGCGGGTGGAGGCGTGATTCTTGTTCACTGCTCCGCGCGAGCTGAAGCTCGCGGCTCAATGGGATTACGGATGTTGCGACCTGTCGCTTTCGTCCGACAGAACCGGTCAGTCTGAGTTCCTTACTTCCGCGTTGATTCGAGTCTGCCTTCGGCGGGACTCGGACCGCTGGGCCCTTTTTCTCAACGGCCGAGCCCGCCGAGCCGTTCGCGGAGCAGCGTTTTCGCCCTTTCGAGGGCTTCGGGTACCGCGTCGGGGTTTTTGCCGCCGGCCTGGGCCAAAGCGGGCTTTCCACCGCCGGCCCCGCCGACCATGGGGGCGATCTCGCGGACCAGGTCGCCGGCCTTGAGGCCCTGGGCTACCAGGTCGTCGGTGAAGGAGGCCATTAGCAGGGCTTTGCCCCCGCTGCGCGTACCCAGGAAGATCGCCGCGGTCTTGAGGTCGGCCCGCAGCCAGTCGATCAGCTCACGCAACTGCGGCACCGGCACGTCGGGGACCTCGGCCACGACCAAGTTGCCCCCGGCCAATGCCTCGGAACCGGCGGCCAGGTCGGCGCGCAGGGATTTGATATCCTGCACCGCGCCGCTGGCGGCCTTCTTCTTGAGTGTCTTGACCTCTTTCTGAAGGGCGGCGACGCGCTCGGTCAACTGGTCCGGACTGGTCTTGAGCATCGAGGCCGCTTCGCGGAGGTGCCGATCCATCCGGGTGACGTACTCGACCGCCCCGCGCCCGGTGACCGCGACCAGCCGGCGCACGCCCTTAGCCACCGCCTCTTCGCCGACAATCTTGAACAGACCGATCTCGCCGGTCTGCGAAAGGTGCGTGCCGCCGCAGAACTCGCGCGAGAAGCCGTCGCCGATCTCGACCACGCGGACCTCGTCGCCGTACTTCTCGCCGAAGAAGGCCCGCACGCCGGGCAGGTTCTTGGCCTCCTCGGTCGGCAACGCCCGCGTGTTGACCGGCAGGTTGGCATACACCTTGGCGTTGACCAGTCTCTCGACCTCTTCGATCTCCTCGCGGGTCATGGCCCGGCGATGATCGAAGTCGAAGCGCAGCCTGGTGTCGTCCACCACCGATCCCTGCTGGGTGACCCCGTCTCCCAGCACTTGTCGCAGGGCCCAGTGGGCCAGGTGCGTCGCGGTGTGGTTGCGGCGGGTGTGATCGCGGCTGGCATCGACCGTCGCCTGGGCATCCTGGCCGACTTCGAGGTAGCCGTCGCCCACGTGCCCGACGTGGATGATGCCGTCGCCGATGCAGATGGTGTCATCTACGTCGAACGTGCCGGTGGCGGTGGTGATCGTCCCCGCGTCGCCGACCTGGCCGCCCTTTTCAGGATAGAAGCTGGTGCGGTCCAGGACCACTCCAACCTCGCCGTCCGCGTCGGTCAACCGGCCGGCGGTCTTGAGGGCGCTCTGTTCGACCCAGCCCAGGACGCTGGCCTGGCAGGTCCGTCCTCCGTACTTGGGCGATTCGTCGGTCTTGGGCAGGTGACCCTCGAAGACGATTTCGGCGTGCGTCTTGGCCGCCGCCCGGGCCCTGCCCCGGGCTTCTTCCATCAGCTTCTCGAAGCCTTCGACATCGACGCTCAGGCCTCGCTCGTTGGCCATCTGCACTGTGAGATCGACCGGGAAGCCGTATGTATCGTACAGGCGGAAGCAGTCGTCGGCGCTGATCACGGGAGTACCGATCACCAGCTTCTCGATCAACGCTTGGTCAATCCTCGTCTTCGGCCAGGACGTTACCTCTCCGTTGTCATCCATCCAGCGGAACTCGCCCGCAGACGGCAGAATCTCCGGTG
>Ga0114922_10004786_pt1 | contig 12540 bp, 8 predicted proteins | sample AartaG_FD_100975 | JGI IMG/M metagenome (GOLD analysis project Ga0114922, IMG submission 100975) | Deep subsurface microbial communities from Aarhus Bay to uncover new lineages of life (NeLLi) - Aarhus_00045 metaG | ecosystem: Environmental > Aquatic > Marine > Oceanic > Sediment | place: Aarhus... | reverse complement strand
TGTTATTTCTAAAGATCAATATTATTTCAAAAATGATACAATGCGAACTGATGGTTACATTTACTGGGTTGATTTAAACTCTCCAGGAGGATATCTAACTATTTATGGTAATACTTCCGATATGTATGAACTTGTCTTCTGGGATGGAATCGGAAGTATGACTGAAGGTCAAAACTATGAGCTTTTTCCTGATAGAATTAGAGTGTATCCAAGAACAACTGGTTTGAATTATCGAATCAGAAGTAATTACTATCCTGATTACTTTCTTGATACCAACTTCGTAGTAATATTTGATACATTTTGGGCTCAATTCAGTTATTTAACTCCAGATGGAGATGAAAGATTTGCACCTATAACTTATCATAATAAACAATTATTACCTGAGGATGCAGGTCTTGTAAGTTTTGCCCCAACTGATAATGCTGTAATTATTAGAGAGGGTAAATCATTTGGAATCACTTGGGATTATGTTGAAAGAGCAATGGATCCATTCCATGATCCATTAACATACGAAGTTACATACAATTTTGATCCAATTTACTTACAGTTTACAGAACAAATGTTCGAAAATCAGTCACAACAACAAGAAATAGAACAGATCAATAGTTTATTGGATTTACTTCAAGTTTATTTTAAATTAATTGCATCTATTGCCATTGCAATTAGTATTATTGCTGCACTCTATGGTTATATAAGAGCCAAAAGGAAATTCAAATCCAAGCTAAATGAAGCAAGAAGTATGCCTAAAAAAATGCTAAAAGATATTGAAGCTGAAATAGAACCGAGGAAAAGAGTATCAGCTCTCTTCAATGCTTTCTTCATCATTCTTCTTATTTCTCCCATGTTTCATACGGATGAACAAGTTAACGTAGACATGGAAGTAGTTGCTAATAATAGAATGGTATCTGTAGAAGGTTACAATCCTATAGTAAATAGTGAGAGAGATATCAGATATGAATCCTCAATCGAATTAGGAGAAGACGGTATAGCCTTTGAGACGGTTATAATGGAACTACCCTTTATCATAGATAATTTTAGTATTTGGGTTGACACAGCAGCCGTGTTAGAATTCAGAGCTTATAATGAGCTACATGCACCATTATCCTATCAACAATATAGCGATAAATATCTAATAAGAAATCTTCAAGGATTCATAGAATATGAAATAGTTCGACCTTATACATACTACAATAATAGCAATATCTTGGTATATCTTGATTACTTCTGGTTGCTATTCATAGATCCAGAGTTGCAAATTGAAGAACAACCAACAATTTACTCAAAAGCGGATATTGAATTTACAGTAATTGTTCCAGAAGGAGCAATTTTATACAGTGCATCACCAGAAAGTATCTTAACTTTAAGTCAAACTCCTGAAGGAAGAAGAAAAGTTACTTTCACTGATGAGGATAGAGAAATAGATCCCTACCATGATCTATTTTCAACGCAAATAACATATTCTTTTATTGATGTTATTGAAGCGATAGAGAATCAATCCGCTAGATTTGAACATTTCAAAGTTGAAACAAGAATATCTGAGGAGCAAAGAGCTTCTTTAAGTAATAATCTTATATTCATTAGTTTATTAGGTCTGATTGCCCCAATACTAGCTTTTCTATTGACATATTTTATTATTCGGAGAAGAATGCTGCGGAAAATTCAAGAGGAAGAACAAAAGTATGAAATGCTTGTTTCAGTTGAGGAGATTCAATTACAAGCCATGAATAGAGCTAAGGAAATTGATGCTTCAGCAGAACCATGGAAAGCTATGCTGGGTGAGTATTGGGAGTTATTAGGTTATCTGAGTAGAATTGTTCCAGTAAATCTTCTAGCAGCACCTGAAGAACTACACGAAAAGACAGTAAGACAGTATGTTCCAACCATTCTTATCTCTGAGACATTGGAAATACTCTCTGTAGGAAGAGCTGTTTCAAACAGTTGGATTAGCAATGAACAAATCTACTATAATAAACAACAAGCACGTGATTATTTAGAATCTGTTATGAAATTAATAGAAAAAATTGAAAAATGGAGAAAAGAGCAGACATGAAAGCTAGATCAAAGATATTCTATTTTGTTTTAATATCACTTTTAATTGGAAGTATTTTCCCAATTTATGATTCTATTGGGCAAGATGGTGTGTATACTTCACCAACATTTTCTTTTGAAATAGATCCAAATACAAATTTCACAGTTGTATCTAAAGCACCTCTAAAATGGAAACAATATCGATCTGAAAATATGACTGTTACAATTAAAGCAACAGGATTAGAAGTTGGAGAGAATCTCTCACTAACTCTAGTTTCATTTCTGTTTAATTACCCTGACGATCCTCTTCCTCATTCATCTGGTGCAAGGATTATCAATCAAAACCTAACAACAGTAAATGAAGAATATGAATTCAATAAGACATTTACTCCCCAAGAGCCAGATCAATTCAACATAACAATCAAAGTAATTGCAAATAGTACTGGAGTTCCTACTGCTCAAGAATTTTTCGCAGAATTTCCTGGAGATGAACCATATATTGAGGTTGAAAAAAGTAGAGCCTCACCTATTATCAATCTACCAGGTTTTCCTGATCCGCAAACTTTTGTTAGATGGATTTTCATCTTCATTGTAGCGATTGGTATGATCTCGTTACCATCGGTTTTTGTGGGAGTTACGAAACTTCGCGAAATAACGCAGAAAAGAAAGAAGAAAGGAGATGAGAAGAAATGAGTTCTAAAGAAACTACCACACCACTAGAAAGATCCATGAAGAAGATGGATGTTTTGATGAGATCATTTGGTATGAGAACTAGAATCTTTAAAGGTAAATCTAGAGCTATTGTAAAAGGAACAAGAAAACTCTATCCTTATGAATTAAATGCAACTTTGGTAGAAACAGCCAGAGGTGTAGGAATACGCGTTAGACTTGAGAAAATCTGGTATACTTTCCTTAAACTAACTCCATTCTTCATTATTATATTATTTTCAATACTTCAAGCAACTGTTCCTGGAGCAGGTGAAGCTATTGCTGGTGCAACAGGAGTTAATCTATTCTTGCTTCTGTTAGGATCAAGTCCTAATGGTTTGGGAATTTGGATAGCATTACCAATAATTGGATTAGTAATAGTTGGAGCTGAGATTTTAGAAAGGATAATTCGTTCTAAATATATTCAAGACAGAATGCCAAAATTTCTCAGTGGAGCAGAGTGGTCAGTAGCTGAACCTCCAGTAATTCTAGATCTAATTAGTTCTGCAAATAACCTCTTCTGGTTGATGTATGTTGTACTAATTATAACATTCGCACCAATGACCTTCCATGGAGACATATTTACAAAATTCTTAGAAGTGTACGAAGTTGAAGCAGGAGCTCTTATTGGAACTACAAAATTCATTTCAATTTTGAATGTAGCTTTTATTGGAGGACTTTTGTTTGCTGTTCTCTATCAGAATTTCGAGAAATTTAGAGGAAGTCTTGATAGGCAACAATTACGAGAGGATATCAAATTCGAAAGTCAAACAAGACAACTTTTCCAAATTGCAATTGGAGCAACAATGTTTGCATCAATAATGCTTGTAGGATTTTATTTCACATTTTGGTCAGGGATTACAATTAATCAAATTCTAATATTCTATGCTGTAACAATAGTGTCAAGTGTTTTAGGCGTATGGATATTTTGGCAAAAAGAGAGTTATATCTTCATAACTATGGCAATATGGTTCTTCTTAAGTGATGTAGTTATGATTTTCATGAATGCAAATAATCCTTCATATTCATGGATGATCATATGTAATCTATTTCTTATTATTCTTGTAGTAGTTCTATCACTGAATCGTTATTTCATGAAGTACTTAGAGCAAAAAGGAATTCTCGAACCTAGCTGGATGTATAGTCTATTTCCATTATTTGCATTTATCTCCGTACTACTTAAGAAGAAAGTTAGAATATCCAGAGGAGCAGATAAGGAACTTGATGAAATTCGAGAGGAAGAAATGAAGGATAGAGTAAAAGAAAAAGATCCCTTAGTAATTGATATGGATAAAATTAAGAAGAAAGGAAAAGAAGCAGTAAAAATCATTCAAACTTATCAAAAAATGCTTTCCAGAATTGTAAAGGGAGAGGTTAATATCGTATCTCTTGTAGGTATAAACGATCTTATTCTAGATATAATAAAAGATGATAAACAATTACGCAAGGAAGCTGTTCAAGTTTTCAATGTAGTAGATAGTTTACTCTGGGATGACAAGTATGCTTTGAAACAAGGTGATAGAATTCTGGCTTCAGCAACAAATGTCTATGAAGAACTTGTGAAACAAAGGTGAAGTAATGACTGTAGCAGGTGAACCAAGAACTGTGAAAGAGAAGAAAGATAGCGCAAAAATCCCGCTAAAGAAGCTCAGGAGATTGGAGATTCTCGCAAGAGAGAGATCTACTAGCTTCCTTCAAGGACACAGAAGATCTATTTTTCGAGGACCTGGTACTGAATATGCAGATTTACGTGAGTATACTGAGGGTGATGATCTCAGGTTTGTAGATTGGAATGCTTCATCAAGAGTTCCATTCAAATTAATTGTTAGAGATTATGAACAAGAAAGGAATACCAATGTTATACTGATGTTAGATACTAGTTATTCCATGTTGTTAGGAGAACCCAATCCTAGAATAAAAATGGCAGTTGAAGCAATTGCAACTCTTGCTTACACTGTTATGAATAACAGAGATAATTTTGGTTGGGTATCTTTTTCAGATAAAATACACAAATATATTCCAGCCAGAGGAGGAAAGACCCATCTGTATCATATTTTTAATGAGATGTTGAAGATTGCTCCCTTTGGCAGTACAGCCATCGGTGAAACTGTAAAAGATATAGCTCTTGCACAAAAGAGGAGATCTATAATGATAATGCTTACAGATCTTCATGGAGACCTAGATACAGCACTGGATGGTTTCAAAGTAGCAAATATTAAACATCACGATGTCAAGCTGTTCCACATTCATGACCCCGAAGAATTTCTTTTTCCAAAGAATCCCCGACAAGTGAAATACCAAGATCCTGAAACAGGTGAAATCAAGATAATTAATTTTAGTAATCTGCTTGAAAGAGGTAAGTTCATGTATGAACTTGGTCTCGAAATCAGAAAAATTAACAACTTCAAAAGAAAAATCAGAGGTTTGAATATTGAAGTAATTGATGCTCCAACAAATGTTTTAACAGAGAAACTTTTACTTACATATTTCGGTTCAAAAAGGAGGGGGATAGTAAGATGAAATCTGTTCGATTAAAGACTTTAGTTGGATTGTTGTTGATAATAACTTCAAGTAACTTTATGATTACTATATCAGTTGATTATGCAATCGCTGGTAGTCCAAGCTCTGGAGATATTCCGCCAGAGGGTGGAAGCGACGACACTAGTGGAGGAAGTGCGTCTGGAGGGCTTTATATGAATTATAGGATTCCATTAGTTCTAAAATCAGGTCCATTTGCACCTACTTTGATAACAATCAATACGTTCTATGATGGTGCGCCAATAATTTTTGGTTTTGAATCTATTGAACATGGGAATGAAACAATTTTGTATGCAAATGAAACATTGGTTATCAATCCTTTACTTGAACCTAATCTTACAAATGGATCATTAATCCAAGCATTTTCTCCTCTTCAGATTAGTGTGTATCACCCATTCAGTAATTCAACTTATGATGATTCATTCTCCTATTCTGCTTTAGTAATGTCAATGTGGGGAAAACAGTATCAAAGCCAATATGATAATATGAAGGCAATGATTGTAGCTGGAGTCAACTTAACTGATGTCACAGTTACTCATCCTGGAGAAGATACTGATTATTATGATTTGCCAATTGTTGGCAATTTAATAGAATTAGATGTCCAAAAAGGTACAATTATAGAATCAAATGCACCCATAGGTGTTGTTTTCTACTCATTATCTACCATTAATGGATCGTTTGCTTATACAGCAATTCCTCGTTTCCTCTGGGGAAAACAGTACTTTGCTTATCCAGCTCAAGATACTAGTGGAATGCCTTTATTGCAGGGGAACACAGAGCTAACCCTATCAACAATAGGTGAAGGAGAAACAATTAATACTATAACAAGTCTGATGAATAATCCAGCAATATATCTACCAGAAGATGGAGTAGTTACTCTTAGTAATAGTAGTCTTACACTGGGTGAATTTTACTTTAACATCACTAGTAATTTTGTTAATTTCTCTTTAACAATAATGTACAATTATTCCATTAATGGTACTGCTCATCTAGCAACACTACAATATGTTGCTTCAGAACAAATGACCTATGCTGAGTTTTATTTCACTGCTCTAAATTATAGAAACCAAGAACTTGGTATAGTCACTCATAGAGAAGAATCTTGGATGCTTCCAATGATTTCAGCAGATAATGGAACTATTTTCTTTGATTTAGGGGGGTATGTTGATACGAACCTTGGTGATTCAGTAGCCTATATCTGGAATAATTCTCTAGGAATTATTGGAAATGGTTCATTTCATGGATTCCTCTTAACTTCTCCTCCTGAAAAGACTATCTGGAACAGCTCTGCTAACATCCTTTTCCCACTAAATTTAATTTCGTACTTCGAAAACACATCTACATTCTTCCCATCTTGGTATAGATTTCCCAATATAAATGTCAGAGAAGTAATTCAGAGTCCAAAAAATGCTACTGAATTCAGAAGATTGCAACTCGATATTATAGTTCAGAATAATGGAAGTGTACCTTCTGCCCCATTTTGGGTGTCTGTTGTTGTTAATGATACAGTAAGAATCACTAGAAACTTAGAAAATGGACTTGATATTATGGAAGCAGTTCCAATCATTTTTGAAGAATTCCAAGGATTTGGATTAAAGGTCTGGAACATATCAATTTTCACAGATTCTCGAAGCCAAATCTTTGAACTTTACGAATTTGATAATTCTTATCAAGTATTTGTTAAAGTAACAAGAAACTTGAACATAATTTACGGTGGAACAACAGTTGCTGTAGCTGTTGTATTGTTTATTGTTTATAGAATTACTAAAAGACTTAGAAAACTAAGGAGAAGAAGGAAAACACAATTTGATGTTATTTTAAGTGATATTGAGGTTTGATTAATGACTTTGCCAGAATCCCAAGAAATACCTGATGACACCCTTCAAGAACAGCCTGAAACGAAGATGAAGTTTAAAGATAGAATAAGAGCATCTTTGGCTAAGTTCTGGACAAGATTCAAAGCAAAAGGTGTTGTGCCAAAGGATCAATATGATTCTTTCAGTGTAATCTTAGGGAGAGATTTAATTTTCATGGACTGGACAATTCAGTTTGGTGGTCAGCTTCTAGGTATCCTTATGGGTGCTATAGTTGGTTTGCTAATAGGTGCTAATATTTTCAAAGATCTCTTTGGTACAAGTGAGTCTATAAATCCAAACTCCTTCATATCATTGTATGTTGGAACTTTACTTGCCGTTGTTGGTTTGTCCGTTTATTATATAATGAAGCTTGGAATAAGAATTAATACACCTAAGAAAATAGCTAAAAACAAATTCAATGTAGCTAAAGTTGCATTTTTTGGACTCTCTTTCGTTTTTGGTTTGTCCTATCTATACAATACTTTTCTAGAACCTGCCGTTAATAAAGTTGCAGGAATAGTGAATCCTCTTGATCCAAACGGGAATGGAACACCAGACAATGGAGGGGGTGTCGATTGGCAATCAACTGACCAATATATTATACTTATAACTGCACTTATAGCAGCATCAGCAGCCTTTGCTCTTCTTTATTCGGGTATAATGTATTCGATAAACAAAAAAGCTAGAACCTTGGATGGTGTTGCTATTGCTACTGCTTCGATACTCCTAATGTTTTACTTGTTATCACAATTTTCTATGCCTCAATATCTAATCGAAGCTTTTCAGACGAAATCCTTTTCGCTTCTCCTACCTTTGTTGAATGACATTTTTTATTACTCTCTAATTGCTCTTGTAACGCTATTAGTTTACCACTTGAGTAGAAGAATTGAGTTGTCCATTATTATTCTGTTTCTTGGCTTTGCATTTGGATATGAAACTACTAATATTGTTGAATTTCTCATTATCCTAAAATGGGATTTTCCAGAGAAATCATATATATCTGCAAATTTGATAAAAGCTTTACAAGGATTACAATATGCAGGTTTGGTTGGGATGGTTACATACCCATTGGTTTTCTATAGAGACACAGCTGCCTTCTTCAAAAAAGCATATATTACAATAAGAAATCAAGGAGCTATTTTACTAGGATTTTTCGTAGTTGTTTTAATAATTGAAGTAATCCTGCAATTCGTATTTACATACTTAGGAATTTTGTTCTCACTAATTATTTTCATTGTAATGGTTGGTTTAGTTAACTCATTAATTACGAAAAAATATGGAAAACAAAGTTTCACTGGATTAATGACAACAATGACTCAAGCTACTCTTCAAATGAGTGATTCTGTCATTCCTACAATGAAAAAACAAACAAAATTCCTTGAAGAAAAATCTATTAGAAGAAGATTTACTTCAATTATTTTAGGTACTACTATACCTCTCGCTCTATATTTTGGTATAATGTATCTAACTACGGCTGTAACAGAAACTACTCCAATTGGAACTACAGTATTTCTATATACAGCTATTCCCATTTCTATTGGTTTCATAGCGTTCTCTTTGAGTTTCTTTTGGGTTAAGAATCCGATTGTAAGGAGCAATATTAGCTACCAATATCCTCTAAAAATAGCAGGATTGCTTGGAGGAATAATATACTTCTTCTATGCAATCAATGGTCTAATCTATAATGATGTAGGAGTCTATCCTCTGATAGCACTATTCTATGTTCCATTTCTTCTAATACCAATTTTTAGAAAGGACAAACTTGGAACTTTATTACTTTCCTTAGCGGGGGATAACAAAGATATTGCTCTCAAAGAACTACTTCTCAGAAGAGACTTAGATATTACATCCTTAGATGAGAATTTTTACAAATCTCCCCCTTATCTAAGAATTTGGATTGCACTAATTTTAGCTAAGAAGGGTGAACAAACTCAAGTTAATCAAAATCTCCTATCCATGTTAACAAGCAGTTTTCCATTAGAAAGAGCAACAGGAGCATTGTGTGTACTCTATTTGAATGACAAAGAAACTATGGAGAGAGTAATCAAAATTCTTGAGAGTGATTCTGATCCACGAGTTAGAGATGCCATCGCATATGGTATTAGATATTTTGATGAGCTTCCGGAAGAGATTTACAAAAGAATCATTGACTCCCAACATTATGAAGATGATGCCAAAGTTCTTGAAACTTTGAAAGAAACAATTTCCTCTTTGGATCTAAGGTTCTCTTCTGAAGAAAAAGAGGAGGAAGTGGAACTCGAAGAATATTTTGAAGAAATTTAATAATTTCATTTCAAAATAATTCTTGCGTCTACAGGAAAAATCCCGTCTTCATTTGCTATTACTGGATTAATATCCATTTCAGCAATATATTCTTTATATTCCCAAGCTAATTCTGATAGTTTTACAATTAGTTTCGATAACTGTTCTTTGTCTACTTTTGGCATTCCTCTGAAACCATCCAGAAGTATTTTCGCTTTAATTTCCTCAATTGCTTGTAATGCTTGAGGTTGTGATGTTGGACATATTCTAAATACCACATCTTTTATTGCCTCAACCATAACCCCTCCTACACCAAAAAGAATTACAGGACCAAATGTTGGATCTGTATTCGTTCCAATTATCAATTCAAGTCCTTTATTTACCATTTTTTCAACAAGCACACCAGCAACATCCATATCTGCAAATCTAGTCATAAAATCATCATAAGTTGATTTTACAGCATCTTCAGAATGTAAATTTATTACTACTGCTCCATAGTCTGTTTTATGAATAACTTCTTTTGACATCAATTTCATAACAACGGGATATCCAAAATTTCCTGCTGCTTCAATTGCTTCTTCCTTTGACTGGGCAAGAGTACTTGGTGGAATTAAAATTCCCATCTTTTTTAGAATCATTTTTGCTTCATGTTCTAGAACAGCTTTCCTTTGTTCAGATTGAATTGTTGAAAGAATTTCTTTTATCTCACTCATTTTTGGTCCTCCATTTGAATAGTCCTAGGATCCACACCATGTTTCTGAAGATATTTCGTATAATCGGTTAGCATTCCCAGAGCTTTAACAGCACGACCAGGGCTTTCAAAAGCTGGAATGTCCTCTTTTAATAATTCAATTGTTGCATAATCCGCTTCTTCACCACCCACTAATGCAGTCACAAAAGGTTTCTCCTTTCTCTTAGCTAACTCCCTTGATATCTTGATGTATTCTTCTATATCTAGATCAGGAATAACAGGTATGCATATATTAACAACAGAATCTACATTTGGATCATTATATACAGATTCTAAAGCAATTCGGTAATCCTCGGCTGTTGCACTTCCAGTTATATCAATTGGATTTCCAGTTGCATAAAAAGATGGAAAGGTTTCATCAAGTTTCTTTTGAACATCTTCTGAGAATTTAGCTAGTTTAAGATTACAATCTGACACCATATCTGAAGCCATAACTCCTGCTCCACCACCATCTGTGACAATAGCAACTCTATCTCCCAGAGGTAATGGTTGTGTTCCAAATGCAAGAACACAATCTTCCAATTGATCCCAAGTTATCACTCGAATTATACCTGCATCATTTAGTAAATCATCTACTATAACATCATTCGCTGATAGAGCTGCAGTGTGTGAGGCTCCAGCTTTTGCACCTGTTTCAGTACGATTAGCTTTGATTCCCATGATTGGTTTTCTTAGGGAGATTTCTCTTGCTTTTTTCATAAATTCCCTACCATTTTTGAAATCTTCTAGATATATTAGAATCATTTTTGTATCAACATCGTTTCCAACATACTCCAAAGAATCAGTTTCATTAATATCGCTAGCATTACCATATGAAATAAATTTGGAAACCCATCTCCCTGACCCTAAACGCGATAGTTGATCAATGAAAGCAGCACCAAATGCTCCACTTTGTGTAAAAATTGATACAGGTCCGTTAGAAGGTCTCTTAAGTTTACTGGCTGGTAAAAACATTGTATCATAACCAAGAGCAGGTGAGTATAAACCTAAACAATTGGGTCCAATGACATTAATCTCATATTCCTTCATAATGTCAAACATTTGTTGTTGAAGTTTTTCCCCTTCTTCTCCGATTTCACTAAAACCTCCAGTTGTTACTATAATGTTCTTTATTCCTTTCTTACCACATTCTTGTAATGCTGAAGGAGCGAATCTAGCTGGAACAATAATACATGCTGCATCAATTTTGTCTTCTATATCTAAAACTGAGTGATACAATTTATTTTCAAATAATTCCCCTCCTTTTGGATTAACAAGATATGTTTTTCCTGGGAAGGAATGAACAAAATTGTACGCAACTACATTCCCTGGTTTATTGGGGGTAGTTGAAGCACCAACAACGCAAAATGACTCTGCATTAAAGAAATTCTCTAGCTTTACAGTCATAGCTATCAAACACACGATTATTTTTTTTGTTAAAAATTTTTGCACTAATACTACTAATTATCGATTTCATATTTCTAAACGATTAAATAGTAATAGGTTCCATGACCGAACATGGCACGTAACAGAAAACTAGTTAACATATTAGGTTTTGTACTTGGAATTGGAATTGCAGCTGTGCTAATGTTCGTTTTAGGTCCTTTAAACGCTTCAATTGATGCACCATTAAAAATCTCAGGTTTTCTTGTAGGGGGTTTCATCGTTGGATTTGTTGGTTATAAAAATGATGGGATTAAGATTAGTACTTTCTTTAGTATGGCTTTAGGTGTACTAGGAATAATATTAGGTGTATTAATTACAACAGGAGCTTTAGCATTTTTAGGTGATATAGAAACTGCAAGTGAAGCAATATTTGGATTTGTTATTGCTACATTGGGGTGGGTTGGTGGAATCTTTCTTATTATAGCTTTTATAGTTGCAGCAGTTGGTTTCATAATAACTGCAGCTATAGGTTCAGCAATTGGCAATTTAATCTGGAGAGACAAAGAGAAAGAAGTTGAAGCAAGAGGAGCTTACCAAGTATCTCAACAAGCATATCAACCAGTTCAAACACAGCCACAAGTGCAACCTACTCAAAAACAAAGTTCAGTATTCTGTAGTAGTTGTGGAACTTCAAATAAAAGAGAAGATACCTTTTGCACAAACTGTGGATCAAAACTAGGTAAATAGCATCTAGTTTCTCTTTTTCTAAAATAATGCTTTCAAACACAACTTTTTTTACCATTTCTTGTTTTTTCCAAATATGGTTAATGAGTCTTCAATCCCTTTATTTTGGAAAAATCCTTATCAAAAAGAAATAACATGTACAATCTCAAAGATTAAGGAAAACAACATACAATTCAGTCAAGAACTACTTTATCCAGGCGGTGGTGGTCAATTACCAGACAATGGGGTTCTTATTTACAATAATGAAGAATATCCTATTGATGCTACTTACAAAGATTCTGAGGGAAT
>Ga0114922_10004785_pt1 | contig 12543 bp, 11 predicted proteins | sample AartaG_FD_100975 | JGI IMG/M metagenome (GOLD analysis project Ga0114922, IMG submission 100975) | Deep subsurface microbial communities from Aarhus Bay to uncover new lineages of life (NeLLi) - Aarhus_00045 metaG | ecosystem: Environmental > Aquatic > Marine > Oceanic > Sediment | place... | reverse complement strand
TATCTTTTTGAAGTCTGGTTGCAAAATAATTTGTAAACGGTTCTATTTCTTCTTTTCTTCTGGCCCCTTCCAGGTCTATCTTGGCCAATTCTTTTGAGGTAATGCTTTCCAAGACACCAATAGACCAGCCTTTACGTGTTTTTCCCGTTAGCTTAAATGCTCCTAAAATAGTAGTATTATTTGGTGATTTCATGTACTCATTATCTTCCAGATCGATCGACCGGCCGGGAGTTCTGCCAATTCTCCTTGAATAAAATAAATTGTCGTTGGATAGATTTCCGCCTCCGTTTGCTAATCTAAAGTTGAAGATATTACTGCCTTCAATAAAAAAAGGACGGTTTTCATTAAACTTTGTTTCAAATGTTGTAAGGTTCACCTCCGAAGGATCAGCTTCAACCTGTCCGAAATCAGGATTAACAGTAAAATCAAGAGTTAAGTCGTTTGTAACACCAATTTTGCCATCTACTCCAACTGTACCTAAAAAGTCTTTTCCATCAGCAAATGGGTTGTCCTCTTCTTTTTCATAATGTTCATAACGGCCTACAGCATAAGGAACGATATCTTTCTGTTTCTGCGGTGTAATATCTTTAATGCCGTATAAATCGCCGAAATGATGTACCCAGCCGGTTGCTTTTGGGGAAACAAACTGCCAGCTAGACCTCTCTTCTTTTCTATAATATCTTCTGTTTACCTGTAAACCCCATATATATTCATTTTGTTTTCCAAACCGTAACTGTGTTAAAGGAATACGCATTTCAGCAGTCCATCCTTCAGCATCAATATTTGTTTTAACATACCATATAGGATCCCAGCTTGAATCCCAGTTGTCATCGTTTGTTATTATTTCGTCTCCCTTAACGCCTGATGCACTTACTGTGAATGAAAAGGCTGTGCGCAAATCATGGTAGCTGTCAATGTTCACTTCTATCCAGTCACCTTCAAACCCGTCACGGCGTGACATACGTTTTACTATACTATCAGGTGCCGTATCAAAGCAACGAAGGGCAACGTATAAATTATCATCATCATAAATAATTTTAAATTGAGTTTTTTGAGATGGAGGTTTGTTTTCATATGGCATTCTTTGAGTGAAATCCCCGCTCCATTCAACAATGTTCCAGGCACTTTCATTAAAAATACCATCAATCCTTGGCGGATCAGAAATTATTCTTGATGTGTTGTAAGAACGTTTTTGAGCAACTACTGCACTATTGAGGAAGGTAATTAACAGAAAAGATATCAGAAGCAGTTTTGACATTAATACATAGTTATGCTTATTGATTGCAAGTATAACTAAATATAGCGGCATAAAATTGTTAAAAATTCCTAAAAAATTTATTATTGAAGAAATTTATGGCTATTTAATTCTTTTGGTGTAATGCCAAAAAGTAAGAGCCTGTCCGGCTGGAGGACAAAGAAATAAAAAAAGGAGGATATGTTTCCAAATCCTCCTTAATAAATTTATATTATCCAATAACTAAAAATTGGAAAAAATATCTTTTTGAGATCCTGATCGTGACGAATAATTAATCTTAAGCGCACTTGCCTTCTTAAGTTCTTCTTTCACATCAGTAACAATACCCATTTCAACGTCCCTGTCACATTTTAATGAAACAGTCATTTTGTTTCTGTCAGCTTCCGTCATTTTTTCTCTTTCACTGGAAACGAATTCCCTGATTTTTTCCTTAGTTGCGAATGCGTCATTTAATTGTATCCTTGGTGCTGAACCATAAACTTCGGTTTGCGTCGGTTTACCGATATTAATATAACTAACTAATGATTTCTTTTCAAGTTTTTTAATTTCAGTCGCAATAGGAGGGATTATTCTTACCTTAAGGGTTGTTTCCCTTACAACAGTTGTTACCATAAAAAAGAACAACAGCATAAATACTATATCAGGTAAAGATGCGGTAGAGATTCCAGGCATCTTGCCTTTTCCTTTTCTTCCAAATTTTGACATAATTATGGTCCTCCAATATTTCTTGGTACAGCTTCTGAGACTTTTAAAGAATAGATATCTTCAATTGCTTCTTTTCGTTTATCAATGTCTTTCATATCCTTATAATTTACTCCGAACTTTCTCATAGCAAGTTCATCTCTCAACTCGTTATACGCCGCTGTGAGTTCATTTTGTACCGCTATATAAGTCCCATATGAGGTACCCCGGTCATTTTGAAGTGATATCACATGATACTTTGTTACGGGAACAATACCGAAGTATGGGATTTCAGTATCTACTCTTTCAGGTAAATTACTTTTAGCTGCGGGATTTTCTATAAACTCTTTAGCAGCAACCCGCAAATTCCTTATATCCATCAATTCGTTTTCAACGAGAAGCTGGTTGTCCTTATTAACCAGCACAACAAAAATATTCCTGTCTTTAATTTCCTTTTCTTCCTTTTGTTCTTCTTCAGGCATAGGTGGTAGTTTTCTGAATATCCCTGAATCAGTATCCATAGTTGTAGCCACAAGGAAGAAAATAAGAAGCTGAAATGCTATATCAGCCATAGAGCCGGCATTAACTTCTTGTAACTCTCTTTTAGCCATTGTTTAATAATTTATTTTAAATAAAATTTTCAATTCAAAAATTATACCATCTATTCTTTATCTGAAATAGGTTATAATCTCTGAGAAAATAATTCCCACGAAAGCCAGGCCCCCAAGAATATAGGTTGCCTTTAGCCCGGCACCTACTCTTTTTAGAGTGGCAGCTGATGTTTCCACACTTATTATATCTATCGGTTTACTTGATGCCAGCAAATATGCTATACCAAGTATACCAATAAATACCAGTATCATAATCAATACATTTTTGAAATTAGCCGGATGTTGAATTATATTGACAATAGGAAATACCAATGCAGATATTAAAGCTATTGCAACAAATATATACGCTAATACTAAAGCTGTTTGCGTAATTAATGGTTCCTCAGAAAGTGTTCCTTCAGTTCCCGGTACCTTTTTCCCAAAATAAAACAATAAGGCAACAATTACCGAAACAGACATCAATATATATAATAATATCGTTAGTATTCTTGATAATTTATTTGACATAATATGTTATTTTTTCAGGTTATATTTTATCAGCAGGTCAATTAATGAAATAGAAGCATCTTCCATATTATTCACGATACTATCAATTTTTGTTATCAGGTAGTTATAAGCAAACTGCAGTATAACTGCGACTACCAGACCTGTGGCTGTAGTAATAAGTGCAACCCCAATAGGTCTTGCAACAATTGATGCATTAACGTCACTATGACGTTGAATTTCATCAAATGCCATAATCATACCAATAACAGTACCCATGAATCCTAACATAGGAGCAATTGAAATAAATAAAGAAATCCAGCTCAGGTTTTTTTCAAGTAAACCTGTTTGTACACTGCCGTAAGAAATGATTGATTTTTCAACTACATCGATACCATGATCAATTCTGTCCAGTCCTTGATAGAAAATGCTGGCTACCGGGCCCCTTGTGTTGCGGCATACTTCTTTTGCTGCCTCTACTCCTCCTGATTCCAAAGCTTCTTCTATTGCTGCTAACAATTTTTCAGTATTTGTAGTCGCCAGATTTAAATAAATAATTCTTTCTATCGCCAAAGCAAGTCCAAAAATCAAACATAGAAGAATAACCCCCATAAAACTTGCGCCACCTTCAATAAACTTAGCTTTAATTTGTTGATGCAGCGTTATTCTTTCTTCCGGTTCCATCATGGAAATTACATCCTCCTGCTCCGCGATTTCCTCAACCTCTTCCATAACTAATGTGTCGTCCTGTAATACTTCTTCGTCAGCTGCTTCTTCTTGCGCAACCGCTGTAAATGATACTCCTAAAATCAGTATCCCGAATACTAACAAAATACCGTAATACTTTTTCATAACTTATTATAAATTTTAATTATTAATTACTTTTTTATGTCTAATTTATTAATATCCTTGCATTAATAAAAACACATTCATAAAATATTTTAATTTTTTTTAAACTTTTATAAAAATTTTCTTTCTCCACTCTTCACAAGACCCGGGTTAACTGCGCAGCGGAGAGAGCGGGATTCGAACCCGCGTACCGCTTTTGGCGGTAACACGCTCTCCAGGCGTGCGCCTTAGACCACTCGGCCACCTCTCCTCAACATGCCTGAAAATTTTAAGGGCGCAAATTACGAATTTTTTTTTAAATGCAAATTATTATATCATTTTAAATACCAAAAATTTCATGTGCGTTTTGTGAAGTTATTTCAGCCACTTTAATAGGATTTATTTTGTTAATTTCTGCAATCTTTTCTGCAACATAAATAAGGTAACTGCTTTCATTTCTTCGTCCTCTGTTAGGAGCAGGTGCTAAAAAGGGGGAGTCAGTTTCCAGAACAATATGATTAAGTTTAATTTCTTTAACTACTTTATCCAGTCCTGAATTTTTAAAAGTTACTATTCCCCCGATACCAAGCTTGAAACCAAACTCGTTTATTATAAATTCAGCCTGATCAATAGTGCCGGTAAAAGCATGAAAAATACCTCTTATACCCGAATTTTTATACTTTTGCATCGCCGTGAAGATCTCATCAAAGGACTCCCTGGCATGTATTATCACAGGCAAATTAAATTCTTTCGCAAGTTCAATTTGTTTCTTGAAAGCTATTATTTGCTGGTTCTTGAATTTTTTATCCCAGTACAAATCAATACCTGTTTCAGCAATACCATAATATTCTCCTGAGCTAAGTTCATCCTCAACCAGTTTTAAATCATTTTCAAATTTTTCCTCTACTGAAGTAGGGTGCAGTCCAATCATCGGGAAACAGTTTTCCGGATATTTTGATACCAGATTTTTAATTGGTTTTATTGAATCCTTATCAATATTAGGTAAAAACATTTTTGTAATACCCTTATCTATTGCTCTTTCAATAACTTTATCGATATCATTATTAAAAGCCGGCAGATAGAGATGCGTATGAGTATCTGTTAAAAGCATGCGTTAACAATATGATTAATAAAAGCTGTTTTACCCTTTACAATATTTACTATTGATGCAATTTATTATAATCTGTTTAATTATGCTAAAGATTTATATATCTTTCCCGGCAAACATTTTACAAGTCCGTTAAATTCAAGGTTTAGCAATAAAACAGATACCTTACTTACAGGCATCCTGCATTTTAATGCAATCTGGTCAATTGTTAACTCTGAATTTCCTTCAAGCATATTCAGAACCCTGGACTCATCATCTTTAAGTTCAACAAACAACTTTTTCTGCGGAGCATGTGAATTTAAATTGTTGGATTGCCATCCCATAATGTACTCAATATCTTTATAGCTTTCTATCAGGGCAGCCTTATTAGTTTTAATCAGATTAACACAACCCGAAGAAAACTTATCCTTAACTCTGCCGGGAAAAGCAAATACATCCCTGTTATAGGAATTGGCAATATCAGCGGTAATTAATGCTCCTCCCTTCTCCGCGGATTCAACTACAACTACCGCATCTGATAAACCGGCAATAATTCTGTTTCTTTTAACAAAATTAATTGGTTCTGGTAATTCATGGCTAAGAAATTCAGATATTAATGCACCCTGAGTAGTAATTTTTGCAGCAATTTCTTTATGCAATGCAGGATATAAAGTAGCATGGCCGTGACCGAGCACGGCAATTGTTTCAAGATTGTTTTTTAATGCAGCTTTATGTGCATATATGTCAATACCATATGCAAGGCCGCTGACTATTAATACATCATGATTATTAAGTGCTAATCCCTCAACCAGCTTGTTACACATTTCCTTTCCATATTCTGTGGCATTTCTTGTGCCAACAATACTTAGGATCTTCTGCTTATTAAAATCAACATCCCCCCTGTAATAAAAAATAATGGGCGCATCAAAACAATGCCTGAGCCTTTCAGGATAATTCTCGTCAAGGTAAAAAAGTGATTTTATATTTTTTTTTACTATAAATTCTACCTCTTTTTCAGCCTTTTCCAATACATTATTTTCTTTTATGTAATGTGCCAATGTGTCTCCTATTCCCGGAATTTTTGATAAATTCCTTCCTTTTTCTTTAAATACTCCTTCAAGACTACCACAGTAAGTAATCAACCTTTTTGTTAATACAGGACCAATTTTGGGAATTAGCCCTATTCCAATCTTATGCTTTAAGTCATTATTATTCATTTATAACAATTAGAGTACCTAACATTAAAAATCAAAGTCAGGTTTTTATATTATGAATAATTTAATGATTAACCTAAAAAAATTGTAATAAAAAGAATGAAAGGAAAGTCAGAATGAAAGATGAGGTTATAGAATATATTAACTATCTGTTTGAATGCTTATCTAAAGAATTAATAAGCCTGCTTTTCTCCCTGGAACTTAAGGATGTAATACTTACGGCCGGGTAACTGGCAACCTTATTTTGTATATGCTGCAGCATTACAATATTCTCTGTTAATCCAAATAGCGATTTGTTCAGCTTGTATCCGTTAAAAGTTGACTTTGGTATTTCAATTGAACTTTTCCTGTTAGTAAAAACACTAAGTGAGAAATACCTGAGCACTAACTTATCTCCCTCGTCGCTATAATAAATATAATAGAAATTACGAATTGTATTAAATATAATGGTCAATATGTAAATTGCAGCAATTAGAATGGCAAATACAGTTTTTTTCATCTTTAATGACTCCTCATTATAAACATTTGTAAAAAGAATCAGTACTATTAACAGCACCACTATTATTGTAGCAAAAAAACTTTTCAGTTTTTTTTTAATTACTGTTCTTTTTATATCAATAGTCATTTTATATGAATAATTTAATGGAATCAAAATTAGGATAATAAGCTAAAAGTACAAAAAACATACAAAAGGGACAGACACTTTTTATTTAAAAGTGTCTGTCCCTTTTGTGATTTTGATATAAAAGTGTCTGTCCCTTTTATAATGATTCAATGGAGGCCGAAGAGTATCATTTTGAAATAAAAGTGAAATGTTGATAAATAATTGCGAAATTTTCACTAACTTATTGTTAATAAAGATATTTTTAACAAAAGGCTGATAATCAGCATAAATTATTAATTAAACATAGAAATTATGAAAAAATTATTTACTTTATTTTTAACATTTGCAATGTTTCTTGTATTTTCTGGCATTACTGATGCACAGAAGAAAAATGCAGTTAAGATTAATATTTTTAGTCCCATAGTTAAGACATTTTCAGGATTCTACGAAAGAGCTTTAAGTGATGGCGCAAGCGCTCAACTTGGCTTTTTCTATACCGGATATAAAGTGGAAGACACTAAGTTTTCGGGTTGGGGCCTTACTCCGGAATTCAGATTATATCCTGGTAAGAAAGAAGATTTGGCAGGATTTTATTTAGCTCCTTTCTTTAGATATTCGAGTTTTAGCCTCGAAACTCCAACGATTGATCCGCAAACTTCACAGGAAATTGATGGTAAAGCGACTTTATCTACTATTGGCGGCGGATTATTAATCGGAGGTCAATTTTTATTTGGTGACATTGTTACACTTGATCTTTATATAGGACCAAAATACGGTGCCAGTGATATCACAGTAGATGCCGGGCAGGAAGATGATTTTTCACTGGGATCATTTGATGGTTTTGGAGTAAGGGGTGGAGTGACTATAGGTATTGCTTTCTAGCTAAAAAGGGATAAAAAGGGACAGACACTTTTTATTTAAAAGTGTCTGTCCCTTTTTTCTTTAAAAAAATCTGTTAATAATTTATTACATTCATTTTCAAGTATCCCGGAAATAACCGTAGTCCCGGGGTGCAATAATTTTTTGGTAAATTTAGTAAAGCCACGTTCTGTATCAGGTGCTCCAAAAATTATCTTTTTCAGTTGTGTCCAGTACGATGCGCCAGCGCACATCACACAAGGTTCCAGGGTCACATATAAACTGCAATCAATTAAGTATTTCCCTCCTATTGTATTGGCTGCTATTGTGAACGCCTGCATTTCAGCGTGAGCTGTAACATCGTTTAATGTTTCAGTAAGATTATGGGCTCTGGCGATTATTTGAGTATCATATGTAATCACTGCACCCACAGGAACCTCATCTTTTAGTAATGCCTTTTCTGCTTCCTTGAGCGCTTCATTCATGAAATATTCATCTGAAAATAACGGATAAGCCATAATGGGTTATTTAAAATAACAAATAATAAAATACAAATTTCAAATAAATAACAATAACCAATAAATCAAATTTCAAACAATAAATATAAAATAACAAACAATAAATTATATATTTCAAATCTCAAATTACAAAAAACAAATAAACAACAATAGCCACTGCTCTACCAGATTTTAAAACGGGAATCATATATAAGCGGATTTTAAATCCGCATTATTATAAACTCATGTGTTTTAAAAGGGTAAATTTGGTTATTGAGTTTTGGAATTTGAATATTATTTGAAATTTGTAATTTGTATTTTTTATTTTCGTAAAAAATAAATCGTTAAGAAAATGTATAGAACACATAACTGCGGAGAACTAAGAACTGATCATATAGGTAAGCAAGTGACCTTAAGCGGGTGGATTCAAAAATCACGTGATTTAGGTGGTATGACATTTATTGATCTAAGAGATCGCTATGGAATAATCCAGCTGGTTTTTAATATGGAAAGTGATCCTGCTCTTTGTAAAAAGGCCCGGAAATTAGGACGTGAATATGTTATAATGATTGAAGGCAAGGTTACGGAAAGAAGTAATAAGAATAAGGTTATGCCGACCGGAGATATAGAAATTATCGTAAGTAAGATCGACATATTAAATAAATCGGAAATTCCTCCCTTCACTATCGAAGATGAGTCCGATGGGGGAGATGAGATTCGAATGAAGTACCGTTATCTCGATCTTAGGAGAAATGTTATTAAAGGAAACCTTAATTTACGTCATAATATGGCGAAGGAAGTTCGGAGCTATATGTCCGGCCAGGGATTTCTTGAAATTGAAACACCAATGCTTATAAAGTCAACGCCTGAAGGTGCCCGGGATTTTGTCGTGCCTTCAAGAATTAATCCTGGTGAGTTTTATGCGTTACCACAATCTCCCCAGACGTTTAAACAATTATTAATGATTGCAGGATATGATAAATATTTTCAAATTGTTAAGTGTTTCAGGGATGAGGATTTGCGGGCTGATCGCCAGCCAGAATTCACACAAATTGATTGTGAAATGTCATTTGTAGAACGTGATGATCTTTTAGATACATTTGAAGGCCTGGTAAGGCATCTTTTTAAATCCGTTAAAGGACTTGATATAACTTCGGAGTTTCCCCGCCTTTTATATGAAGATTCACTGGAAAACTACGGAACGGATAAACCCGATATCCGTTTTGATATGAAGATAAAAGATATCACCGATAAAGTTAAGGGAAAAGGATTTATGGTTCTTGATAAGTCAGAATATACTGGAGGAATATGCGCAGAAGGATGTTGTGAATATAGCAGAAAACAGCTTGATGAATTAACCGGTTTTGTACAAAAACCGCAAATCGGGGCAAAAGGATTGATAAGTATAAAATATAATACGGATGATACATTTAAATCTTCAATAGAGAAGTTTTACACACAGGACGATATGAGAAGCTGGGCCAAAATATTTGATGCCAAACCCGGGGATCTGATTCTTATTCTCGCAGGAGAAAAGGCCCGTACTCTAAATGCATTAAGTGAATTGAGACTTGAAATGGCAGAGCGACTTGGGTTACGCGAAAAAAATACATTTGCTCCATTATGGATTATAGATTTTCCCCTGCTTGAATGGAACGAGGAATCAAAGAGATTTCATGCTATGCATCATCCATTTACATCTCCCAAAATTGAAGATATTAACAAATTAGAAACTGATCCCGGCAATGTTAAGGCTAACGCATATGACCTGGTAATTAACGGAGTTGAATTGGGCGGAGGCTCAATAAGAATTCATGATAGGGATTTGCAGCAAAAAATGTTTAAGGCATTAGGTTTTACTGATGAGGAGGCAACCAGACAATTTGGATTTCTTATGAATGCTTTCAGATATGGCGCTCCTCCACATGGAGGTATTGCATTTGGTTTTGACAGATGTGTAGCACTTTTTGCAGGATTAGATTCAATAAGAGATGTTATTCCCTTTCCAAAAAATAATGCAGGAAGAGATGTGATGATTGACTCGCCATCGGCAGTCTCGGAAGAGCAGCTTAAGGAGTTGTCGCTGAAAGTGAGTATCAAAAAATAGGGGCTTTTGGGAAAAGACCCTTAATCCATTTTCAATACTGCCAGAAAGGCTTGCTGCGGAACTTCAACATTCCCAATCTGGCGCATCCTTTTCTTTCCCTTTTTTTGCTTTTCCAGCAGTTTCCTCTTTCGTGTTATATCACCACCATAACATTTGGATGTAACATCCTTTCGTAATGCCCTGGTAGTTTCCCGGGCAATTACTTTTGTTCCGATAGCTGCCTGGATGGCAATTTCAAATTGCTGACGGGGAATAAGTTCTTTTAATTTAACACAGATTTTTCTGCCAAAAGAATATGCATATTCATTATGTATCAATGAAGAAAGTGCATCAACCATCTCTCCGTTTAAAAGAATATCAAGGCGCACCAAATTAGCTTTTTGATAACCTGAGGGATTATAATCAAAAGAAGCATAACCCTTTGAGATGCTTTTTAGCTTGTCGTAAAAATCAAATACAATTTCAGACAGGGGCATCCTGAAGGTTACTTCCACCCTGTCACTGGTGAGGTAAATCTGGTTTTTAAGTGTCCCCCGCTTATCAATGCATAATTTCATGATCTGTCCGAGGTATTCTGACTTGGAAATAACCTGTGAAATGATATAAGGTTCTTCAATATGATCGAGGTATTTAGGTTCCGGTAATCCGGAAGGATTATGAACATCAATCTCTTCACCTTTTTTTGTAAATGCTTTGAAAGAAACGTTCGGAACAGTAGTTATTACATTAATGTTGAATTCCCTGTCGAGCCTTTCCTGTACTATCTCCATATGCAATAATCCAAGGAATCCGCATCTGAAACCAAAACCAAGAGCTGCCGATGACTCCGGTTCATAATAAAGTGAAGCATCATTTAACTGTAATTTTTCTAATGAAGAACGTAATTCTTCATAATCGTCAGCATCAACAGGATAAACACCCGCGAAAACCATTGGCTTAACATCTTCAAATCCTTCAATTGCCTTATCACATGGATTATTTACCTGGGTTATTGTATCACCCACTTTAACTTCTGAGGATGTCTTAATACCGGAAATTATATAACCTACATCTCCTGCTCTTAAAATTTCCCTTGATTCTGTTTTTAACTTAAGTATCCCGATCTCGTCGGCATTATATTCTTTTCCTGTTGCTACAAATTTTACATGATCTCCCGTTCGTATTTCTCCGTTTATTACTTTCAGATAAACATATATCCCCCTGTAGTTATTAAATACAGAATCAAATATTAAAGCCTGCAAGGGTGCCTCTGAATCTCCTTCAGGAGCAGGAATTTTTGTAATTATCCTTTCCAGGATCCGTTCAATACCCAAACCGGTTTTACCACTGGCTTCAATTATTTCACTTCTTTCACAACCTAATAAATCTACTATCTGATCTTTTACTTCATGTGGCATTGCATTTGGTAAATCCATTTTGTTAAGAACCGGGATAACTTCCAGGTCATTCTCAAGAGCCAGGTAAAGATTTGAAATTGTTTGTGCCTGGATACCCTGAGTTGCATCAATAATTAACAAAGCACCCTCACATGCAACAATTGACCGTGAAACTTCATATGAGAAGTCAACATGTCCGGGTGTATCTATCAGATTAAGATAATATTTTTCACCTCCATAATTATATTCCATATGAATAGCATGGCTTTTAATGGTAATACCTCTCTCACGCTCAAGATCCATGCTGTCCAGAACCTGATCCTTAAAATCCCTTACAGCAAGAGTGTCTGTCTTTAATAATAACCTGTCGGCAACACTACTCTTGCCATGATCAATATGAGCTATAATACAGAAGTTTCTAATATTTTTCATCCAATTGTTTTCACAAATAACGGGCACAAAGATATTTATTTCGTGCGAATTATTCTTGCATGAATGCTAATAAGCAATATTTTTATTATTAAAACCCCAATGTTAATTATCTAAAAATAAATTTTAGTAAATTAACAAAGTTAAAATCAACTATTAATTAATAGAAATCATGATTTATTTTACTGACAAAGAAATTGATGAATTGCTAACAGAGGATATTCCTTACTTTGACTTAACAACATCAATTTTAAAACTTGAAAACAAACCTGCCAAAATGCAAATTGCTACTAAGGATGATACAGTTGTATGTTGTACGGAAGAGGTGTTAAAAATATTCTCAAAATTAGCCATAAATCCTACTTTATTTACTCCCAGCGGGGAATATATAGAGAAGGGAGTTAAATTTATGGAAGGAGAGGGACTATCTATGAATATTCATGCTGCCTGGAGAACATGTGAAAGTATTCTCGGATTTGCGTCCGGTATTGCTACTCATACAAGAATTCTTGT
>Ga0114922_10004784_pt1 | contig 12544 bp, 14 predicted proteins | sample AartaG_FD_100975 | JGI IMG/M metagenome (GOLD analysis project Ga0114922, IMG submission 100975) | Deep subsurface microbial communities from Aarhus Bay to uncover new lineages of life (NeLLi) - Aarhus_00045 metaG | ecosystem: Environmental > Aquatic > Marine > Oceanic > Sediment | place... | reverse complement strand
GTTATTCGGATCAGCAAGTTCCGTTAAACAGCATATACATCAAAGTTTTTTGCTCAAGCTTTTTGTTTCAAAAAGCTTGTGGCGCCCGAACCCGCCCAATCTAACCCGCGAAGATCCGCCCAATCCGCGTCATCTGCGTTCCATTATCTCTCAGAACGAATTCGCCAACAGCATCATTCCTGTCCCGTTGGTTCCCGGACTAAAACTTTATGCTTGGCTCAGCAACGGTGTGATCAGGAGGATATGAACCATGAAAACAGGTCTTTGCACCATAGCATTCCAGGAACTGCCGTTAGAGAAAGCCCTGGACATAGCCGCCGAATACAGCTTTGACGGCGTCGAAGTCTGGGGAAAAGCCCCTCACATACCTGATGAATACGATCCGGACTACATAAAAGCGATACCCGGCATGGCCCGCGAGAGAGCATTGGAGATAATCAGCTTCGGCTCCTACGTTGACCCGTTGATGGAGGATTACCAGAAACATTGGGATCTAGCCTTCAGGATAGCGCGGGATCTGAAGACAAAGATCATGCGCGTCTGGTCAGGCGGCGGAGCATCAAAGGACGTCACCCCTGAGAGCAAAGCAGCGATCATATCCAGGCTCAAAGAAATGACTGAGAAAGCCGAACAGCAGGGGATAATCCTGGCCACAGAGATGCACGCAAACAGATTCACCGACACTGCCGAAACCATTCTCGAACTGCTAGAAGCCGTGAATAATCCCAATCTGAGAACATACTATCAGCCCAGGTTCGCGCCAGATGCAGACGATCCCTACGAAGCCGCGCGCATGATTGGCGAGTACGTGGTCAATGTGCACGCGCAGAACGTAAAGCCCACAAGCGATGGCAAAATGTCGTCATGCGGGATCGCCGAAGGTATAGTGGATTATGGGAAGGTAGTTCAGATACTCAAGTCAAAGGGATTCGACGGCTGTCTGGAGGTGGAGTTTGTATACGGCGAGGGCAAAATGGCTTCATTAAAGCGAGATGGGGACTTTCTGGCCAGACTCGCCAGAAAGTAATGACGTCACCCAATACCCAATAGATTCATACCCCTATACCCCCACATCCCTATACCCCTATCGACGTCCATAGCATAAAGTGTCCTGTCCTTTTCTTCGACGTTAATCGTAGAAATCAACGCCCATTTCCTTCGACAACTCACCGTTGGAGTCAGAAATGAATCCTTAGAAATTCCAGTATTTTCAATGGTTTACAAGATTTCAGAATCTTAGCGTGCAGAATCACACTGTTTTGCCTGATACCCAGATGTGGCCGAATATGGAGCTGTCTCATGCCAGAGTTCGGGTGATATGGGTGGATAATTTGGCATGGGACTGTCATAAAAAAATGTTTGGCTTTTCATGCGGTTTTACAGCGCCAATTGGGGTACACCCCAAGCTATAGAAATTCTCACAGATTGCGTTTCTGGATATCCTGAAAACGTAAAGAAAACGAAGGTTTCCTTGACAATCCCAACGATCTGCTTGAGGTGCTCATTTTCCATGAATCTGGCGTCAATAAAACCAGTAAAGAAACCAGAGTTAAGTTATTGTCGAGGAATATGCGTTTCTTTACTCGTTCTGGGAAAGATAACCTAATCACTGATTCTACAAGGGATTTATACCTCTATAGGCCACTTCTATAGGGAACGTTATCGGCCTCATAATTCCGTTAGGGTGTATGGTTGCAGTAATCGGCTTGACACCCCAGATAGCTCGATGGCGCTATTGCCATCTTTCCCAGTTCACTCTTGACTATCTGCAATAGTTCTGATAATATTCCAAATGTCATTTGAAAAACTAGATCAACTATGGTTGATTCATATAAATGACCTCAGGAGGATTTATCATGAGTAAAGGTTACAACGGCAAGATCCTAAGAGTAGACCTGTCAGAGGGAAAAGTCTGGACAGAGGAACCCGAGGAACTCATTTATCGAACACACCTCGGTGGGGCAGGTCTGGCGGTTCAATATCTGCTGAAGGAACTCCCCCAGGATGTTGACCCATTATCGCCGTATGCTGCAGCAAAATCACTGCTCACTGGCGGACATGGTGAAGCGGAGGCTAGTGGCTGGTGGGAGCCTGAACCGAAGCGAGCCGGATATGACGCCATTATCGTCAAAGGAAGAGCATCGCTCCCTATACATCTCTGGTCCGATGATAGAGAAGCAGAGATCAGAGAAAGTAGCAAGGCCTGGAACATGATAGCCGATCTCCTTAGCAGAGATACCCTATATATGGCTGATAAATATAAAGAGAATCTGGACACTCGGGTGAAGCAATGGAAACTAATATCACGAGAGAATAGCCTGGGTCAAATGTCTCCTAACACTCACATTGGTGAATATCAAGGGGGATATGGTACTACCGATCATAGGAAATACTATCTATGGTTATATAACGCACTTCAGAAGCTCTTTAGATTCGCATCTAGATCCGACGACGGATTGTCGCGCCCCGGATCTGAATCTCAATCCGAAGATAAACAGATTCGGCCGCTCATCTTGCTATACTCAGCAAATGCTTGGCTTGCCTATATCATCCAGCAAATCTATTATAATGAAGAGCATTATGTCTGGGCTACTGATCATCTGGCCCCGAAATCGCCATGGTACGATTACACTATGCCGGCATCATCTTGCCCCAGGAGGATCTACCGCATACTCGCACAAGCAGTGAGCAGCGGTGATCTACATTGTACTAAGATTCAGGAGATAAAAGTTGGCATCCTCAAGGGTGCTGCTCACAAAAGAGGAATCGGAGTAATAAACGAAGAGCAAGAGCAGGAGATTGCTTCTATAGTAGACGCTGCTCAGGTAAGCGATTTTAGACCACTTGTGTATCTCATTCCGTTCACCCCTGAAGTGGCCAAGATCGCTAGAAAAGTATCGGTAAGGGACAGAGCACATCCGCTGTCAGTAGAGTACGTGATCGAGTCGCTACCCCGGCGCTACTTTCACATTATCGAACTTGACTAGGAGATAGATATGTTCAAGTTTCTGTTTGATTTTACTTCAGAGCGAGTGACCAGAGCGGCTTACTATGCTATCCGTCTGGTTAAGCATAGGAAGGAAATCAGTGATATTCATAGTGGTCTGGTAGTTGATGGTTTGCCAAGTGAACCATCTCTTGAAGATCAAGAGCTTGCAGCACAGATCATAAGAGAGATCCAAAAAACTGAACGGGTCCCTCTTAAGAAACTCGATGAATCAAAAGCCGAACAATATATACAGGGACTTACAAATATCGTGCTGGAGGTTGCCAGACGAAGCTCTGGGTACGATAGGGAAAGCGGGGAACAACTCTTGAACTCCCTTCGTGAGGTAAATTAACTCGCCCTATCTGTAAAGTCGATAAACTGCTGTCCAGTGTTTATGTGGTTCTTTATCGAGCTTAGATGGTGGACAGCTCGCGTCGCTTGCTATTCTACACGACACGGTGTTCCGATAGCAAATGGACAAAAATGGACGCTAAGCTATCCGTTCCCGAGAAGTTACCGACTTGTGTTGTCCTCACCTGGGTTGCTAGAAACACGACACAGAACATCCCTTCTGTGTCGTGAAAACGCTCTCACATCGCTATTTGGCGGCTATATGCATTGTCATATTGCGGAAATTTACGTCACGAAAGGAACATTCAGCGGCTCCGCTGTTGAGAAGCCGTGTCGGATAGAAGCATATTCTCAAATAAACACTAGATCGCCGTGAAATGACAAGCGCAAATCGTTTCCAATTGCTCCTTTGCATCATCTGCTCTCTGCTTAGCGACCATTTTTTCACATTTGCTATCGGAAGTCCTATTTCGGATATCTCTATGACCCAGGTGATCTTTGATGAATTCTATGCCCATTCCTGTCTCAAGGAGATGAGTTGCTATTGAATGTCGCAAAGAGTGAACCGTGGATTTGGGATCAAGTCCTGCTCTTTGAGCATAGCCCTTGAAGAGTTGGTGAATTCTCTTCCTGCTAAGAGTGCCTTGTCTTCCGGTAAAAAGGCCATCTCCTTTCTCTTGCCTTACCGCAAGATATTTTCTTAAGAGCTTCTCTGTTGATCTGAAAATGGGCCTTTCTCCACCAGCTCCGCCTTTTACCCTGCGGATAAAAATCCGTTTTCTCTTGAGGTCAACGTCCTCAAGTTTTAGGATAGTAGCCTCCGAAACCCTAAGCCCGTAGAGATAGATGAGGCCAAAAATGGCTTTGTCTCGAGGATCCTCCACACAAGAAAAAAACCTCTCAAGCTCATCCTTTGAGAGATACTTTACCGCGAAAAGCCGGCCGAGTTGCCCATTTTAATCAGAATGTCTAACTGGGAATGGAGCAGAGACATAGGCAGGATAAGGCTAGAGGGATTTTTAGGAATTTAAAAGGAGTGTTATATGCCAGCGATTCGTTATCTAAATCTTGGGACGAAGATCGCTGTAAAGTGTCTTGCTATAAAGGAAAGGAGGTTGGTATGTTTAGTCTGCGGGTTAGACATTTTAACACAGATTGAGGGAAAAGGGAAGCAAAAAACAGAAGCTTACGTAGGTTTTGCCTTGATATTTTCTCAAGAATTCAGATTGCTGCAAGCTTTTCCACTTCCTCAACAAATCTGCTCCATCCACCCTTATTGAGCTGCTGCCCTGCTTTCTCGCTCCATGTATATAGGTGCCAAAAATCACCGTAACCTGTATCTAGAGCCTTTTTCCTGATGTTCCTAGCACTCCGCGGTCCGCAACACTCGGCAAATAACCATACTCTGTCGACAAAAGACTCCATCGATTCACAGTAATTTTCATCAACTTTATTTGTTCTCAGGTAAGATTTACAACTAATAACAGCTATGGCATCCTCTTGCGCAATGAATTTGAAATCCATGATGGGCGCTTCATTTTTGCCGTTCCAGCGTTGAACGTATCCATCACGATGAATAATCACATCACACTCGCGTGAGCAAAGAGTACCGGTCTCATCGATTAGGTGGCCCCAGTTCGCGCTCAAGCCTGTACCTGAAAGTATATCTCTGACAGCGTAAGTCAGAAGAGCAGAAAATCTCAAGCCACGCACAAATGCCAACACTCTGCCCTTCCGTTTCTCGGCCTCCAAGTGTCTCATAAAACTATCAATTCTCCAATTTGATAGATTAGCACACATCTCAACAAAAGGTTCTTCATATAAAAGTCTAGTAGTATGCCCGGCCATATAACGGTGCCTCCTATATGCCTTACCCCAGCACAATTTCGTCTACGAGCTTTCTCAGGGATAATTTGCGTTCTTTAGCCGCTTCCTTGAGTTTCTTTTGACCTAACTCGCTCAACTCTAACACCCCAACAGAAGTCTCTGTTCCAAAATTTATGATTTCAGCCAGCCCAACTATTTTGCCGAACCGGCACCTTAGTGCTTCGGCATCCTCGTCTCCGAAACCTGACGGAACTGAGAAATATGCAATATATGATCTGATATTTTTCGATCCCTGAACATGCGATATTAGTTGATCTATGGATTTACCCGGAAGAGCTCTTCGAAGTGGTGCCAACACTCTGATATCATTAGCAGACAAATGTCCAGCGATCACTTCCTTGGCTATGGTCTTCTGCCCCTCCGGATCAAAGCTTCGCATATAGTGAACTGTGTTGATGAGATCGATTTTGCGTTCCTCCACAAGTTGGCGCACTTCAGGACACAGCCTTTCCACACTAAGGAACTGCCTTAGCATGTGCGTTGATATACGAATAATCTCTGATACTGCCTTTAGGCTGCCCAAATCATTCTCCAACCATCTTATATCGCTAGCGATCTGGACTAAGTTGTCTGGCCTCTTTTTCTTTAACGTATTTGCAATAAGCCGAGCAATTACAGTGTCTCTTTCGTTTTCTCTGCTCATATCTATATGCACTCCCTAAACCCGCCGCCTCAGAAATCCATTGTCTCTTAGCCATTCCGACAAAGCCCTCGCCGCTACTTCTTCGGCATCCATTGAGAGTTCTTTTTCTGCTTTACCCAAAGCTGCACTAACCTCTTTGGGGAGATTGAGTATTATAGTGCGCTCCAATCTAGGCTTCATGCCCTCCTCTATGATCTCATCAGCCGGAGCCTTTGGATTGTCTCTAGCATACTCAACAGCGCGGGATTTCTCATACTTAGAGAGTTTAGGCATGCGCTCCAGTAGCTCATTCATTTTATCGGGATTCCCTTGCGCGGCATCTATTACTCTCTTCAGATCAACCTTACTTATATCTTTCCGTTTCAATGCCGCCTTTGCCTCTGGAGTTGCCTCCTCTTCAATCCTTATGTATTCTCTCACCGTCCGGAGGGATAAACCCAACTCTTGGGCCACGCTCCGATCATCTCCACCATGTTCTTTATACAACGCAGTAATGGCCTCGGCTTTGTCGGCATGATTCAGTTCAAGTCTATGCATATTCTCTGTTAATGAGAGTATCTTGGCTCTCGTATCATCCAGTTCCCCGAAGAAAGTAGATCGAATACTTGTCTTTCTAAGTTTCTTATGGGCAAGGTATCTTCGCTGTCCCACAATAAGTTCGTATGGCGGATTCCCATATGACCCCCTTAAAATAACAGGTTGCAGCAAGCCATATTTTCTGATGCTTGCTGTCAACTCGTCTATGTCTGTATTTCGGCTGGTCATTCTGACATTAAAATCACTTACTCTAATATCCTGCAAAGGAATCTTATATATCTCTTCTGTTTCCATTGCCCTCATCCTTTACTGTAGAAGCCTCGATTCTCTCGATTGCATCAAGTGCATAGTCTCCAACAGAACTCACTCTAGATAAACAGTAGAGTTCAGTATAGATAATACATTATGCGAGTTGGATTCGAATAATTGAAGGGCACGCTCCTAGTCTCAATAAACTTGGCTTGCTTTAAATATATCCCGCCAAGTCTACTTCGCTGGCTAAGAACTATGTTGAAATCAGATATTGTGGCTATACGATTACCGTTGGGTAGTTCAAATACGAACTCTTTTAAGCCTTCTAATATCTGCTGCTCCGAGTCTCTCCCAATGAGTTCACACACATAATGCAGTTCATCAGATCCTATCAATTCAATGGGCATAGAATCCTGTATACGCAGCAATCGGTCTAACATCTCACGCCGTGTTTTAAGCAAAAATGGACCAAAGTTGATCTTTGCCCTAAAACTGTCAGGAGCGCCTTGGTTTGACTGCTGTCGGATATCATGGATCCAGTTCCGGAAATCTAACAATTTTTGCATCCATTCTGCACCGTTGTCAATGAAGTTTTCCATCGATATATCCCTATTGACAACAGTACAAACCCAACACCCAAATCGCGACTTCCCACAGCTTTGTGTTCCAGTTTCAATAACAAATGGACATTCGCCTGCATCGCAAGCATTACTATAGAGTTTGAGTAGCTCCTTATTATTACTACCCCATGGATTTGGTGCCTGCAAGAGGTAGGCCCATACCTCTTGATTAGATAGATCGGCGATAGGTGCGTAGACAAAAGCGTTGGGCAGTGTATGTTTGCGGAGGCATTGTCCATTGTCGTACTTCTTCATCGCAGCGGCGCGATTTGCGGATTCTGCTTTTCTTGTTCCGAGGACTATAATTGCGTGTCCATACTCGCTCACGGTACTCAGAATATAATCACTCGTCGGTTTTATCTTCAACCGCCTCGTACACCAACGAAACCAACGATTAGGCGAGGGATAGCCTTTGCCAATGAGATTTACCCAAAACCTATCCTCAAGTCTAGGTTCCACTTTCACCACACTGAATAAGTCCGGAGCATGGCTGAATAGCTCTGTCTTTCCGGCCGTTTTGATCTTTTCCAATTGTCTGTCTACATATTCTACGATTGCGGGATTCTCGACCAGGGTATCATTACAGAGCACATGAATCGACTTAAATAATGCGTGCTTAGGCAAAGCAGAAAGAGCATAAAACAGCATCTGCAGTACGGTGGTACTATCTTTCCCACCTGAAAAACCAATGACCCACGGGATATTGTCTCCATGATATAGCTCTCGGATCTGAGATAAAATCGCCTCGTGATCAAACATATCGACTCCCTGTGCATTGATTCAGTTCAGGAACGTATGTTGCATCAACATTCCCGCAGATTGTCAGATGTCATTCTAACCGGCGAGTATTTCTTTGTCAACCTTTTTTGTAGGATTTTGTTTAGTGTTCCCATTATTCTTCTCTGCCTGCTAATGATTATAACCTACGCAATCATACTCCCTACCACTTATCCCTAAACTCGCTTATCGCATCCTCTGGCGACAGATTAAGATATGGGTGCTACTCAATCGATAATGCCCCAGGAACTGCATGAGCGCCCTGGCTGAGATCCCTTTTTTGATGGAAGTAACGCTAAACGTATGTCGCAGGGCATGCGGGGTAACGGGCTTCGAGATTCCAGCCCTGTTTGCTATTCGCTTCACCGCTCTCTGGGTCGTTCGAGCCGATATTCCTAAGGTGTGTCAGATCCAAATTGATACTGCAATACTCGCCGCACCCGATCAGGGAGTATGAGTAGCAACGGAACAGAAAATTGGGTTAAGCAAAAATATGTCTACATTTACTATAGCTCCTTCGCGTGTCGGCGAAACTCGTCGATCGTCTCCGCCAATGCAATTCTGTAGTTATTCAGCTGTATTAAGGCAAGATTTGTGTCTTCCAGCCACGGGTTAACCGGAGTCAAGTAATCGGGAAGGTCCTTTGGCGACGGCATTTTGTCTGCGCGACTCAGTCTTTCCGGGGGAAGCCATCCGTACTTTGTTGCCATTACAGCTGTGCTGTCAATTACCTCCGGCATGAACTCAAGGTACTCTGGATTGTCTATTAGCCGGATCACAAGGAAATCTTCGACAATTGAAATCTGAGCGCAGATTCGTGTGACTTTTTCCAAGGTGTCTTCAAGCTCTTGATCAAGTGTGAATTTGCCCTTGAGTCTCTTACAGATCGATCGCATTTCGTTGGATATAGTTATCAACTTGCGGTTTATTTGGAGTTTGCGTTCGTCCGAAATCTTATATGCAGATCCATACAGCTCTTTATCGATCTCCGATTCTCGAACGGCAGAATTGATGTAGTCCAAGTAGTTCTCAAACCTTTCCACGAGTGTACTCACGGTTTGCAGTAAGTCGATTCCGTTCGCAGCATTGTTGTTGGCTTGTGTGGCGGCAATTAGTCTCTCGAACGCAACGTCGTTCGTTAGTTGCTCGACTTGAGATGCGACCAAATATGATTCGCGTATCTCTTTAGTCTGATTTCGGGGGTTGCTGACATGGTGCTCAAGAACTTGCTTCGCCAATTCATCAAGTTTCTGCCCGTTGTCTTCATGTGATCCACGTAAATCGACGTAGCGTTTCGCCGAAAGCAATTCCGGCATCTTACAATCCTCTATGAGAACCGGCACCACGAAAATGTCTCCATGTTCAATTTCCTTCACAAGCAACGGTTCATATTCTGCTCGACACCACCGTGACGTAAGAAATGCCTCAGAGATGACCGTGATAATACACGAGCACATAGACAATCCAAATTCGATCGCTTGCGGAATGGACTCGCCGAATTTAATTCGCTCATGATCGATCCATACGCTTAATCCGCGGGATCGCATTTCGGAAGCTATGGCAATGGCGGGTTCCTTATCCTTTGAACTGTGGCTGATTAAGACAAGTGGCTTTTGCATCTGCGGAACTCCTCTAATCTAAAATGCCAAGTGGATGTTTCGGTGTCCAACGACCGCAGTTGAGGTGCATTGCGGATTTTTTCAAAACGCTCAGTCACACCATCCACGCGGAAATTTTAACACGATTGGTACGACCCAAGACCGAATCAGCCTAATCGCATCCCGTTTTTCATTATCCATTGAATTCATCTCCCCCTCCTGTTGCTGCAATATTGGATGAAAAAGAATAACTTGATATCGTAGGATTTCCTAGGTCAATCAGAGTTTCTGTAACAAAGACTTGTCAATATAAGCCGTCATTACCACTTATCCCTAAACTCCCTTATCGCATCCTCCGGTGAAAGATTTAAATATAGCTCAGTAGTGCTCAAGCGATCGTGCCCCAAAAGCTGCATCAGCGCTCTGGTTGAGATTCCTTTTTTGATACAAGTAACTGAAAAAGTATGACGCAATACATGAGGACTAACCGACTTACTGATACTTGCGTTATTTGCAACCCTTTTGACGATCCTCTGGATCGTCCTGGCTGACATTCCGAAGGCGTTCTCAAAAGCAAAGTGGTGCTCCAGCACTCCTCGGACCCGATCGGTCATCGGAATTACGCGGCGCTTTGTTTTCTTTCCGTAAGGACCACCTTTGCCGTAAATTACGAGCCGCCGCTCCTGCCACTGGATATTATCCTTGGAAAGATTTGAGAGTTCGGACACACGGAGTCCGGTATCAAGGAGCGTGAGAATAACAAGCTTCTCCTGGAAGCTCTCAGCGGCATTAGCAAGCTTATCTGATTCTTCGCTAGATAATGGTTCTCTTTTGTATTGATATGGCATAGTTGTATACTGATGGAGCGTTTACAATGTTAGGCTCTCTCGCCGGGTTTAGGACGTGGAATATCGTCCCACTTCAATTGCTCATTACCGTCCTCGTCAACTTCGACATGGATGTTTTGGACTAGGCGTCCATATAAAAACGGATTAGGCCCACAATACATACGCCCTTCGTACGGGACTCTCTTTCCGTCAACTTCAACTGTATCAAACTGGGCAGGATACGGAGTATTCTTCTTGCTTTTAGCGTATGCGAGCCGCTCACTGGGACTTCCAAAAGAGTCAATCCAGTGCCTTTCCATGTAATCGGCAACAGCTCTATCAGAAAGCCTATAGTTTAGAAGAGATACGACTTTGCCTTCCCATTCAGCGTGTTTTCCAGTGCCAATCCAAGTTACTAACCACGCTTTTTTCACTCTACCTTCCTCCTACGAACCCTTATTGCCTCGTCCTCCAGCGTTAACTTGCGGGAAAGCTCCGTCGTACATTATACCAGATTGCGACAGGATGACGCAAGAGGAGAAATCGACAGGCAGGAAAACAAGGGGTCTAGGAAGTCCATAAAAAGAAGGATGTCGTACTTTTATGCAAAAGGCGACATCAAGGAATTTTAGACATATCTAAAGAGGAACGGAAGTTTTCAGTATTCTCGATATAGATCGCAGTAGTATTACTCATTCCTTCAATTTTTAGGGGGTTTATGAGTTTTCTTCGGCGCGTTATTACAGCCTACGTTTTCTCTTATCGTGCATTTTAGCAATAATCTGCCTGATAGCTTAACTCACAAAACCGCCTCGCGTTAGCTTCCAGGTCGATCCCATACACCTTCTTATTAGCTTCCACAGTATCCCTGACCCAATCTTCCGGGAAGGCATCAACGCCGCGAAGCGCCCCCACCAAAGCGCCAGCCACGCCCGCTGTGCAGTCCACGTCCCGAAGCCTTTTCAGATTTCCTGATTCATCAAGATCCCGGTCATTTGCAGCCATTACTATAGTGCGTACAGGGTCGCCGTCGCTGTAATATAAAGCCGCCACAGGAACGCCCAGAACATCAATGGGATCATAAGGGTGGAGGTGCGCTACTTCCGGCGAAAGAGCGTCAATCAACGCCTCATCGTCGCTGGCCTGATCAGCGATCTGAAGGAATCTGCGAATGCGATTCGCCATGATTCTGCCATCGCCATAGCCGAAGGGATCAGTCTGAAGGCCTATCTCCACCATCTCCTTCCCGCTGATATTTCCGCCCAGAGCGGCGCTTATCATGGCAGCCATCATCGCCGTCGCATCCTTAGCATATCCTGTATCTACAAAAGCCAGCTCAAACGCTTTGCGGTATGCTTTCTCCGGCTCATTGCAGTAAAGCAAACCCGCCGGAGCGAGGGATATCAAACCCATAAGTGTCGGGAAACTGTTCCCCTTTGCAGCGATTGCCCATGCCGGCTTCCCGGAAGGTATTTCATTCATTCCCAGATACGCACAAGAATTCTCGTAAAACCTGCCATAATGTCTCTCAGCCAGTTCCACGTGTTCAGGATAGAATCTCTCCCTGTCCCGGTAGCGTTCGATATATTCGATAGCGAGGAACTGGGAGTTAACAAAGCCGCCATTGCGAATAACGCACTCCACAAATATCTGATTATTGCGCGTATCATCCGTTCCGGTGCCACGCGGCGGGCCAGCCTCCCAGACTCCCAGCGGATGAGTCCCATGATCCTTCTGATAAGGCAAAAACTCATCAGCCCACAGCTTGCCCGTGATCTTCTTAAGCCTCTCGGCGTTCGCAAACTCCACGACGCCGCCAAACGCGTCACCTATCGAGTTCCCAACCATACAGCCAAAGATACGCGAATAGAGTTTTCCTGACATAAATGCACCTCGCTCTAACGCTTAGTATCAACAACAGAAGATTCTGGGGTAGGGCTCTGACGCTTTCGCACTGATAAAAAACGGGCAAAGTCAAATGCTTCTTCTGCAGCTTCTTGGGGTAATCGAGCAACTATCGCAGTGACTTTCTCTGCTGTTGACACCCACTCATGTGTTTCTGC
>Ga0114922_10004783_pt1 | contig 12544 bp, 4 predicted proteins | sample AartaG_FD_100975 | JGI IMG/M metagenome (GOLD analysis project Ga0114922, IMG submission 100975) | Deep subsurface microbial communities from Aarhus Bay to uncover new lineages of life (NeLLi) - Aarhus_00045 metaG | ecosystem: Environmental > Aquatic > Marine > Oceanic > Sediment | place: Aarhus... | reverse complement strand
GCCGCCGGGGGTCAAGGCTGTCGCGGCGCTGTAGTGGACACCTTCGGGAGTGAGGAGGGCGAACTGGAGGGCGTCGCCGTTCGTGATCTCGCGGCCGGACTTGTTGTTGGCATGCCGGTCGTCACTCACGACAGCCCCTACACACAGGGCCTCGCCGTCCCAGCCCAGATAGACCTTGGCGCTCGTGTCGTCGGGCCCGCGCCAGATGTTCCTGGTGTGCTCGTTCGGCGCAAAGCGGTTCTGAACGGGATAGACGTCGGCCGGATCGTCCAGTGTAGCCAGCGGCTTGCCCCAGCCGTCGGGCACACGATTCAGGCCGACCTTGCTCAGATGTGGCACGGAGAGAACCGTCCCGGCCGGGAACCTCCTGAGCACAGGCGCCGCGGTGCCCGCCGGCGCCGTGCGGACGGCGCGCCAACCCGCGAACGGATGGTTGCGCCGGTTGGAGTGACAGGTGATGGACTTGATCCGTCCCGAGGTGCACAAGTTGCCGATCCTCTGGTATCCCATGCTGAAGGCGTAGTCACCGCGATAGGCGATACAGTCGGTATCGGCGGGCCAGTCCGGGGGAAGATCGGGCGTGCCGCGGCCGTGCGAACCGGCAAACTTGCGGCCGTCGGCGCTGCCGGCGGCAATGGGCCGTTCGTAGATCGCCCCCGTGTTGATGCCGAGAAGGCCCCAGAAGGACGGGCTCGCGTCCCACTTCGGGACTGGATTCTGGAGTCCTCGAATGGACTTCTCAAACTCCAGCTCGGTCATCGGGCGCAGGCCCGCCCAGGCCGCCACGGCAGCGCCGTCCGCCCAGGACAACCAGGGACACCGCCTGTCCGGCGCGGTCGCCGTATAGGTGCAGTGCGGCGCCTGGCCCGAACGGGCGATGGCCACGCCCTGGAAGTCGCAGTACCAGTGCGTCTCCGCCCGCTCGGCGCCGATCGTGTTCAGGAAGCCGGCGTAGAGCGACTGCTTGAAGTGCGGGTACTTCATGCAGTAGAAGGCCCCATAGCCGTTGGGAAAGCTCGCCGGAATCTCGCCGCCGTCCTCGGGCGCGATGCCCGTGGCCCAGAGCTTGCCTTTCTGGCGGCCGGTCCGGATCGCGCCGGCACTCGTCACCCGGTACGCGGGGGTGCTCGTGCCGTCGGCCGCGTACGCATGGAAGCGGTTCAACGCCGTGTCTCCCGAGCCCAGGTAGAACGGGCCCTCGGCCACGTAGGCCATCTCGATGCCGAAGGCGCGCAGTTCCGTGTGCCGTGTTCCCGTCGTGGCGGACCCCGTGGTCGCCGTCACGTCCCAAACGACCGCCACGCCGCGTGACTTCACATCGCCATTGCCGTCCTCGGCCCGCCGCACGAACAGGCCGACACGATCGTCCGGCACGACGAACTCCAGCGGCGTTCCGTCCTTCTGTCCGAAGCCCGCGGGGTTCACGGCCCTGTCCGCGACCAGACGCACCGGCCGCCAATCGGGCTTCTTGTTGATCCGCGCCCTGAAGAACACCCAGACCGCATCATGGAAACTCCCGTGCCGCCAGGAGTTCTCCCAGGCAATATCGAATGTCACCAGCGCGGTCTTGTCGTCGCGCGCGGCGATCTTGACGTTCTCGATCGTTGGAGTGGCGGCCGACGTCGCGGCTTTCCCTCCTTCGCCGGCTGCGGGGGCCTCGGCACCGGACGATCGGCCCCGGCCGGCAACGGGCGCCTGGGCCGCTTCCTTGGGCGCCGTGCGCACGCCGCGCCACACGTACCAGCCGCGCCGCTCGGGAGCGGCGGGGTCCGCGGCGCCCTTGCGGTTCGAGGGGTGGATGTAATCCCAGCCTCCGCGCGTGCCGCTTCCGACGCCGTCGGCCTGCGGCCAGTCCGCCGGCAGTTCCGGCGTGCCGCGGCCGTGGGTGCCCTTGAAACTCCGGCCCTTGGCATTGGCGACGGTCACCGGGTGCTCGGCCCAAGTCATCCACTCCGACGAGTCGTACATGCCCCAATAGGATGGATAGCCGATCTTGTGGGACTGCGGGGTTCCCTGGGCCCAGCCCGGCTCCATGGGGCCGCGCATGGCCTTCTCGTACTCGAGTTCGGTCATCGGCCGCAACCCGGCCCAGGCCGCATAGGCCGCGGCTTGCGCCCAGTTCAGCCCCTCCTGATGGTGACCCCAATCCTGTTCAGTCGACCAGTAGACGTGGTTGGGAGGCGTGCCCTTGCGTTCCACGGGCGTCTTGCGCTGACGGTAGAACCCGGCCGCCTGCTCGGGCGGGAGCGTGTTCAGGAAATCGGCGTACGGCCCACGCTTGATGTGGGACTTCATGTAGTACATGGCCGTGTACCCGTTCGGGAACTCGGCGGGGATCTCGCCGCCGTCGGCCGGCTCGGCGCCCAGCGCCCAGAGCTTGCCCTTCGCGCGTCCCGTGGGAATCGCGCCGGGGCCGGTGACCCGGTACGGGGTGTCAGTGCGGACGCGGTCGATGAACATGTGGAAAGCGTTCGGCTGCTTGCCTTCCCAGCCCAGGACGAACGGCCCTTCGGGCACGTAGACCATCTCGACGCCGCACGCGCGCACCTCGGCCTTGACGTCCTTCGTGACGCCCGTGGCCGCGGTCAGATCCCACACGGCCGTAACCTCGGTCGCCTTGACTGTGCCCTGGCCGAACTCCGCCCGGCGCAGGAACATCCCGACGAAACCGTCCGGGCCGTCCGGCACGATGAAGTCCAGGGGCGTGCCGGCGGCCTGACCGTAGCCCGCAGGGTTCAGCACCCGGTCCGCGGCCAGCCGGACGTGTTGCCACTTGGTCGCGCCCGCCGGCTTGACCTTGAAGAAGACCCAGGCCGCGTCGTGGTTGACTTCGTGACGCCAGGATCGCTCCCAGGTGACGTCGAAACTGATCGTCGCGGTTTTCGCATCGCGCGGCGTGACGGTTGCGTTCCTGAGCCTCAGGGTCATTGCCGCGTCGTACCAGCCCGCCCACGCCGCGCTCGCGCCCAGCAGCACAGCGCAGGCGACCGCCGCCGCCCGGGGGCAAGTGAATGAATACCCGTTGCCAAGCCGACTCATCTCTCACTCCTCTCATCTACTTTGCCAGGACGAAGCGCGGGTACCGGGCGGTCTTGCCGCTGATCATTGGGACCGATACGGGCGCGCCGCCGCGAGGCAGGCCCGGAGCCATGCCCGGCGCCAACTGCAGCCAGTGGCGGAGGCCGCTGCCCTCGTCGTCGTAGAGGACAGTGTTGAGGCCGAACTCCTCACCGGGCTTCAGGCCGATAGCAGCCAATGGCAGGCACAGCTCGTAGCGGGTGATCCGGGTCTTGTCGTCCCGCACCACGGCGCAGCCGACGGTCTTCAGCAACGTGTCACCCTTGCCCTCCCACTGATGGAAGCGGATGCCGTCCTTCGTCAGTGCAAGCCCGAGGTTCCAGGTGACACCTTTCGGTGCAGCCAGCCCGATCTGCAGGGCATCCCCGTTGATGAGATCTTTGGCACTTCTCGTGTTGGAGTGCCGGTCGTCGGTCACCTCGGCCGCCAAGCAAAGGGCCTCGCCGTCCCAGCCCAGGTAGACTTTGGCGCTCAAGTCCACAGGTCCCTGCCAGGGCTTGAGGAGGCGGCCGTAATAGTCGAACGGTTCGAAACGGTTATGGACGGGGAAGAGGTCGGCGGGTCCGTTGAGGGTCAGCGGGGGCTTGCCCCACTCGTTCAGGACAGCGTCGGCGCGCGCGGGACGGGGCAGCCGCCCAATGCGCCGCACCATCCGGGCCCCAAGCCGGCCAGTGACGGGTACCGCGGCCGCGTCGCCCGCCGGCGCCGTACGCGCGGCGCGCCAGCCGATGTTCGGTCCGCGAAGCAATCGGACGGTGATCGCCTTGATGCGGCCCGAAGTGAGCATGTGGTAGACGGAGTAATACCGTCGAGCCGGCGCCTTGCCGCGGAACACGGCGGCACCAAAGAGGTCCGTCGGCCAATCGGCGGGCAAGGCCGCTGTGCCTCTGCCGTGCGTGCCCGCGAACCCGCGCCCGGCGGCGCTCCCCGCCGATATCGGACGCTCCATCTCCCCCTGGTTCACATCGCCGAGGCCCCAGTACGACGGGGTCGCATCGTAGCGAGGGTCCGGATCCTGCGGCCCGCGAATGGCCTTCTCGTACTCCAGCTCCGTCATCGGGCGCAAGCCCGCCCAAGCCGCATACGCCGCGCCGTCCGCCCAGGACAGCCAACGGCACCGCCCGTCCGGGGCCGACGCCGTAAAGCGGTAGTTCGGGGACTCCCCGGAACGTTTGATTGCGGTGCCATGAATGCCGGGATAGTAACGCTCCTTCGCCCCAGTGTCGGTCAGCGTGTTCAAAAAGCCGGCGTACTGGGCCTTGGTAATATGCGGGAACTTCATGCAGTAGAACGCCGCGTAGCCATTGGGGAAGGAGGCCGGGACTTGGCTGTTGTCCTGCGGCGCGATGCCTGCCGCCCACAGTTTGCCCTTCTGCCGGCCGGTCGGGATCGCGCCGGCGCCCTTGACCAGGTACGCCGGGGTCTCCGAGATTTCCTGGGTGTCGTCGACGTACATGTGGAACCGGTTCAGCTCCTTCCCGCCCGAGCCCAGGTAGAACGGCCCCTCCGCCACGTAGACCATCTCGATCCCGAAGGCCTGCATCTGTACCTTCGCGTCTTTCTTGACGTCCGCGTTGGCTGTGAAATCCCAGACGGCCGTGACCTTGCGCGCCATCACCGCGCCCTTGCCTTCGCTCGCGCGCCGCACGAACATGCCGACGAACCCGTCGTCACCGCCCGGCACGACGAACTCCAGCGGCGTGCCGCCGTTCTGCTGGCTGAAGCCCGTCGGGTTCAACACCTTGTTCGCGGCCAGCCGGAGATGCTGCCAGGGCAACTTGTCACCGGCCTGGACCTTGAAAAACACCCAGGCGGCGTCGTGGAAGCTCCCGTGGCGCCACGAGTTTTCCCAGGATATGTCGAACTTCACGATCGCGGTCTTCGCGTCGCGCGGAGCCACCGTCGCGTTCTCGATTCGCAGGTCATCGGCGCGAGCCGCGCCCGCGACAAGCAACAGGGCGCAGCTCAGGGCCCATGCTTTCCGCTTGCCGTTCTCCATCTCCCGGGTCATCGCACTCTCCTCTGTCCGCTTGCCCACCGATCCGACGGATCACTGTTCACGGATTACCCGGCGCCGTGCGCACGCAACGAAAGCCTTCGGCGAAATGCCGCGAACCCCCGTAGAGCGCGGATTGCCCCGCGACGCGACGGTTTGACGCGCGAAAACCGTCAAAGCCGCCCCAGCCGCCGGCATGAGAGCTGTACGGGCAACCGCCGCCACGGTGCCCCAAGAGGATGTCCGGCCATGGCGATTCGCCGCCGTCGCCATGGTTGCCCGCGAAGATCCGTCCCCTCCGGTGGCCCACCCATACCGCACCCTCGACCAGGTTCCCCGTCAAGTCCAGAATCCCCCAGTACGATGCGCCCGAGCTTACGCGGTCGCTCGTGGGCGTGGCGAAGACGCCCACGCGCAGCGGCTCGTTCGTCCGCATCACCGACACGTTGCCGTGCGTCGCGTCCGGACCGTTCTCTCCCTCCCAGACAACGGTCTCGTCCGGTTTGCCGGCATTCTGTAGCTTGTACCGGCCCGCGCCTGGGGTCATGCCGACTATCCGGTCCGTTCCCCAGGCGTACTCGTTCGGCGCGGGCCGCAGCGGTCCGCGGCAGGCCTTCTCGAACTCCAACTCGGTCATCGGCCGCAAGCCGGCCCAGGCCGCGAACGCCGCGCCGTCGTCGTGCCTGAGGAAGTTGCAGGCCACGTGAGGGGCGTCGGTTTCGTACACCGCCGGCTTGCCGGGCTTGACGATATCGCCGGAGGCAACAAAGGACCCCCGTTGGATCACCACCTGCTCGCAAACCTCGGCAATGCCCGAAACGGCGATCTTGATCCCATTGCGATACCGGCTGCCAGACATGTGGCCTCCGGCCCCGGTGGGTAGCATGACCAAGGTGCCGCCCGGGGCCTCGTGGCCCTTCATGTCCTTCTTATCGTTCCCCTGCCTCTCCGTGCGCTGGCGCTGCCCGGCGTAGGAGAGCGTGTTGAGAAAACCCACGTACTGCTGCTGCGTAATCTCGTGCCTCATGCAATAGAACGCCCTGTAGCCCTTCGGGAACTGCCCGGGAAGCGTCCGCGGCAGGTCGCTGTTGAAGTCGTCGGTGAGGTTGACGTCCATTCCGGCAGTATCGCGGTTGTTGAGCATCTGGGCGGTTTCGCCGCCCAGCGTGAGCGCACGCTCGCTCTCGATCCGGAAGGGATTGGCGCTGTAGCCGGCCGAGAACTGGCCCGTCACGTGGTCCGTCGAACCGTCGCCGGCCCAGAACGCGCACTGCGGAACGTATACCATCTGCAGCGCGAACACCTTGAGATCGACGGCGCCGGGGCGGTCCACGCCGTCGGCGCCGCGAAGCCAGCGCAACATCACGCCCTTGAAGTCGTTCGGGCCGTGGCCGGGCGTCTTGCGGTAGACGAACACCCCGACCCCGCGCCGGCCGTCGCCGGTCAGGCCGACCTCGAGGACCGCTCCGGCGGGAACCCGATGATCGGCCCTGTTCGTCGAGAGCATCGCGTGCGACCACTCGTCGGCGCCCGGCTTGCGGAACTTGACGAACACCCAGGCCGCGTCCCAGTTCTCAAGCTTCAGCGCGCCTTTGCCGCCATGCTGATGTGCAGGCACTCCCCACGCCGCACGCCAGGAGTGATTCCAGGCCAGGTCGAACGTGATGGAATTCTGCCCGGCGGCCGGGCCGTCGGAGTGCCGCACGTTTGCGATCCGAATGGGATCGGCCTTGCCCGTGCCCCGGAACCGTGCTTCCGCATGGCCGTCCGCCAATGCACCCGAGTCGCCCGCCAGCAACAGGCCGCAGACCATCGCCAATTGGGCGGACCGGCCCGCCTGCCGTCTGCCGTTCCTCGTTTGCCTGTTCATCGTGGCTGCCCTTTCTGTTGCTGGGTCTTGTGTTCCGTATTGAGTGTTCACCGCCCTATTCCCCTCGGTACCGTGCGCACGCCGCGCCATTTGTGCGAGGGGCACCGTTCGGGATCGGCAATGGAGGCTAGCAAGCGGTCCGACAGCCGCGCACGCGGCATATCTTCACATTTCGAATTCGTGAAGATCGAGAAGAGCCCGGGAGCCGACACCCGCGCACGCGCCACATCGAGACCCCTCGACGAATACCAGATGCAGCGCAACCCGGAGCCAACCGCATCGGCCTGCGGCCAGTCCGCCGGCAGGTTCAGCGTGCCGCGGCCGTGCGTGCCCCTGAACCGGCGCCCCGCGGCGTTGCTGACCGTGACCGGACGTTCGCACTGCTGGTCGCCCTTCATCGCGTTCCAGACCCACGTGTTATAGCCTGAGACACCCCAGTACGAAGGGCCGACCTCACCCGGTATCGGCTCGCGCGTGCCGCGCACGACCTTTTCGCACTCCAGTTCCGTCATCGGGCGCAAGGCCGCCCAGGCGGCAAACGCCGCGCCGTCTGCCCAGGACAGACCGAGACACCCCGGGCCCTGCCGCGCCCCGCCTGGCTTGCCGTAATAGCCTCTCTCCGGGGACTTCTTTAGCAGGCCATGGGATCTGGTACCCGGGTAGCGTTCATTCGCCTGCTCTTCATTGAGGGCATTCAGAAATTCCGCGTATTGGTTGGCGATGATATGGTATTTCATGCAGTAGAAGGCCGCGTAGCCGTTGGGCAGCGACGCCGGAATCTGGCCGCCGTCCTCCAACGGGCCGCCGTGGTTACGGACCCAAAGCATGCCGGGCTTCCGCCCGGTCGGGATCGCGCCGGGGCCCGCCACCCGGTACGGCTTGGTCTGCTGGCTGCCGTCCGTGTACTGGTAGAATCCGCCCACCTCCAGCCCGCCCGAGCCCAGGTAGAATGGCCCCTCGGGCACGTACACCATCGCAATCCCGAACGCCCGGAGGCTCACCTTCGTGTCCTTCGTGATGCCCTGGTTGCCCGTGAAGTCCCAGACGGCCTTGACGCCGCTCGCCGCCAGTGGGCCCTCGCCGGGGGCCGCCCGCCGGACGAACACACCAGTGAACCCGTCGTTGCCGTCGGGCACGATCAGGTCCAGCCGCGTGCCGCCTGCCGCCTGGCCGTAGCCCGTTGGATTCAGCACCTTGTCCGCCGCCAGCCGAACATGCTGCCAGTCCGGCTTATCGTCGTCTCGGACCTTGAAGAACACCCAGGCCGCATCGTGATTGTGCTTGTCGCGCCAGGACTTGTTCCAGGAGATGTCAAACGTCAGCGTACGGGTCTTCGCGTCGCGCGGGCTCGCCGCCAGGTTTTCGATCGACACCTTCCAGCTATCCCAGCCGGTGGAGCGGAGAACCGGGGCCCCGCTTCGGGAGCGCACCGGTCGGGCCGGCATGGGTTCCGGATCCGGCAGGGCGGCCGCCAGGGGGACGATCTTCGCCGTGCGCACGCAGCGAAAGGTGACGTTCATGGACATGGTCCGGTTCATGTCCATTCCCGCTGCGGCCACCAGCATTTCGCGGTCCGACGTGCGCAGCCGGTTGTGTTCGTTCGAGCCCGTCCACGAGTTGATGGCCCCGCCGCGAACCCCAAAGCCCCACCCCCTCTCTCTCGGCTCCACCACCCTCTTAGACCAGTCTCCGTGCGTGCCGGCGAAACGGCGCCCCGCCCAACTGCCCACCGTCATCACGCGCTCCCACAAGCTGCCGCTGAGCTCCAGGATCCCCCAGTACGACGCGCCCGCCGCGACCCGGTCGCTGTGGGGCGTCGCGAATACCTCCGCGCGCAGCAGCGGGATCGAAACGGCACCGGGCCGGAACGGCCGGGGGCTGTTGCCCTTGCGCAGGATCGATCCGTCCCATACGGCATTGCCGTGGGATGCGTCCGGCCCGTTGTCCCCCAACCAGACGACGGATTCTCCGGGTGTCCGGGCGTTCTGGAGCGCGTACCCGCGGGGCCCGGTGCTTTGCGCGGGTTTCTGAAAGGCCCTGCCGGTCGGCCATGGATGATAGGACGTGCCGGCGATCCCCGCTGTCCCCCAGGCGTATTCGTCGGGCACGGGCAGCAGCGGTCCGCGGCAAGCCTTCTCGTACTCCAACTCCGTCATCGGCCGCAACCCGGCCCAAGCCGCGTAGGCCGCGAAGTCGCTCGACAACAGGCACCGGCAAGGCACATGGGGCCGGTCGCTCTCGTGGATCGCAGGCGTCCCAGGCTTGCCCGCCGCCGCGATCTTGATCCCGGTCAGAGGCCGGCCTTCGCGGCACTCGATCGGCGCCAGGCCGGCCTGCCGCTCGGAGCCGACCGTGTTGAGAAACTCCAAATACTCTCCTTCCGTGATCTCGTGCCGCATGCAGTAGAAGGCCGCGTACCCCTTCGGAAACCGCACGGGAAGCGTCTTCGTGCCGCCGCTGGTGAAATCGTCCGGCCACAAGTACATCCCGATCCCGTCGCGGTTGAGCAGGTTCTTGCGGCTCCGGCCGCCCAGCGTGATCTCGCCCTCGCTTTCCACGCGGTAGGGATCGGCGCTGTTGCCGGCCGAGAACTGCCCCGCCACGACGGTCGTCGAGCCGTCGCCGAGCCAGAACGCGCACTGCGGTACGTAGACCATCTGGATGGCGAGCAGCTTGAACTCCACGGCGCCGGAGTCCTCTATGCCATCCGCCTTGTGCAGCCAGCGCAGCGTCACGCCCTTCCATTCGTTCGGGCCGCTGCCAGCCGTCGCGCGGTAGATGAACGCCCCAACGCCGCGCTTGCCGTCGTCGCTCACCCCAACGTCCAGCTTCGCTTCGCCGGGAACCGAATGGTCGGAGGCCTTGGTCGATAGCGCGGCGTGCGACCAGCCCTTGTCGCCGCCCTTACGGAACTTGGCGAACACCCAGGCCGCGTCCCAGCTTTCGAGTTTCAGCGCGCCTTTGCCGCCGTGCTGCTGCTCGCCCACTTCCCAGGCTGCCCGCCAGGACCAGTCCCAGGCCAGGTCGAACGTGACCGAGCTCTGCCCGGCGGCCGCGCCATCCAGCCGCCGCACGTTTTCGATTCGAATGGGATCGGCCTTCCCCGTGCCCTTGAACCGCGCGGCCGCATGGCCGTCCGCCATGACGACAGATGCGTTCAGTAGGAGCGCCGCCGCGCCCAGCTGCACCAACCCACACACTGTCCGCATCTCGTTTCTTGTTCTCCCGTTCATTATGTTCACTCTTTCCGTTCGTCGGACCGGTCGGACCGGTCGGACAGACCGGACTGTCACTGACCACTGGTACTGTTTACGTTTCACGGCCCGACTCCCTTCGGTGCCGTGCGCACGCCGCGCCAGCCATAGTCGGCTCGTCCCGGCGCCACGGTGTCCGCCAGCAGGCGGTGCGACGGACGCCCGGCTACGCCGTAACCGCCGCGAATCCCGGCTCCGACGGCATCGGTCTGCGGCCAATCCGCACGCAGTGTCGGCGTACCCCGACCGTGACTCCCTCGGAAGCGCCGTCCCACGGCATTGCCCACCGTCACCGGACGTTCGCGCGGCAGCCGCCATCCGTTGATGCTCTGGACTTCCCAGTACGAGGGGTGGTCCAACCTGTCCCCCGTATCCCACCCCGGCTCCATCGGCCCGCGCGTGACTTTCTCGTACTCCAGCTCGGTCATCGGACGCAGGCCTGCCCAAGCCGCGAATGACGCGCCGTCGGCCCAGGACAACGCGACGCAAGCACGCCGACGGTCCGGTGAGCTACAGGTGTAGTTGGGTGGCTCTCCGGAACGGCTGATCTGCTGGTGCCGGACCTTGTCGGTATAGCGCTTTGCGGCCTGCGCGGCGTCGAGCATGTTCAGAAAACCAGTGTAATGCCCCACCTGAACGTGGTATTTCATGCAGTAGAAGGCCGCATAGCCGTTGGGGAAGGCCACCGGGATCTCGCCCTTGTCCTCCGGCTGGGCGCCTCGCCTCGCCCAGAGCTTGCCTTTCTGCCGTCCGGTCGGAATCGCGCCGGCGCTGGTCACCCGGTAGGGCAAGGTGTGCTGCGTGCCGTCCGTGTACTTATAGAACCGGTAGGGCTCCGTTCCGCCCGAGCCCAGATAGAATGCCCCCTCGGGGACAAACACCATCTCGATCCCGAACGCCCGTACGCTGACCTTCGTGTCCTTCGTAATCCCCTTGTTGGCCGCAAGGTCCCAGATGGCCGTCACCTTGGTTGCCGCCACCTTGCCGATGCCATACTCCGCCCGCCGCACGAACATGCCGAGGAACCCGTCGTCGCCGTCGGGCACGATGAAGTCCAACCGCGTGCCGCCCTTCTCCTGGCTGTAGCCCCTGGGGTTCAGCACCTTGTCCGCGGCCAGCCGGACGTGCTGCCAGGCCTTCTGGCCCTCGGCCCGCACCTTGAAGAACACCCAGGCGGCATCGTGATTGGCCTCGTGGCGCCAGGAGCCCTCCCAGGCGATGTCGAACCGCACGGTCGCGGTCCGCCGGTCTCGCGGGACGACGGTCACATTCTCAATCCGCAGCTTTCCTGCGCGGGCCACCCCCGCGATCAGCAGCAGAACGCAGGCAGACGCAACCGTTTGGCTCCTCGAGAATCTACGTCCGTCGCTCAGGCGACTCATGGCACGTCCCTTTCTGGCCGCAGCTTCCCGCCTATCTCGGATCTGAACCGTCACCGGACTTCTCGAACTTCCTGTAGAACCTCCCTCGCCAGGGCCGGATCTTCACCGTCTTCGAATCGCTCGGCTTGTCCGCGAATCCCACCCACCACGGGTCCAGCGATGGCGGAAGTGGGGGACGCGGCGGCGCCAGCTCCCCCACGGCCCAGCGCGGGCCTGGACGAGGAAACTCCCATTTCGTCCCCGGCGGGATCGCCCCGAGGTGCTTGTGAACGTCCATGTACTCGGCGGCGTCGAAGCCGCACTCCTTGGCGGCGGCCCGGACGTACTGCTCGCTGACGGCGAAGCTCACCCGGTTGATCTCTATCTCCTCGCCAAGCTCTCCCTCGTCAACGAGGCCGCGAAGAGACGGCGGCATGACGTCGCGGAAGTAGGTGTCCCGCCCCACGAGAGGTCCTTTGCTGCGCGAGCAGAGGACCCTCGGGGGCGCATGCTTGCCCGCCTCGATCAAGGGCCCGACGCACAGGTTGTTCTTCTGGATCTCCAGGCCTTCCTTCCACGGCAGGCCGCTACAGAAGTCCCAGTCGCGGGCGTAGATGATGTTGTTGGCCACCAAGTTGTCGTCCTTGAAGTACTTCCCGTGCCGCGTGCTGGTGCCCCACGAGACGCCGCTCTTGGCGTTGATGAGCGTGTTGTTCCGGATGATCATGCCGCTGAGGGGGTGGAATCCCCCGCGCGACCATGCACTCCCGCCGGGCGTGCTGAACTTGAAGATCACCGACCAGGGGATGCCGTATTCGGGCGAGGCGTAAACGATGTTGTGCTCGATGGTCACGCCGCCTCTCTGCACCGGCGAGAGGCCCAGCAAGCACTGGCCCTCCAGGATGACGTTGTGATGCGCGCGCACGCCCGCGTACTCGATGGAGTCGAACTCGATGTTGTCGTCCGCGCAGCGGTGCAGCAGGTT
>Ga0114922_10004782_pt1 | contig 12545 bp, 9 predicted proteins | sample AartaG_FD_100975 | JGI IMG/M metagenome (GOLD analysis project Ga0114922, IMG submission 100975) | Deep subsurface microbial communities from Aarhus Bay to uncover new lineages of life (NeLLi) - Aarhus_00045 metaG | ecosystem: Environmental > Aquatic > Marine > Oceanic > Sediment | place: Aarhus... | reverse complement strand
TTCCTTTGGATATTTACCCGGTGAAGGTCCCCCAAATAACCATTTTCCAATACTAGCTTGAGCATTTATTAAATTTAAAAACCCAGCCGGAAACCAACCACCAGGTGCTTGCGGCTGTGGCAAACCACCTGGTGCTTGCGGCTGTGGCAAAGCAACAGCTGAATAAGGATTAATATATTGTGCTGTGCGATTTGCTTCACTTGGAAGAGTCCACTGTCCTCTCTCTCTAAATGAGCTATTAAAAGTTACATCAACCGGCGGCATTGAACAATTAGCGAGTTCTTGTCCAGCTGCCAAAGCATTATTGGGTTGTGGTATTGTTGATGCGGCATTAAGTTTATAATATTTATATTTTTGAAACAAAGCTGTATAACTTGAATAAATTGGAAAACCGGGAATAGGAAATGGGTTAGATAAAACCATCCATTCTGCCCATTTTTTAGCTTCTATTTTATAAAATCCATTTGCTTTAACTTGTCGCCATGAAACTCTATTCCTAGGTACTACTCCTGGTATAATACCAGGTAGAGCAGGAGCAGGTGCGCCAGCTGGACCCCATGGTGCTATACCAGTATTTACTGGAATTGCGTATTGTCTTCTATTGCGACTAATTAACCACGTACCAAACTGAGCACCGGCCGCAGGTTGTGGTAATCTAGGATAAGGTTCATATGGTTCAAGTACAAGTTCTGGTTCATTTGCTTCAAAACGGTTATATAAGACGTATTCATACAAAGTAAATAAAGCGTTCCATCGTGCGTTGTTCCAAGTAACAGTTGTTAAATCAGGAAGTTTCCCTTGTACGCGCAATGGTTGAAGTACTACAATTGCTGCGCCAACTGGTGCGGGTACAGCACCATCCAGACCACCAGGTGTATTTAAATAATTATTCATTCTTTTAAATAAAATAAGGACCATTTTTGGTTTTAATGACATACCAAATGGAGAGAATGGAAGAGGCCATGCGGGTCTTTGAAATCCTGCTGGTTGTGCTGCGTACCATGCTCTCATGGGTGCTCCTCTTCTAGGATTTGCGACATCTGCTGCTCCGTTCGGAGCCTGCCCAGGCAACCCATTTGGATAAGTTACAGACTTACTAGTCAAAGCAACCGCTGGTTGTAATGTCCAAGTATCAAATGGATATCGTGAGGAAGCTGGAGTAATATTTGGCCACCCACCATTTACACCGGCATTGAAATTTTGCGCCTGTCTACAATAATATTCTTGTTCCCAATAATCTAATGCTTTTTTTCTATTTTCGTAATATAATTTTATATTCTTAGATACAATATTAGCTGCGGTTGCTTTTTTCATTCTTTTCTCAAATTTTTCTGATTGTGAATCTATAAATAAACCAGGTGTTGAATGATATTTATCAAGCGCTATTGTTTTTAAATCGGAGAGTTGATTTCCACAAAACGAAGCAGCTTTTTTAAGATTCCCCTTTTTCTTACCTTTAACTTTCCCTACCGGTAAAACACGCTTTGGATTAACTTTATTTCCTTTTCGAAATCTTCCCACTAATTTAACCTTAAGTACTATATACATATTAGGGTCTTGTCTATTGGTTCTATTATTAGTGATGTAATATTTAAATGGAGGATTTTTGCCTGTTAAATTGTCCAAATTTTTTGGTAAATATTTCCATTGAAAATCGCTAATACGAAAGATTTTATCAAATTTAGTTTGTTTGGGGTATAATGGATTCGGCATAGCCAATTCATTACCTTTATGGAAATGTTGTTTCAACCATTCTTCTAATTTATTAGACAAATCCATCCATTTTTCATTTTTTTTATCGCGTGGTTGACTATAAGGAGGTGTTTTATCAGTTCTTGGAATTTGTGGAAAATCAAAATTAGCTTGTAATCCTAATTCTTCTTGTTGTGCTTGATTCTGAGTAACAGGACCAACTGTACCTGTTTGTTGTGTCATACGTGTTGAATAAAATATAGTATGTTTTCCAGTAACGTTTGTAGATAATTCAATAAGTAAATTATAATTGTCTTGATTGCGTCTTGGTCTTTGATTTGTAGCTCTAGTGATTCCACGGACATTTAATCGTTTACCAATTCTTCTCCATATTTTGGCATATCGTCTTTGATTTATTGATGCTCTGGCTAGTTGTAAAAAGGTTGTAGGATCATCTGGTCTACCAGGAACCGGTATTCCTCCTATAGGTGGAGCGGGTAATTGAAGTTGTGTTTCTGGTTTTGGTAAATCTTTCATTAATTGTTTAAGTTCAGTAGCGGACATACTAGGTGCTTTTGGTACTTTATCCACGGGAGAATTGTCATTGATCCATCTATAGATTTTCCCGTATGTAAATGGTGGAGGTAAAGGTTGTCCATCACCTACTTCTGCGCGGTCATATTGATCTTTTGCTGTTTGTAATTGCGCTGCTGTTGGTTCAGCTGGTGGAGCAGGCATAGCATTTAATGAATCATATTGTATTAATGAGGCCATAATGTACTTATATATAACTTTTATTTTATTATAAAAGTTATATTTGAATTTAATTTTGATGATTGCGTAAAAATGCTTGTTTTTGTTTTTGTTTTTTCAGTTTTTTCAGTGTTTGCATAGCATCCTCTGCTTCGGCAGGAGTAACAAAATCATCGTCATCTTTGTCAGCACATTTTTCAGCATAATTTCTTAAATATCCAGGTATCACACAATAATTACTATCTTCATTAAATAAATAATCAGACATAGCAACAAACGCTCCTGTAAGTAAAATTGCGTAAACAATATCACGTGTCCCTGACCACATAATAGCAAAGATTAAGAATTGTCTTCCTAAAGAATTTTTGATGTATTGTTCTTGCGATTTGCTTAACTTAATAGTAATATACTTCGAACCAATGTTTAACATGATAACCATTAATCCAATAAATAAAGGATGTGTGTTGAGAGCGTGAAGTTGGTATCTTATATTATCAATAAAAGGTACTTTTCCGGCCCATTTTAAAGTTTTTCGCTTTGCCATATTAATATTAAAAGAGATAAAATTTTATAGCCATTGTTCTTTCAAATTGGAGAAATGATTTTTTGCGGTATCTATATGATTAGAAGCTAGGGATGCAAAATGGTTTGTTGCGGTATTTTTCAACGATGTTGCTGAATATTTATTATTTTCACAACGCAAAGTTCGACAGTTCGAAGTAATAAATGATTCTGTTTGGTTTGTTGGAGAGAAAAGACAAGCTAAAACTACAATAATTAAAAATATAGAAAGTACATTCATATACTATATTTTAAGATTTAAAAAGCAATACCACCGCCGTTATTGGTACAACCGTTGGCTTGTTGAGAGGCAGCATTTTTTGCGTGAAGAGCATTTAATTTAAACATTCTGTCCATACTAATTTGGTCTGTTCCTGTAACAGGGAATGAGTGTGGTTGTAGTGGTATTCTTGTGCTAGTATATCCTTCGCGCATTCCACCTATAAATTGTTCGTCAGAGCCTGCTTCGTGGATTTTACCCGCTTTCAAAGCGGCTTTTTGCTGTGAACTTAAAGCACCACCTGAGTCATCTGGACATTCTCCATCTTGACACATAACCTGGCATTTACCTCCAGTGCAAACAGATTGGGTCGCACATTGTTTGGGTGTACCAGCAGCACTTTTTGTATTTTGACATGTTTTTTGTCCTGGTAAACACTCTTTATCTTGCGAACATGAACCGCCAATAGCAACATCGCCATTGCTTACAGTGGATGTCATATTTAAAGCACAACCAGCAGGAGCTTTACCTGAATCCCATGCTTTTCTATTACAACCTGTATCAACCATACCTTCTCTATGTGATTCAAGGAGTAAAATTAAAATAACAGAACCTAAAAGTCCCGCATTAATTCCAAACTGTTTAGCAACAATACCTACAAGTACAATCATAACAAGTATTCCTAAAGTGCTATTAGCCATTTTGACCAAGAAGGCTGGTTTTTCATAAACGATAACAGCCAATAATGCAGCCAATCCTAATTCAACATAAGTTTTCATTCTATATACATTAAATGATATATATTTTTTAGGAACATTCCATTAAAATTTAATCTCTTATTTTTATAAGTATGGCTCTTCAATATTCATTCATAGAAAATAGCGAATCAAATACGGAACGACCAAAATCAAAAAAGCATTGTCGAACATTAAGAAAAAGACATAAGAAAAAACCGTCATCAAAAATTGATAATTTGCTAAACAGTCTATCTCAAACTAAGCAAAGTATGAAAGAAGGTTTTGGGCGAACACAATCTATTTCACGGCGAGAAAGAGATAATGGCAATGAAGATGATACAGATGATGAGGATGACTCTTTGGGTTCATTTGACCCTCTCCCTCCGCCGGAAGTGCAAAGTTCAAACGATAGAGGTACTGCTACGACTCAAGAAATAGATGCTGTGAACTATGATAATTCAACGATAGAAGAAGATAATGCGATTGAAAGTTTTGCTCAAATGGGAGATATGGCAAGTGTTACGGCTGACAATTATTACAAACAATATGTACCTTATTATACTCAAATGCAGGGGTCACAAGAAGAAGTACATACAAATAAAGATGATTTAATGACAAAACTAAATTATATGATTCATCTTTTGGAGGAACAACAAGACGAAAAAACAGAGAACGTGACTGAAGAGTTAGTTTTATACTTATTTTTAGGCGTTTTTGTAATTTTTGTGGTTGATTCATTTGCTAGAGCTGGAAAATATACCCGTTAAATTTACACTATTTAGAAGTTTTATCAATTCTAAATAATGTCTTAATTAATTTATCAAAAAAACATCAGCAGGAAAAAATGGTCTATAAGCAAAATTATATAAAAAATAAGCCATTGGACATTTCCATAATACCGGATAGCGCTTTATTAAAAAGTCATTTAAATCTGTATTATTAGAGATTCTCTCCAGAACAACAACATCAATAGGATATTTTTGATTGATTAAAGCGATTGTATTTCTAAAAGACTTAATATATTCATCATAGTATCCAAGTTTGTAATAAGAAGCAATTAATTCTATACTTGGTTTTTTTTCATAACTAGTGAAAGGAGTACGATAAATATATGTAGCAACAGGTTCTAGTCCTTCCATAATCAAACATATAAATAATAATTTTTTAGAAACCAAGTGTTTAATATGTGATAGTTCTGGTGTTATAAAACATTTGAAATTCTTTTTAATCTCTCCGAAAAAGTGTGAAAACAATGAAAAATTAGAATCATTAATAAGATGACAAACAATATTATTTGGAAGTTCTAGATTTAAATGTTTTAAATATTTTAGTGAGAACACATTTGCCGTGTAAACGGTTAATGGTGTAATAAAATTTACAGAACCTTCACGTTTAAAAAGAAATACCGGACCTGCTTTATCTTTTCTTGAATTGAAGTAATGTGAGTATATAATTTTTTGTGCTAATCCTTGTTTTCGATGAGCTTTATGTACACATAAGAAATCAACATAATCTACTTTTACAGGATTGTCATTTAAAATAGCATTAAGTGGTCTGGTAGTCATTGCTGAAACAATCTTTTTTGATTGAGATGAAAGTTCAAATTGGAGAGAAAGATGACAATTCCTATTATGTGCGTTAAAATAATCCATAACTGCGTATTTTGGTGGATTGTATTTTTCCTTTTTTTCATTTAAAAAGTGAGATTTTATTAAGGTATAAAATAGTGCCTTTTTTTCAGTTGAAAAATCTTGCCATTTTTTAGTTAATACTTTTGCTTCGTAAAATTTAGTTTTAGGAGGCAGTCCGTGTTGTATAATTCCACAGGGCCAAATCCAATAAAACAAATTATATAAATGAAATATCGGTTGATCTGCCCAAAAGCGAAATTTAATCTTAATAAATGCGTAGAAGAGTAAATAAATAATAACTACTCCTAATAATGCGTAAAGAATCATATATTGAAAGAGTAATAATTATCAGATAATTTAACTTAATTTATATTTTCATTTTTTACCTTAACTAATATTAAATGAAAATAATAGAAAAACGATTTTTAGGATTTTTATTTGCTTGTATTCCTGCTCGTTTATTAATTGCTGGGATAGCTAAAAAAGTTCCCATTAATTATTTGCCTTATTTAGGATTATTAGCTTTATTGCCTGCTACTGGATTCTTATATATTTATTTGAGTGGTATGCGCAAAACGGGAGGGGAAACATTTGGACAAAAGATTTGGTGGAATAATTTGAGACCAATACATTCTTTTATGTTTTACTTATTTGCTTATTTGGCATTTCATAAAAATAAGAAAGCATATTTAGTATTATTTACTGATGCTATGTTTGGATTGGTATCATTTTTGATTTATCATTATATGGTAGGTTCTTTTTCCAAGTTATTCAAATAGAGTTATTCTGGTTTTTGAAGAATATATAAGTATTGATATTCATATTGAACAGGTACCATATCAATTTTCCCAAGTAATATAAATCCATTTTCTTTGGCGATAGAAAGAATATGTTTTTGCGTGGGCATGTGCATTTTATGAATATTTTGTCGAATATGCTTGGTTTTATCATCCTTGAATATTTCTTCAAAAGTGGCGGTATCATTTTTTTTATTTAATTTAAAATCAGCTCTATATTTGAAATCATTAAATTTAATTAAAGAATTAGTAATGCGTTTTTTGGCGTATCTTTGGGCGGATACTAATTGTAGTGGGTCAGCAGTATTTAAGATAGGGTCAAATTTATCTCTATTAACTAAATGTAATATAAAGTACCCGCCTGGTTTAAGCCAATCAAAGCAATTTTTAATAAAGCGACTTTTATCTTTAATGTAATAAATAGTAAAGTAAAGACACAGGATATGAGTAAAACTATCGGCAGGGTAGAGCATAAATTCTAAAGCGCTACCTTGTTTAAATTTCAAATTCGGATACTTTTTCTTAGCAATTCCCACCATACTAGGTGACAAATCAAGTCCAACAGTTGGATAACCCGCATCATTTAAAGCTGCTACGTGTTGTCCTGTGCCTGAACCAATATCAAGAATTAAGCTTTGGTTGGTTGGATGAGTAGCATTAATAATTTCTCCAACTTCGTATTCATTTTTAACTTTATCATAAACCAAGTCATTATAGATGGAAGCATAAAATTTATCATAAATATCTGATCCAACCTTCATTTCAAACTTCTTTTTTTGGATAAAGTTTTCTTTGGTTGGTTTATATTTGTTGGTAATAACAAGTAACAGTAAAATAAAAAGAACAACAACAGTCATTTTAAACCATAAAGAACTTTTTGTAAATTTTTTGATAAGTTGTCTTATATTTTTGACTAATTTGCGAAGCATGATTATATGTAATATTAGTATATTTTTTATATTCGGTGTATAATAATGAATAATCCGGATGAAATTAATGATAAAAGAATGATTAAAGAATTCAGAGGCATTACATTTTCAAACTTTAAAAAATCAGATGCTAAAAAAGAATTTCTAAAGTCTCTGTTAAATGGAAAGATAGAACCAGCCTGTTATTGGAGTGTTGAATTTATTTGCGCGGGTCATTATGCGGATTTATGGGAAATGATATTAGAATTTGCTGGTAAGAACATTCATTTAGGAAATCCTAAACTCCCAATTTACTTACAAACACGGTATGATGCTTTTAAAGAAATAGTTATGAATGGCTATATGGATAATGAATTAAAAATGAGAAATAATGATAAAATAAGAAAGTTATTCGCCGAGGTTATTGCTATTTTATGTCAATCTCGAAAGAAACATCCTTTTTCTAAAGTTAAATTTGACAAAAATGATTTTATTATGACAAATTTATCTGAAAAATTAAAAGCCCCAAATGTTTCTTATGCGAACAAGATATTTATGAAGGAAGACCAAAATATATTTTTTGTGGCAATAAATGAGCTAGGATTTCATATGTCAAAGGATAATTATAATGGTGCGATGGCGTGTTATTGGGTAGAATGGTTATTAGAGTATGAAGGTTTAATTAAAAAACAAAAGCAGAAGGTATTATGTGGAAGACGTAGTTATGTTCCTGTAAATACAAAAGACCAAATGGATATAATTTGGATGGTTTGGGATATATTATTGTATGAAGCAAAAAATAAGAGTACTGGTCATACTAGAATCATAAAGGCTTTGTTAGACATATTTTGTATTCGATGGAGTAGTGGGGTTAAAAAAAGAAGACGTTGGTTAATTTATTTTGCGATTTCATTAATAACGGAGAAGTTTAACGCTTCGATTCCATTATTGGGTAATAAAGATCAAATAACTCATATAAAAGATAAGGTAAATGTTATTTATCGTCAGATTAAGAAAAATGAGGTAAAACCAGCAACAGATTATTTATTTAATAATTCATTTACAAATAATGGTAAAAATTTAGAGAAAACAATTGCGAAGTTAGATAAAATGAGCCAGTTGGGTTTTATACCGAGAAATAATTAGGTTAAAATATTTTTGTATTATATATGTCGCAGACACCTTTTGTAAATGCTTCAAGTAATAATGTATTAGATATAACTGGAACATTAAGAATGAGACCTCTTTCGGGCGCAGCACAACAAGTCCAGTTTTTCGATGACGGTGGATCTAATTCTGTTGATATAAAAGCCCCACCAGCAGTTACCAGTACGACTTATACATTACCAACAGGTTATCCAGCAACAACAGGGCTATCTTTACTATCTGATGTGGCAGGAAATATGAGTTGGGGAGACCCGATAGGTAGTTTGGCATGTTTAGATGCATCGAATGTAGATATTAGTGGTTTAATTGTAAATGTCTGGAATACTCCCAGTCAAGTATCACAAGCAATAGGAACTTGTGTCCAATATACCGCTGCCCGTGACATTAGCAATGGTACTGTTTGTATAACTGAAATATCAAATAATAAGGTTATGGCCGCAAACCCACAATCATTTCAAACAGGACAAGAATACGAAAAATTAATAGGAGTAGCATTAGAAGATGCGACAGCTGGTAGTTTAATTAAAATTCTGGAAGAAGGATATTGTAGTGTAAGAGCTGATAACAGTGGAAATAGTATAAGTGGTAATATTCTACTAACAAATTTGACAAGTGGAGATGTTTTTGGTGTACAAGATAACGGTGGTGATGGTATTCGTTTTCAAGATTCGGGAGGAGCTGGTGGAAATTATGGCAACGGCGAAACATATGATATTACTTTTGATGCTGGGCTTGGTGAAACAATTAAAATAATAATAGATGCGTCTTCTTCATGGCAATTTGAGCACGTTGCCTTCAGTCTATATGACCGTTTAGGATTTCAAACATCCTCCGACGGTATCACATTCAATAATGGTAATATAACTGGGATGGAACAGTCAGCGAATTCGAGCGCACCTTGGAGTACCTCTTACGATACCCAACCAGCGGGATACATTTTTCCAAAAGAGTTTGATGGGTCCTCCCCATTTGCACCTTCACCTACTCATCTGTTGGGCAATCCAACAGCAAATAAAGATGGGCAGCAAATGGACTTATCAGGGGTTAACGGTGGCACCCCAAAGGTATATGATACTGGTACTCGTTACATCAAGTTTTATTTCACAAGTGATGGTTCGTCAAATTTTGATGGTTGGAATTTTATAGTAAGTAGTGGCGCAGCTATAGGTGTTAGTTACCCAATCAACAGTTTATTATATTTAAGTTCTAATTCTAGTGGACCATCCGCGCCTTATAGTATGGTAACCTCAAGCAATCCAATCACTGGTACAAGTACTATCCCGATTGGATATACTCTTTCCTCAATTGAAACGAATCCAGCCGAACTATACATTTTCGCAAGAATACACGATCGATAAATAATTTATTTTAAATTCTATATTTATAATAAATGCCACAGTATCCTTATTTGAAAGTAACAGAAAGATTGGGTCCAGTTATGAATGCTCAAAGGTTAGCAATACGATTAATGATGAGGTTGAGAGAACATCAGGCAGCAGGAAATAATTATTTAACTAATGAATTTGTAAATTCACATGGATTGTTAGATAGTTTAGGCTCAGAAAATGTTGAGAATACATCTGGTGATTTACAAAAGCTTAAATTTACTATCGAAAGTTTACCAAAACCTTTAGCAATGCATGGTACTTTAACGATAACTCAAGCTGAATTTCAACAATCAACGAAGTTATTTAGTTTAAAGAAATATGATGGAAGTGGTGTAGGTCTAGATGTTTCTGAATCAACAAATTTTGCTTGTTTTAAATTTCCTAAGACAACTTCAACTACTGAAACCATTGCCACACAAAATTACGTAACAAATGTTTTTAATACAAATGCTGGTCCAACAGGAGCTAAAGGTGATAAAGGAGACAAAGGAGATCAAGGTGTGACAGGTCCTGAAGGAGACAAAATTATTTACGGTAATTCGGCTATATGGAAATCGAAAGTAATAAGTCAAGGTACAAACACAGTAAGAGATGGTATAATTAAGTTGGACGCGACAACTAAAAGTCAAACATTCTCTGGAGATTTGTTTAATTTTTATGATGACGGAGGACCTGGTACCCCTTCATCGACAGATGATTCAAGTAGAGTTACTTCAAATTCAAATGGGTATATTGTTTTTGATGCTGGGGCAGGAAATACATGGGAATTAACTTTTAATGATTTTAGATTTCCAGCTAGCAATAACTTAGTACAGTCAGGACAATTATCTATTGAAGAAGGTAGTTCTACATCTACTTTATCAGATATTAGTGTAGATTGGATGATTAATCCGCCTTATGGAAAACAAAGTCCTACCGGTTCTGATTGGAATCGTCCAGGTAATGTCTTGCCTTGGTATTCTTTAATTTGGTTTAATGATGGTTATTATAAAGGTCGTAAATGGACTTCAACTGGTAGATATGTTAAATTTACTTATATTCATGAAGTGGAACCATCTAAGAATTTTGGGGAACGTTCTGGGGGTTATATGGGTTGGGATATAACTATGAAAACGGTTGGTAGTGGGTCAAGTACTACGTTAAATTCTGGATATTTCGCATTAAATAATGCGGATTACAGTACGGCTGATTCAATTAAAGTACATCAAAATTCTTTTGTTCCGTCTGGTTTAAACAATCGTCCATTATTAGAAACATTGGATATTGGTGATGATATTTTACTTCGTTCTATTAATAATTTAAATGATTATGCTTCTTGGGAGATTATTTCTACACAAATGAATTCATCAAATAATTTTATAGAATACAATTTGAAAGCAATAAATGAAGGTAGCGCAAGCCAAACGGTTACTGTTGAACAGGAATATTATTTGGCATTTACGAGAAGAGGTAACGTAGGTGAGAAAGGCGATAAAGGTGATATAGGTCCTACTGGTTCACAAGGACCAAAGGGAGATAAAGGTGACGCAGGAATACAAGGGTCAACAGGAAAAGAAGGTCCAGTAGGTTCTGTGGGAAACGATGGTGAATCAACACAATTTCAATATAAATTTTCGACTGCGGACATTGAAGATGGTAATATTGATCGGCATCTTATAAAATTTAAAGAAACCGGTGTAAATGTAGATCAAGTACAAATTTCATATTACCCATTACCAGAGTTTATAGGAGGTCTTTCTGCTGGTCATGATATAGAAGATTATTTGAAATACATTGGTACCTCGAACGGTTCGGTTATTAGATCAATATTGACGATAAGGTCTGTTGATGATCCATCACATTTTTTTATTTTAGGGATCACGGGAATTTCCAAAGAACACACTGATCATATTAAATATAATGTTACATTTATTGATAAAACACAAAACATATCTTTTTTTGATGCCGATGAAAAACTAGTAATAAGTTTTGCAAGAGTAGGAGATATTGGAGCAACGGGTCCCAAGGGCGAATCAAGTACTATAGTAGGACCAGAAGGACCACAAGGGCCACAAGGGCCACAAGGGCCACAAGGGCCACAAGGCGAAATTGGTAATGAGGGGGATATTACTGGTAACTGGAGACGATATACATTTAAAAAAGCAAATGAACCAGAAAGTAAATATTTATCGTGGGATGGTGAGACACAGATACAAAATGGTAAAACTATTACATTCACGGCATCAAACACTGATTTTGAAGGTGTTGATGTATCATTCTGGTTAAATGATATTAATAATAATAATTATGGTTCAGTTGGTTATATAGGTATTATACAGATAATTAAACAAGGAGATCCAAGCAAACGAATAACTGGATTACTTACACAAACTTTATCAACCTCCTCTCCTCCAGAAAATCCCTCAAATAATAAATATCATGAGTTTACTATCACAATCATTGATTATAATGATACTGCTATTGATATTCCATTTAGTGATAGTGGTGATCAAATTATATTAAGTTTTACACCTAATGGTAAGCAAGGAATTAGAGGAATACAAGGACTTACAGGACCACAAGGACCAGCAGGAGCGCAAGGACCAGCAGGAGCTGATGGAGCAGCTGGAGCTGATGGAGCAGCTGGAGCTGATGGAGCAGCTGGAGCTGATGGAAATGATGGTGCGCGAGGACCGGTAGGACCAGCAGGAC
>Ga0114922_10004781_pt1 | contig 12548 bp, 10 predicted proteins | sample AartaG_FD_100975 | JGI IMG/M metagenome (GOLD analysis project Ga0114922, IMG submission 100975) | Deep subsurface microbial communities from Aarhus Bay to uncover new lineages of life (NeLLi) - Aarhus_00045 metaG | ecosystem: Environmental > Aquatic > Marine > Oceanic > Sediment | place... | reverse complement strand
TTGTCGTCGAAATTCATCTTGGCATCCAGGGCCAGCACATTTCCCTGTTTTGTTATGAGCAAGGGATTGATCTCGGCCAAGGAGGCATCCGTTGCTTGGAAAGCCTTATACAATGCGCTCAGGAATTTGACGGCTTGCTTCAGGGTGTCCCCTTGAAGTCCGAGCTTGAATGCCAGCTTTCTTGCCTGGAATCCTAAAAATCCCGTGGATGGATTGATGTACTCTTTGAAGATCAACTCTGGCGTTTCAGCGGCGACCTTCTCGATTTCGACTCCTCCTTCAGATGAGGCCATGACAACAGGCGCCTCTTGGGCTCTGTCGATGACGATTCCGATATAGAGCTCTTTGTCGATGTCCAGAGCTTCTTCCACCAGGAGCCGTTTGACCGTTTTCCCCTCTGGTCCTGTTTGATGGGTGACAAGTGTCATCCCGATCATGTCCTGGGCTAACGCTTCTGCTTCTTGGGGAGTGTCGGCGATTTTGACGCCTCCTCCTTTGCCTCTTCCGCCGGCATGGATCTGAGCCTTCAAAACAACTCTGGGTCCGATTTTTTCTGTTATTTTTTTGGCTTCGGCTGGGGTAGAAGCAACTTCTCCTTGAGGAATTGGGACGCCAAATTTGCTCAAAATTTGTTTGGCTTGAAATTCGTGTATTTTCATTTCACTAATCCTTTTAACCTGAATTATTCATAAACATGATTTTTCTAACAGCATTTAATGCTATATGCATTGAAATCAGGGACATATTGCCAGATATTGGGGACATGTACCGATTTGTTTTGAAATCGGTAACGTGTCCCCTAAATTTCTGGTACGTGTCCCTTGATTTTAAGCTCCTGCAAGAATAATTCAGGGTAACCTGGATAATATATGAATTATCCAGGTTAAAAAAACTGGAAAATTCAGGAGTTTTATCTGCTATTCTATCTTATATTGTTTTTTGCCCTCTTGGTACAGGTCTCCTCCGTACATGTCGTTGATCACGATGCAAGGGAATTCTTTGACCTTGACCCGTCGAATGGCTTCCGGGCCCAACTCAGGATAGGCTATCACTTCTGCCTCTTCGATGCTCTTTGAAATCAGAGCACCAGCTCCCCCGACTGCCGCAAGGTACACAGCTTTGTACTTTTTCAAGGATTCTTTGACTTCTTCATTCCGGGATCCCTTTCCGATCGTGCCTTTGATTCCCAGGCGATGCAGGGTGGGAGCAAAGGAGTCCATTCGGTAACTGGTTGTGGGGCCTGCAGATCCGATCGGTTTTCCTGGACGTGCAGGAGTAGGGCCGACGTAATAGATGAGTTGCCCTTCTACCTCAATAGGAAGGTCTTTGCCCTCGTTGATGAGATCGATCAGTTTTTTGTGTGCGGAGTCTCTTCCTGTGTAAAGATATCCTGTGATGTAGACAGTATCTCCTGCTTTAAGCATTTCGATGACATCATCCGAAATCGGTGTAGTGATTCTGTGTTCGGCCATTTTACTTAAAATTTTAGCAGGTCGATGACGCTACGAACAGCCGCTTCAGATTCTTTAATAGCTTCCTTTTCTTCTTCTGTCAGGGCGATCTCTATTATTTCTTCGACCCCGTCAGCGCCCAATTTAACAGGAACTCCAAAATAGATACCATTGATCCCATATTCTCCTTCAAGATATGCAGCGCATGGGAGAATTTTTTTCTTGTCTTTGACGATGGATTCGACCATCTCGGTTACAGCCAGGGAAGGGGCATAGTAAGCACTTCCGGTTTTTAGATATTTGACAATTTCGCCGCCACCTTTTCTTGTTCTCTCAATGATAGCATCAAGCTTGTCTTGAGGGATAAAGTGGGATATAGGGATTCCGGATATAGTCGTACATCGAGGGAAAGGAACCATGGTGTCTCCATGACCTCCTAAGACTAAAGCCTGGATACTTTCCACAGAAACATTTGTCTCCATGGATAAAAAGGCCCTGAAGCGAGTCGTATCTAAAATTCCTGCCATTCCGAAGACTCTATTCTTGGGGAATCCACTGACTTTGAAAGCAGTGTATACCATGGCATCTAGAGGGTTAGATACGATAAGAAGGAGAGCATCAGGAGAATGTTTGACAACATTTTCGGTGATTGATTTAACGATTCCAAAATTTGTCCCTACAAGTTCATCCCGACTCATTCCTGGCTTTCTTGGAATTCCAGCAGTAATGACCACGATATCGGAATTCGCTGTGTCTTCATAAGAATTTGTTCCAAAAGTCCTGGAATCATACTTGCCGACTGGTCCACCCTCACGCATATCCAAACCTTTTCCAATGGGCATATCTTCGATGATATCCAGCAGTACGACATCTCCCAATTCTTGTTCGGAAATTTTAAAAGCTGTTACTTCTCCGACATGGCCGGCTCCGATTACGGTTATCTTTTTTTTCATTGTAATACCTCCTGTAAAATTTTTCGGTTAGGAAAATAAATTATATTCTAACCAATTGAATTTTTAAACCATTCTTAAGTTTGTTCCTTTGTTTACGATTTACGATCTATTTTATGTAACCTTCCCACCGTTCCTTGAGGTTGGGATCCTGCATGGTCTCCATGATGTATCGGGCGTATTCGGCACCTGTGGCACCCGTGTCACGGCCGGTCGTAACCAGTCTTTTCTCGTAGTTGCCGCAGATATCCAGAGCCATTTCTAATTTTATTCCCCTGTCTGGATAACCGATATGGTTGACCAGCATAGCGGCTGCCCGGATCATGCTGGCAGGATCGGCGTATTTTGCCCGTCCCTCTTTGACCATCCTGGGCGCAGATCCATGGATTGCCTCAAACATGGAATACCGTTTGCCGATGTTTGCACTTCCTGCCGTTCCCACTCCTCCTTGGAATTCTGCGGCTTCATCCGTCAGGATATCTCCATACAGGTTAGGAAGGACGAGAACCTTGAACTGAGTGCGTCGTTTGGGATCAACAAGCTTTGCCGTCATGATATCGATGTACCAATCATCCGTTTCGATCTCGGGATACTCTTCGGCTATCTTGTATCCAATGTCTAAGAACTTTCCATCCGATGTTTTGACCACATTGGCCTTTGTCACGATGGTGACCTTCTTTATATTGTTTTTTTTGGCATAATCAAAGGCTAATCGGATGATCCTTTCCGCCCCTTGACTGGTTATAACTTTGAAATCAACGGCAAGGTCATCCGTGACGTTAATGCCTTTGCTTCCCATGATGTAGGCGCCCTCTGTGTTTTCTCGGAAAAACATCCAGTCTATGCCGTCTTTGGGAACCTTAACGGGTCTGACATTGGCAAAAAGGTCCAAGTGTCTTCTCATAGAGACATTGCAACTCTCGATGTTGGGCCAGGGATCTCCTTTCCTCGGCGTTGTGGTCGGGCCCTTGAGAGTCACATGGCATTTTTTTATTTCTTCCAGGATGTCATCAGGAATAGATTTGTTTTGAGCCGCTCGATTTTCGATGGTCAAACCTTCGATATCGCGCAACTCAACTTTTCCACTTTCCATTTCTTCCTTCAACAGGAATTCCAGGACACTCCGTGCTTCGGCGGCTATAAAGGGACCGATGCCGTCACCCCCGATAATACCGATAATGATGGGTTTGACCTGAGAATAATCGATCCACTCTTGGCCTTTTTTCATTTGTTCCACTCGTTCCAGCTGTTCTTCAACGATTTTGCCAAAGTATTCCTTGGCCTTCGCGATTGCAACGTCACCCATGATAATTCCTCCCTGTTTATTTTTAGTATAAAAAATGAAATAAAATGTTATACTTTTTGCACTGGAAAATCAACATTTTTAAGAAAATGAAATAAAGCTGGAAGCATTTCAAAACCGTGATGGTCTAAAAGCAGTCGGGAAAACTGTTGCATGAATAGTTCCTGACAGCTGCAAGAATTGCAACGGTTTTGGGGATGCTTACAATAAAGCGGAGATGTTTGAACTTTTTATGTTGGTGAGATATAGTATCTCTCTCGCATTGTAGGCGAAATTGACTGCAATTCTATTCTATCTGGATTATTCACGAATCGAGCCGATCCTCCACGTCATAACAAAATTGCGGAGGCGAAGAAGTGGCTCATGAAGTTGTTGAATGATGCAGGAGAAAAATGGAGTGATAGCCATGCTAAAGTCATATTTTGAACATGAAAAGGAGAGAAAAGAACAAAACATCCCTCCGCTTCCTTTGAATCCCAATCAGACTTTGGAAGTATGTTGTTTGTTGGAAAATCCTCCTGAGGGGAAAGAGGATCTTTTGTTACACCTTTTGAGCCAAAGGATTTCTCCTGGGGTCGATCCAGCGGCCAAGGTTAAAGCTGAATGGCTCGAGAAAGTTGCAATTGGTGAGCTGGAATCACCTGTTGTATCGAAAGATAAGGCTGTTTACCTACTTGGAACCATGCTCGGGGGCTACAACGTCGAGCCTCTGATATCTCTTTTAGGTCACGATGAGCTTGCTGCCAATGCTGCTGAGGCTTTAAAAAATACCATTCTTGTCTACAGTGCTTTCGATAAAGTCGTTGCATTGTCTAAGACAAATAACTTTGCTCAGGATGTTCTTCAATCATGGGCAAACGGAGAGTGGTTTCTTTCCAAACCTGAATTTTCCGATAAATTAACATTAAGGGTATTTAGAGTGGATGGAGAAACGAACACCGATGATTTTTCCCCGGCGAAATACGCCTGGAGCCGACCCGATATTCCTCTTCATGCACTTTCGATGGGCGAAACACGGTTCCCGGGGGGAATTAAGACTATCGGTAACTTGCGGGACCAGGGCGATCGCGTGGTATTTATGGGAGATGTCGTAGGGACGGGTTCCTCGAGAAAGTCAGCCACCAATTCGCTGCTATGGCATATTGGCGAGAAGATTCCGTATGTACCGAACAAAAGGAGAGGAGGAGTCGTCATTGGCGGTTTGATCGCACCCATCTTTTTCAACACGGTCGAGGATTCCGGCGGATTGCCCTTAGTATGCAATGTGAGCAAAATAAAGAATGGCGATGTTATCCATGTCGACACAGATTCCGGCATCGTTAAAGATGAGGCAGGGGAGACGTTAGCAACATTTGCCATTCAACCGACTACAATCAAGGATGAATTTCGTGCCGGAGGAAGGCTGTCCCTGATCGTGGGAAGATCCTTGACTGCCAAAGCCAGGGAGATTTTAGGATTGGACGAGGCAGATTTTTTTGCCAAGATCAAGAATCCCGAACCCAAACCTGGTCAAGGCTTTTCTTTGGCCCAGAAAATTGTCGGGAAAGCATGTAGCGTGGAAGGAGTGCTTCCCGGAACAGCATGTGAGCCCAAAATGACCACTGTGGGTTCCCAGGATACCACCGGTCCGATGACCGCTGATGAGCTCAAGGAATTGGCTTGTCTTGAGTTTCAATCTGACCTTTTCATGCAATCGTTCTGCCATACGGCGGCCTATCCCAAATCCACTGATGTCAAAATGCACAAATCCCTTTCCGCGTTTATTACCGAGAGAAAGGGAGTAGTGCTTAAACCGGGCGATGGTATTATCCATTCCTGGATCAATCGTCTGTTGATTCCAGATACTATGGGGACAGGGGGTGATTCTCACACCCGATTTCCCATCGGACTGAGTTTTCCGGCGGGTTCGGGTCTTGTCGCTTTTGCCGGGGCCCTGGGTTTTATGCCTTTGGATATGCCTGAATCTGTTCTTGTCAAATTCCGGGGAAAGCTCAATCCCGGGATCACACTGAGAGATGCCGTAAACGCTATCCCTTATTTTGCCATCCAGCAGGGCCTTCTGACCGTCGCGAAGGAAGGGAAAAAAAATATTTTCAACGGCCGGTTGCTTGAAATGGAAGGATTGCCGGACCTGACTGTGGACCAGGCTTTTGAATTGACAGATGCTACGGCAGAGCGATCAGCTGCTGGTGGGACATATGTTCTTAGTGAGGAGAGTGTCACAAAGTTCCTCAAAAGCAACATCGCCTTGATGGAAAAGCTGATCGAGATGGGTTATAAGGATGCAGACACCCTAAAGAGACGCATCGAAGCTTGCAAGAACTGGCTGGCAAACCCTGTGCTTATCCGAGGGGATGAGAATGCCGAATACGCAGCCGTGATGGAGATCGACCTGGATGACATCAAAGAGCCGATTGTAGCCTGTCCGAATGATCCGGATGATGTAAAACTTCTTTCTGAAGTGGCCGGGAACAAAATCGATGAGATTTTCATCGGTTCATGCATGACAAATATCGGGCATTTCCGAGCAGCAGGAAAGATATTCGAGGGTGCCGGTTATCTTGGCACACGCATTTGGCTCACTCCGCCTACTAAGATGGATCGAACTCAGCTGATGCGAGAGGGATATTATTCAATCTATTCCAGTATCGGATCGAGGTTGGAGATCCCCGGTTGTTCCCTTTGCATGGGAAATCAAGCTCGCGTAAAACCAAAGGCCACGATTATTTCAACATCCACACGCAATTTTGACAATCGGATGGGAGATGAAGCCCAGGTTTATTTGGGATCAGCAGAACTGGCTGCTGTATCTGCGTTGGAGGGGCAGCTTCCAACCCCAAAGAAATACTTTTCTGTTATAGAAGAAAAGGTGATGCCAAAGGCAGAGGAAATCTATCGATATTTGCAATTTGATGAAATAGAGGAGTTTTCGCTCGACTACTCTTGACCTGAGGTATAGCCATAATCAGTATTTTTTAGGAATGATTCGGGCTATAGAATATCGCCAGTTAGGGAGGTGCAATGATCAGTTTAGAAGGCAAAAAAGCTTTGATTACGGGAGGATCCCGGGGAATCGGACGAGCGACCGCGATATTGTTCGCCCGAGCGGGTGCGGATGTGGCCATAAACTTTCTGAGCCAAGAACAAGCCGCTTTAGAGGTGAAACAGAAGGTTAATGAGTTGGGGAGGGATTGTTTGGCATTAAAAGCGGACATTTCTCAAAAGAATCAGGTGGAAGAAATGGTGGAAACTCTTCTGCATGATTGGAATCAGATTGACATCCTCGTGAACAACGCCGGAATCTGGACATATGGTGAGATCGGAAACATGGATAGCGCTATCTGGGATAAGACCATGCAGCTCAACCTCGATGCTGTGTTTTTCCTATGCAATTCCGTGATCCCGGTGATGAAAGCAAAGAAAAAAGGATGGATTGTCAATGTATCATCCACTGCGGGAGTAAGGGGCGAAGCCCTTCATTCCCATTATGCAGCCAGCAAAGGGGCGATCATTTCCTTTACCAAATCTCTCGCTGCAGAACTGGCTGCGGTCGGCATCCGGGTGAATTGTGTGGCACCTGGTTGGGTGGATACGGAAATGTGTGAAGACGTTTTTAGTACCCCAGGGCTCCGTCAAAAAGTTGAGGATAGCATCCCTTTGAAAAGAATCCCTCCTCCCGAAGATGTTGCGGGGCCGATCCTATTCTTGGCATCTGACCTTGCGCGTCATATCACCGGCGAAGTGGTCAATGTCAATGGCGGATCTGTGCTTTGTGCCTAGAGTTGCTTGCGAAAATTCTTTGATTTTGATAATTTTGGAGTGATATGCAATAAGGAGGAACTTATGGAGGAAGAAATAGGAAAAATAACACATTATTTCACAAAAATTAATGTGGGTGTTTTTGAGATAACCAAAGGGCATGTCCAGATCGGGGATACCATTCATATCAAAGGGCACACTACAGATTATTACCAAAAGATTCAATCTATGCAAGTCGAGCATGCTTCTGTCGAATCGGCTCAAGAAGGAATGCAGGTAGGTCTCAAGGTGGAAAGTTCGGTAAGAGAAGGAGATTTGGTGTTCAAAGTAACAGAGGAGTGATTCTGGTAAGCCCGAGAATTTAAAAATTATGCATGAAAAGAGGTTTGATATTGAAAGATAGAGATTCATCCAAAAATGTAATGAAACAGAAATTCCAGCAATGGGAAAAAGACGTGTATGAAAAATCCTTGGAGAATTCGTATCCGGTAAGGACCCCGTTTACCACAGTTTCTGGGAAAAAAATCGATACGTTGTACACTCCTCTGGATCTTAAAAATTTCGATTACACAGAAGAGCTGGGATTTCCTGGTGAATATCCTTTTACTAGAGGAATCCATCCCACAATGTATCATGGACGGCTCTGGACGATGCGACAATTTTCCGGATTCGGAACCGCAGAACAGACAAACCAACGGTACAAGTACCTTCTGAATCATGGTACCACCGGCTTGAGCGTTGCTTTCCATTTGCCGACACTAATGGGAATGGATTCCGACCATCCCTTGGCTAAGGGAGAAATAGGGAAATGTGGCGTGGCCATCGATTCTCTGGCAGACATGGAAATCCTTTTTGATGGGATACCTTTGGATAAGATTTCTACTTCGATGACCATTAATCCTCCGGCAGCTGTTCTTTGGGCCATGTATATCGCTGTGGCGGAAAAACAGGGGGTTTCTTCAGACGTGATTTCAGGAACGATTCAGAACGATATGCTGAAGGAGTATATCGCCCAAAAAACATTTGTATTTCCTCCTGAACCTTCGATGAAATTGATAGTGGACACGTTTGAGTATGGGACGACAGCGGTGCCGCGATGGAATACCATATCGATTTCTGGTTATCACATCCGCGAGGCCGGCTCCACAGCGGTTCAAGAATTGGCGTTTACCCTAAGAGATGGGATTGAATATGTAGAATGGGCTTTGAAAAGGGGCCTTGAAATCGATGAGTTTGCTCCACGGCTTTCCTTCTTTTTTAATGCGCACAATGATTTTTTCGAAGAGATCGCCAAATTCAGAGCGGCTCGGAGAATATGGGCCCGTGCCATGAAAGAGAGATTTGGAGCCAAAAATCCCAGATCTTGGTTGCTGAGATTTCACACGCAAACCTCCGGGGTGTCCCTGATGGCACAGCAGCCTTATAACAACGTGATCCGCGTTGCCCTCCAAGCTCTTTCAGCGGTTTTGGGAGGGACACAATCTTTACACACTAATTCCCTGGACGAAACGTATGCTTTGCCTTCGGAAAAGGCTGTTACGATTGCCTTGAGAACACAGCAGATCATCGCTCATGAAAGTGGAGTTACCAACACTATCGATCCACTGGGAGGTTCCTATTTTGTGGAAAAACTGACGCGTGAGATGGAAGAAGAAGCGATGGATTACATCCAAAAAATCGATGACATGGGCGGAATGGTGAAGGCTATCGAATTGGGATTTCCCCAGAAAGAGATCACCAACAGTGCCTATTGGTACCAGAAGGCTGTCGAGAAAAAGGAAAAGATCATTGTGGGTGTCAATGCTTTCGAAAAAGACCATGAACCTATCTCGCTCCTTGAGATTGATGATTCGGTGACTAAACAACATCTAGCTCGTCTCGAGGAAGTCAAAAAGACGAGGAATTCAACCCAGGTGTTGCAAGATTTGAGTGATTTAAAAAATGCAGCCGAAGATGAGGTCAACCTGATGCCATTTATCTTGAAATGTGTGAAGAGTTATGCAACGTTAGGAGAAATCATCGAAACATTGAAGGAAGTGTTTGGGGAATATGAAGAACCGATAGACTTTTAACCTGAACTATTCATAAAAAATGCATCGGCATTTTTTATGAATAATGCAGGTCAATTGATGAACGACAACATGAAGAACCGGGATCTCACTTTTTGGAGGCAACGATGAAGGAAAAGAAAATAAGGGTTTTGGTGGCAAAACCTGGTTTAGATGGACACGATAGAGGAGCCAAGATTATTAGCAGAGCTTTGAGGGATGCAGGATTTGAGGTTATTTACACAGGCCTGCGTCGAACACCTGAGGAAATCGTGAACGCTGCTATCCAAGAAGATGTCGATGTCATCGGATTGAGTATCCTATCTGGTGCTCACAATGTGCTTTTTCCTAAAGTGATGCGCCTTCTGGATCAAAGAGGGGTCAATGATATTCATGTTATCGCTGGGGGAATTATTCCAGAGAAGGATATTTCGGACTTGAAAAAGATCGGAATAGCTGAAGTGTTTCTACCCGGATCCTCGACTCAGAATATTGTCCAGTGGATCCAGGAAAACGTTTCCTACGGATAAAGAAAAGGGTGAAATCCCTTGACATCGATTTTCCGTTTATGATATTCAAGGTAGATATCCATGGCTAAAAAGTACGTATCCATTATTATTGTCCCGCACAATAAAGCGAAATCAAGAAACATCAGTCTATCCGAAAAAACGATTAAGATTGCTGCGGGGATCGGTCTGTTTGTGTTCCTGGCATTTACCGTATTTTTAATAGATTATTTCACGATGAATGTGACAAGACAGAAATACAAAACCCTATGGGATGAAAATGCTCAACAAAAAACAGCGGTCGCTCAGTATCAGGAAACGGTAGATAAACTGCAGACAACGATCGACAATTATGAAAATTACGCAAAAAAGCTCAATGTTATGGCCGGTCTCAAGTCGGAGGAAGTATTGGAGGGCGAACCTGGTGTCGGTTCAGGCAGTGGTCAAGAAATAGGGGATACTGGTCCTTCCCAAACATTGGATCAAAGTAATCTAAACGAAATCAGCCAGAAGGCCGATCGTGTTGCTAGAAATTTGGATACGTTGACAATCTTTTTCGAAGATCAAGTTCTTCAGCTTGCTTCCACTCCTACGATTTGGCCGACAAAAGGATACATGAGTTCTTCCTATGGTTGGAGAGATGATCCATTCACAGGAAAACGGGCCTTTCATCATGGAATCGACATTGCCACTTCTCAGGGGAATCCCATTTATGCCACGGCGGATGGAACAGTGATCCAAGCTCGTACCGATAAGATCGGCGGAAAAACCATAAAAATCAAACACATGTTTGGCTATGTCACGATTTACTGTCATTTGAGCAAGTTTCTGGTTAAAGTGGGACAGAAGGTAAAAAGAGGGGAGACCATCGGTTTGGTAGGGAGTACGGGAAAGGCCAGAGGTCCCCATGTGCATTACGAAGTCCAACTCAATGGAAAGGAAAAAAATCCGTATTACTTCCTATTAGAAGAATAAAAAATCCTCCCTCTTTCTAAACACATTCATTTATCGAGCCAACTTGCCCCATCACAACATTAAAGTAGAGGTGAGGAAGTGGCTCATGAAACTGTCGAGGATTGTCAGGCTAAAGGAATTTAGTTCCTGGGTTAATTTGAGTCCCCAGGGAAAAAGCGTAAGCGTTCATGGCTTTTTTCCCTTCTTGTTGAAGCTCTTCGATCAGATAGATGCTGTTTTGGCCGCAGCAAACCAGGATTCCGGTTTTATTCACACCAAGTATTTCTCTAGGGCTAAGGCCATGTGATTTGCTGTCCTGTACTTTTCCTCTTGTAATTTTTATTCTTTTTTGATCAAGGAAAGAATATGCAGAAGGCCATGGTGTGAAGGCTCTAATTTTTCTGTCAATTTCGATCGCACTTTTTGTCCAGTCGATCTTACCGTCTTCCTTTTTCAGTAGAGGAGCAAACGTGGCTTGAGAATGGTCTTGTTTGGTGTGTGGGATGAAATCGATTTGATCTATTGTCTTGCACAAAAGTTCTGCGCCGATAGCCGCCAGCCGGACCTCCAATTCATGCGCATATTCCCCAGGAAGAATTCCCAATTCTTGCTTTGCGAGGAGATCTCCTTCATCCATTTTTTCATTCAATTCGAAAATGGTCACTCCTGTACTTTTGTCTCCGTTCAAAATGCTCCAATGCACGGGGGATGCCCCTCGGTATTTTGGCAGCAATGAGAAATGCAGATTTATGGAATTGAATTTTGGATAATAAATGAGGGGGGTAGGAATGATCTGTCCGTAGGCCACGACCAAATTTATGTCGGGATCGATCCCTTTAAGCTTTTTCAATGCGATGGGATCCTTTCTGATTCTTGCTGGTTGATACACAGGAATGTTAAATGCCTGGGCAAAGCGTTTGACAGGGGAAGTGGTCATTTTTTTTCCTCTTCCTGCGGGCTTATCTGGTTGAGTAATAATGAGTTCTACACGATGGCCCTCTTCAAGAATTTTTTTGAGGGAATAGACTGCAGAGTAAGGACTCCCGAAGAATACGATCTTCATTCGCGAATGTCTTTATCCTGCTGTTTTTGCAGTTTTTTGCGGATAAGGTTTTTTTTTAGAGGGGAAAGATGCTCGATAAAAAGCTTCCCGTTGACATGGTCGATCTCATGACAAAAAACTCTGGCCAGGAGGTCTTCGGCCTCTATTATTTTTTCCTTGCCATCAAGATCAATTCCCTTTATGACCACGCGGAATGGTCTTATAATTTTTTCATTAATACCTGGCACAGAAAGACACCCTTCCTCGAGAATTGCTTCCCCTTCTTGATGCAGAATTTCCGGGTTGGTAAGCATGATTAGATCCCCACTGTTTTCTCCAACCGAAAGGTCAACCGTGATCAGTTGGATACTCTGGTTTATCTGAGGAGCTGCCAAACCAATTCCAGGAGCAGAGTGCATGATTCTGACCATCCGTCTAGCTAGATCAAATATATGTTGGTTGATATTCGTTATTTTGTCAGCTACCCGATTGAGCACGGGATTGCCGATGGTAACGATTTCCAGGATAGTCCCCT
>Ga0114922_10004779_pt1 | contig 12550 bp, 30 predicted proteins | sample AartaG_FD_100975 | JGI IMG/M metagenome (GOLD analysis project Ga0114922, IMG submission 100975) | Deep subsurface microbial communities from Aarhus Bay to uncover new lineages of life (NeLLi) - Aarhus_00045 metaG | ecosystem: Environmental > Aquatic > Marine > Oceanic > Sediment | place... | reverse complement strand
TCTTACTACCACGAGTATCGTTCTCGTGGTTGACGATGACTAGCCTCCCTCTCCGTTGGTTCTTAGGCTCTAAGTAGTGCCTAAGTACGTCCAAGTCAGTGCTCTGAAGACGCACCTGCTCTTCCGCCTCGAGCGCATCCTGGATGATCTGTACTGCCTCCTCCACGCTGTCCACCTGCTCAAACTCCGACAGGTCAGTAGGAATCATGCGCCAGCGTTGCATCTCCTTCATCGTGTCTTCATCGATTAGTCCAGCACGGATAGCTGCTTTACCTAGTGGTCTCATACAACCTCCACCGTCGTGTCTAGAACCTTGCACGAAGGCATCTCTGCCTTCACTGACATCTGAATGTCCACCAACGAAGACGTCTTCCCAAAGCCAGCGCACAGTACCAAGGCAGTGTCAGGTATCTGCTTGTCTCGGTACACTGGGTGCCCACATAGTGTATCCCCATCCCTCAATGACACACTAGTAGTGAGGTGATACCAATCCCAAAAGTGTGACTGTACTCCAAGAATGAAAGCAATGGGTGTCATCCCCATCACTGACACCGCATCAAGTAAGTTCACCACCACTGAGGCAGCTGACTCACCAGAGACGTAGTACTCTCGCATCTCTGCATTGCGGATGAGGTGGTATGGTTCCAGGTGATCGAAGTTGATGTCGACATTCTTCGATGCCTGCTCATCATTCGGGTGCACCATCATCCGATAGGAAACTCTACCCTTGGAATCGATGTTCAGGCTCTGCACGCGTGGCCGCTGAAGTACCTCGGAGATGACATGCAGAAACCCATCGATGCCCGTGTTCTTGGGCACCTCCACCGTCTTGCGTACCTCCTTGTACTCCACTGCCATTAGAACTGGTCCACGTCTTCCTTACCCTTCTCCTCCTGCTGCAGAAGACGGGTGAAGAAACGGGTGACGAGAGAAGACAGAGTCATCTCGTGGCGCTTGCAGTACTCTACAATCTCATCCCTCAGCTCAGGAGAGAGACGGATGTGGAGCCTACCCGTCCTGACTTTCTCTGTCTTTGACATGCTCCACCGCTCGCAGGTAGCCCTCCAACCCTGGTATGCCCGAAAACTTCTTGAGGATGAACTGGATGACCTCCTCGTGAGCCTCGTCGAGCACCTCCTTGGTGGGCTCCTTCCCCACCAGTAGTGGGTTCACGTGAGCCTCCACCTCCTTCTTGAACTCGGGGTTCATCCCCAGCCAAGTAGGAAGCCACATGTGGTTGAGGTCAACCGCCGCATCCTCTGGTGTGTAGATGACGAATCTCACTTGGTGATCTTTCCTTGGAAGTCATCCCCCTCGATGGTGAACAAGACATCTGTCTCTCGGATGAGTGCCTCGTCCTCATTGAGCCTAGCCCGCATGGCCTGACCCTGTTTGGTATCCATCGCACCGGCGAAGAAACAGACCCGTTGACCTACCTTCAAATCCATTTTCACGTAGCGGTCTACGAACCTGTTCCCTGGCCCTACTACAATGGCCACACCGGTGCGGATGAATTCCACGTCGACCAGAATGATGCCACCCTTGGAGACACGCTCCTCGGGTAGTGGGTCGAGCTTCACCACCACACCATCATGAAGAGGGCGTATCTTTGGCATCTTCCTTGGCCTGTTCACCCGCCAGAACATCCACGTCGTCCTCCACTGGAAGGCTCCCATTGATGGTAAGTGGAGGATTCAAGCGCGCCAGTACCTGATTGGCGAGCTTGGCCTTGACTGGACGAAGGTCCGACGCCCACCGCTCTGAATCTGGCGGCTGGTAGATGACCTCTCCTACCTGAAACCAAACCTCGTTGTGTTCACGGCCGGCCTCGTCGAACCACTGCACCGCTACCATCTGTCCACGCACCACCTGCTTGACAGTCATCGGCTCACCCCTCGAGGTGACATCCCGAATCTGACTTGCTGGTACTTGAACCTTGCTTTGACCGCTACCTAGTGCCATTGGCTTGCTCCTTGCGTGCTAGGTGTTCCTCTAGCTTTTCCTTCAGCGCCCCGTAGCCAATCCAAGGACCATCCTTGTTCCAGCTACCTGGCAAGTAGTACCTATCCAACTGCCGAGCGAGTAGAGACCACACTGAGATGGTCGCCCACTTGCAGAAGGCAATTCGTTCCACGAAGTTGGTGCCCTCGGGAGAGGTATCCATCAACTCAACCTGGAACCAGCTATTGGGCTTGTTATCCTCCTTACGGATACGGAACCCCTGCTTCTCACCGTAGGCAAGGTGCAGCCACTCACCTGTCTCTGGGTCACGGATGTTGCCGCTCTGCATGGGTAAGTAGACCAGCTCGCCGAACTCCTGCGCTCGTATGTCATGAAGTTTGGCTGCCTTCTTCACCGACCCCTTGGACTTCGGGGGTTCATACAGAAGGCTACGGTAGGCAGTAAGAGGGTCCTTCCTCAGCATCTCGATGAGACGGTCTCCGAGCTCCATCGGGGTGATGTCCTCCCTCTCAGTACGCTGGAGGCGCACCCGGCTCACTCCCTTATGGACACTAAGGAGGTCACTCAGTAGCGCAACAAGGCGCTTGAAGGGCAAGGCAATGAAGCCATCCCTGAAGACTGCCTTGCCATCCTTCTCAACTACTACCCTACCTTCGTAGGGGTACTCTCCATCCACCTCGTTTAGACGGCGCTTGTAGTATAGAGTCAGAGCTTCAACCATTGTCTATCTCCTTCACGTACGAGTGAGGCTTTCGGATGCGGTAGACCTGTGCTCCATGTGAACTAGCGCAGAGGAAGAGTGCAGTGCCATCGTCAAAGTGCACTGCGTCAAGTACACTCTTCCCTGTGTTTGAGACCGGACGTACTACGACATCTCGAACCCGCTGCTCCTGGAACAACTTCCTCACAATCTCTGCTGCACACTCTCGCTCCGCAGGGATACCCATCCCCTCCATGGCTAAATGTGCCTCGTGTGGACTGAGGTCGATGATGGCCCACTTCTCATGCACTTCAGGACCTGCTGGACCAGCCGCTACCTGCTTTGAGTTGCAGGCGTAACAGCTGAACCTTCCGTGCCAGTGTGAACCCTCTCCGAACATGTCCTCGATGTCCTTTCGGTCACCGACAACATGGATACCTCGGTGGCACTCGTTGCAGAGGATGTACATCACATCTGTCCTATGCCGTCACCCTCTTCATCATCCCCATCACCCACGAGCTCACCTGGGTCTACATCTCCATGTCCTATGATGGGGTTACCCTTACCGTCCGCCTGCACAGTACGGGAAGGAACGCGTGCTGATGGAATCACTGGAGCACCATCACTCCAAGCCACTGCACCTGGTGTCGGTAGCTGCGGCTGCGGAGCAGGTCCTTCAATATGCCCTACACCAACCCCAATCCTAGCCCAGTCCTCGGCCGTGAACTCATCGAGAATCTTCTCCATGATCCCCATGGCCTTAGACAAGGGCAGCTCAGCAGGTAGATTCAAGGACTGCATCGCCTTCTTCACGTGCTCCGGGATGGCCTCCTCAGGCATCAGTCTCCAAGGCACAATGGGGTCTTCCTCCGCAGAAGAATCTTGAGCCGGCTCACCGCCCCGAAGGTCCAACACCGCCTGCGCAGAAGGTATCTCCGACTGCGTGGGTACCTCCACTCGGAAGGGCTTCTCATCAGGAATCTTGTCCCCATCCTTTATCGTTGGCATGTAGCCAACGCTGTTCGGGTCCTGCTCAGCCTCCTCCATCTCTTCGTTGTACCTCTCTCTAGCCAGGTACTCGTTGAAGTAGTTCACGTGCTCGGGACCTGCAGGAGCCCTGAGCTCCATGCCATTGGGGAGCTCGAGGATGACGCAGTCCACCTCCTCCCGGTGGTTCTTCAGGTCGTAAGAGTAGAGCACCTTGGTGACGTTTGCTTGAATCATGATGGCCCCTGTGGTGTTTTGGTGGCCTTAGCCCGTTGCTCATCCATCGCTCGGTTCTTCTCATCCACCTGAAGCTTCTCGACCTTCCCTGCCATGCTGTGGATGATGCTAGCGAGGGCATTCAAGGAACGTCCTGCTCGCTCTACACTCTGCAAGAGCATGCAGTTCTGCTGATGTGGATCCAAGAATGGGCTGAACTTCACCGTAGTCTTGTAGGCGGTACACTCTGCTGAACAAGGACGGGTAGCATCCAGGAAACAGAAGACCTGGTCCTCCTTCGGGAGGGTATCCGGGGCGACCGGTAGTTCATCAGAATCAACCACTGACGACTCCTTTCTCGAGCTTCTCCCGCTCCTCTATCACCGACGTGAGACATGCCTTAGCGATGGAGGAGATGTAGCGGGCAGCCACCTGAGTGTCCTTCTTGCTGTCTCCCGTAAGCCGCATGAAGCCCCACTTGACCAGGAACCCTACAAGCTCCTGACCAAAGGCGGGGTTGCTGAAGAGCCGGCGCATGTCGTTGCTGAGCGCCATGCCGATACCTTCTCGAGTACCATAGATGTGCTCAATGTCAGCGATGATGAGCTGCTCTGTCGTGCCCGTCCAATGACAGGCACGACACTTGGCTCCACCACCTGCCAACACTGAGAAGTCAACAGAGGTAGCCCCACACATGGGACACTGCCTAACTTTATCCTGTCCAATCATCGAATCTTCATCCTTCCCAGACGGGAATAGATCTGGTTGGCCTTACCCCGGTCGACACCGGATATGCGTTGGACCATGCGGCTCTTGACCTTCGATGGCATTGCCATCGGGGTAATCTGCAAGGGTCCTCCACCAACCCAACTCTTCAATGCTTGGAACATCTTGTCCTTCGTCCGTTGTTTCTTCGTCTCCAGCGAGGGGAAGGCCCTCTTCATGTAGTCTTCAAACGCTTCGATGGCAGAGTCTTGCTTCTCTGCTCCGATGCTGAGGATGAGTTGCGCAAGCGCTCTGAACCTTGCATGCTCAACGTCCTCTTCTCGGTCGAGCGTAAGGATGAGTACCCACTCCTGGAGAGACCCGGACTCGGGCGGCGCTTGCATAGTTCTGAGCAATAGTTGTGCACGGAACCAGCCTTCAGGAGTGCTTAGCCATTTTTTACGGCGCTCACTTTGAACAGCTTGCGTACCCGTGCCTCAAACCAGGCGTAGTGGATACCAAGACTCGCCAGCATATGAATGGGCTTCTTCAACACCCAGGTGTACTTGATCCAGAACTTCTCGTCGTTGAAGTCACCCTTCTCGTCGTACATGGTGGGCACTGGAGTACCGTTGATGGCTATCAACCCAGCGGCAGTAGTCATGACAGCGTACTTGTCGAGCAGGTAGCTGTCCGTCACCTCCACTGACTTCGACTCCTGCACCAGCAGCTGCTTGAGCATCATCTCAGTCGTGCCCTCCATCGACTCGAAGGTGGGCTCAAACCCTCTACTCGTCTCAGTCTTCGGAACAACTGGTACCCGTTGGCTGACCTTGTTCTTCATGAGGAGCTCGTCTAGGTCCAAGGGCTTGCACCTCTTCTCTACCTCCTCCCTCTGCCCTGGGTTCTTCAAGATGTCTTTGATCATCTCCTCCCTCAAGACATCGATATCCAGTGAGTCCATGTCCTTCATGGCCTTCTGTATGTTGGCCTTACGGGCCTCATCATCATCCAGAAGAACGCTAGGAGCAGGTGATTGCCCCGCTCGAGCAGCAGCGGCACCAGGACCCTGAGATGCCTGAGCCTCGGCTTCCTCATCCGTGGTGGGTAGACCAGAAGGAGGTATTAGGTCAGCCGGATGAGGCTGAGGCTGTTGTTGAAGTGCTGCAACATGCTGCAAGTCCTGCATGGTCTGCTCTGCTGGCCTACGCATGTGCTGCCTAAAGTCATCGGGCCTACCAGTCTGTGGCTGTTGTGGCTGCTGTATCGCTTGCGGTGGAATCAACCTACGGTTCCGCACTACCCCATACTTCATCGCCAAGTGCGGCTGGGATTGAGCCATCATCGACCCAGCACCTCGTTGGAAGGCTGGGTCTACAGTAGCCTCCTGTGGAAGTAGGTCGGTGGGGAGAAGACCACTCGACCCAGGAGGCATGTGTGGACTCATTGGCATCTCGCCTGGACCAATTGGAGCACCACCAGGAGTGATGATGGAACCAGGCTGTTGAGCATGCTGCTGCATCGCCTGGTGTTGTGACGCCGCCATGTCTGCCCCATACGTCTGCTGCGCTTGCTGCTCCATCGTCATGCCATCTTGATGTGGCTGCTCGAGTGCTGGCATGTGAGGTGGAGCTCCGCCGGCGACAGGCTCTTGGTATTTCGGCAGCCCACCCTTACGAGCAGCCATGCCCATGGCATGACCAACTGCCCTGGGGTCAGTTACAGCAGGGTGCACGAACGGGATGCGACCTTCAGCAATCGCCTGTTGTGCTTGAGCAAGACGCTGGCGCTTCTCCTGCTCTTGTAAATCGACCGTGGGTTTCTTCGCGGCAGCCATACTATGTCCTTTTCCGCTGAGGCGGTAATGGATGGTCATTGTAGGCGTACATTGTGCGCCCATTCTGTAGCTAGAAAAGGGGCGCCGTCAACAGAATCGACGCCGGAGATTGTCGAAGACCTCGAGGAACTCACCCTCTGGTTGAACAGAAAACTTAACGAGTACGAGGTCTTTGAGATGAGGGCGAGGGTCTGGTGGAGCTGAACGAATAGCGTTCAGGACCAGGTACTTCGGGCCCACCATCTGCTGCGGGGGCGCTCCCTCCAGCTGGAGCAGCCCCTGGATGTGGTTCCAGTAGAGGTACTCGATTCGGTAGCAGACCCCCGCGCCGATGCCTTCATCGGCGAAGGGGTGCTCGGTCACATTGACGGCTCGAGCTAGTCGCTTGTCTCCGTGTCCGACGAGTCTCCATCTGCCGTCGGTATCTTCCAGAAGCCGGTTGACGGTCTTGACTGAGTAAAAGTCGGCACTGCTGTCACTGTCATGTTCGAGCGCTTGCATCGATGACACCTGGCGTAGCTAGGATTTGTCGGGTCTGTACAGAGGGCACTACCCACCTTCAGACCAGAGCTAGCATACGCCACACGCTTTGCAGGCGCGCCACAAAAGTTGCAGACGACCTCTACTTCGTACTCGATTACGGAGAGGGTAGGGTCGGGGGTGGCGGTGGACATGGTGTTGTATCCCTACGTTCTTGGGTGGCGAGCTCGAACAGGGCCTTCAGTACATCTTCTTGCGCAAGAGCCCCTACTTCATCCGTACTACGATACTCCACCTTGCCCACAACCAATGACTGCTTGAGTAGCTCCAAGAGCTTTCCCTCCAGTAGAAGCTGCAGCTGCACTACGAACCGGTGGTTAAGCGCATGTGCCGTAGCACAGCACTCCGGGCACAGGTAGAGACGCTCGAAGAACTTGCCCTCTTCTACTTCTTTTCTACAGCTAAGGCAGGGGAGACCCACAGCTCTACTCCTTTGGCCATTACCTTCTCGATGAGGTGGAAGAGGACGATGAGCACTGCCAGATGAACGTTCACTACCGACAATGATGGAAGGTCCTTGTTGATACGCCCACTCTTTGGCAGCAGCTGCTCGAACATCCGCAGGTTCACGTTGGGGATGCTGTACTCGTCACCTGCAGCTGTGTAGATGCGGATGGTAACGTTACCGTTCTTGGGAAGCTCAGACAAAGTAGTCATCGACTAAGGTCCATCCCAACTCCATTCCTGGGTCAGTTGTAACCATGACGCTCTGAGGATTCTTCGCCTGTGCTGTGAGTAGGTCAAGGACATCCTGCTTACAGATAGGTCTGGTGGTGAGCTGGATGATGTCCTCGAGGGTAGGAGGCCACACTTGAGGGAACCTGGTGCCCAGTGGCAAAGGCTCATTCAGCTCCTGCCACCGAACTGCCAGGAAGTACCGGTTGATGTCATTGGATACCTCGATCTTCTTCAAGAAGGACTCGAGGTCTCTCGCCTTGTTTGGGTCCTGGTTTCCATCTGAGTCGACGGTCCCCAGGCGCGCCAATGCCACAAGGGCCTCGTACTCTACGAGTTCCAGAGTGAGTTGCTGAGGCATGGGATATACTACCATGTCGCAGAGAGCTACACGACGAGAGCTTTGCTGTCATGGTTCAGCTTCTTCAAGCGCTTCTCTACCCGTAGGGCCTCACCCTTCTTCTCAAATGGGCGGTAGGCAGCAACCACCCAAGGGCCCTTACCCCTAGTGAACTTGGCACCCTTACCCTCATTGTGCTGCTTGAGCCGACGAGGCAGGTCGGTAGTGATGCCGATGTAGTACACGTCTAGCTTCGATGACCAGAGCATGTACACGCACCAGTCGTAGCTGCTGCCCATCACCACGTCCTTCCACTGTGCCAGCTCGTACGCCAGTGGTAATACATGCCACGGTAGTGCTTCCTCCTCACTCCTCTACTGAGCTGTCGCTTGGATGGAAGCACCAGCCTCTTCACCCTAGGGTCGCTACGGATGTGAGCAAACACCAACCCATCCACCGTCCTGCCCTGATTCAGTAGCTCTGCAAAAGTAGCGTGTACCGTGATGACCATGTCCTGGGTCAGGGGGTCCCGATGGGTGTGGATGATCTTCACTTCAGTACCTCCGCTAGTATCAGCATCTCCCGCTCCAGGTTCTTCAGGTCCTTGTCGTTGAAGATGAGGCCGTTGAACTCCTCATCTGGGATGGTGAGCTGCTCAGTCTCAGTGTTGTGATACCACTGAGGCTTGTCGTACCCCGGGCGCTTGATGCGTACGACCCAACCACCAGCCTTCTTTACGGCAGCTATCTCGTTCTTTAGGCGAACGTCGGGGATGACCACACCCTTAGGCTCGAAACCGCCACTCCATCCTAGCGTGTTGATGCCTCTATTCGGTGAGTATCCCCGACCATCCTCGAGTATCTGTTTCGCCACCCGAATCGTGTGCTCAGCCCATACGTTGGGGTAGCACTCACGCCCCCATGAGCCGAGGGTCTGAAGAGCGAATCGAGGAGTGAGAGGAGTAGCCCTGAAGGACCGCCTGGGAAGTGGACCCATTTCTGGGTGGTCCTTCGGCACTTCTCCATTCTCGAAATCCAAGTGCTCCACAGCCTCCCGCATGTAGCGCTCGTCAGGCACGTTCTTCCCGTTGCCCCACACCTGCTCCTCAGTGAAGTCGAAAACCTCCATGCAGATGCGCTTCATCACATCGGCGATAGCCACGGCAATGAAGCCATGGTTCTTCACCAACATGTCACCAGCAGCGCTCTTACCGCTGCCGGACAGTCCACAGATTCCTACAATCATCTTGGCTCCTTGTACTCAGGTAGAAGCTCATCGAGTCCCTTGGGTGCTGATTGATGTCTATCTACCAAGAACTTGAAGGTCACTTCCTCGAGCCCACCACGATAGCGCTGCTGCTCCACCTTAACTGATTCAGCCACAGGTATCGTGACGGCGTGGGTACCCGACTCTATCTCGTCAGTAACTGTGAACTCTACACGAACATCACTCACTCTCGTATTCATAGTTGTTTCAACCCTTCGTAGACCATCATCCCAATGTGGTAGAGGAACCAAGCACCTACCCCATAGAGGAGGCCCAGCATCACGTAGCTGAAGGCGATGGCGCGTACCTTCCACGCCTCTGCCCGCTCCCGCATTGCCTTGGCCTTCTCTAGCTCACTCATCAGCAATCTCGATAGGCCATGGACCCAGCCACTTCAACTCCTCGAGTGGGAATGGCTTTCGCCGCTCCTTCGGCAGACCGCCAGCCTTTTGGACCGCCTCGCCCATAGGGCATGGTCTGCCACGTTTGTTTATGAAGTCGGGGTCCAAGTCTGAATTGCCGTAGGTGTCACACGGAGAGCCCTTATACCAAGGCTCCTCGTGCACAGCGCAACTCGTCTTGTTCCCTTTGAAGCTGAGATGCGGACAAGCTCCCACACCCTTAGCCATACATGAGCCACCGACGTTGATGATGACTGGCATGTCAATGCAGCAGATGCCGCAGTGTTGGCAAATCACTGGGTGACTTTCCTGAGTATGTGGTACTCCTCCGACACTTGCTTGAACCTACGGATGATATCCGATTCAGCCCTGGAGATTACTCGGAGCAGCTCCTTGTGCGTGTTGTACCTACCCTGGATGTTGTAGCTACCATCTGTGGTAGTCACGCATATCTCAGGTGGGTAGATATGATCCCCATCCTCTTCCTTCTGCGCAGGCCAAGCTCTGACCTGAACCTTGCCATCCTCACTCCTGTACTTCCAGAAGGAGCCTATGTACAACGGCTTCTCACTCCCCACCCACACCATGCTCTTCCTGAAGAAGGTGGGTGCTGCAGTTGGTGGTACTAGTCTTTTTGTCACCAGACCTCCCTCGCTTGCTGCATGTTCACGGCGATGTCCTGCCGGTACTCCTGCCGCTCGTTCGCTTCTGCCTTGGGGTCCTTCCACCACTGCGGAACGGACATGTCGTTCTCTGCACCGGCAGGCTTCGGGACTGTAGTCCACCCACTATCCCGAAGGTACTGAGCCTCTGCCTCGAGTATGGCTACTAATGCATCCCTCATAGCTCCAACAGCCTCCGCAGCTCCTTCATGGTGGAAGCGGCCACGACTACCTCAGCGTCGTCCTCGGCGTCATCCAGCTCAGACCAGTAAGCCATCAGACTCCTGACCCAACGCTCCAACTCATTGTACTTGTGGATATGCTGGTTGCCCTCGAAGACTTCTCTCAAGCCATCCACTAGCTCCTTGTCGTTCAAGATAGGCCGGCCCCTGTAGAGCACCTCACCGTCAGGATTGAACCTGAAGATCTCTACCGGCCCCTTGGCACAGATTACTAGATGCCCAGGTGGTACATCCGGCACACCTGGCACGCATGGAATCTTCACCTTCCCGTCCCACTTTACCGAAGTGGCTTCACACTTCTCCTCGTCGATTGCGTACAACTCTTTTCCTACTTTGGAGTCACTACTACACATTGTTCAAACGCCTCCTTCGCTTTCTTCTTCCCGTCCTCGACCCCGTCACACTGACCGGAGCCGAGGCACATGTATTGGTTGAAGGCCCACCAACGGTCCTTGCCATTGACCTCTATCTCTACTCGAGCATGTAGCTTGGTCTTCGGAACGCTGGCCACGTGGCACTCCACCTGCCGCCACTCGAGCCGACGTGGAAGCTGGATGACCTTCGCATCAGGCATCCTCTATCAGCCTCCATGACACAAGAGTGGTCTCCACCTTGATGTCACTGTGCTTGAGAAAGGCAATCCAGTACACACCCTGCTCATCCACCCGACAACGTGGGGCGTCAAGGAGCAGCTCCTTCCATCTGGTGGCCTCGACCAACCCAGCATATTGGGTGCCCTCACTCACATCCACAATCTTGTCCGCGCACACCTCTTCGTAGAGCGTGTCGGGAATTTCATTGAACCAAGCTGGGTTCATGTCCCAGTACTCGATCTCGTTGAGGTCCTTGTCTCTCTTCTTGAGGAGGGTGAAGTCCTCCAAGCGCTGGAGGAGCAGAGTCTTGAGCTCAGCTGTCACCTCCAGTAGCGCTGCCTCGTAGCTGGTGAGGCTGTCGTCACCGCTCAGCTGTAGCAGCAGCTTCATTCCGCTTCTTCTCCATCTCTTGTACGAGGTCGGCGATCATCATGGCGAAGTTGGCCACATCACAGCACTCCCTGATGAGCTCCTTGCGCTCAACGTCGTCTGGAGTGTCTTCGTAGGTATCCAGAGCATCATCCAGCTCATCCACTTCGATACATAGACCAGCATACAAGTCCTTCAGGCTCTTCTTGAGCCATCCAGCCTCTCCCTTGTGGTCGTGGTCTCGTAGCACCAGCTCCTGTTGCTCCACGAACTTCTGCAGTGCCTCTCGAATACTCAGTCCTGTCTTGTTCATGTCTCTACTCCCAGGTCGATTCCCAACGCTCCCTGCCGCATTCGCAGCAGCGGAAGTGACAGTCACCTCTCGGCACACTCACGGGACTACTACATCGAAGTAGTACCAGATGGCGTTGTAGTCCTCACAGTAGAGGTCACCTGGAACCTTATGTTCCCGTAGCAGCTTTACAATAGCTGAACGACTCGAGACTTCGACCTGGTGGTCCTTGACGACCGCCGGCCACAGGTAGGCAAGCTGTCTGCCCAGGGCACCGGTGAAGGTGTTCGTGTGCTCATAGAACCAGTCGCTCCACTCTGCGATGAAGGCACAAGTGTCCCTATCGTTCTCGGGCTTCGGCAGGTTCGGGTACTTCGCTTTCTTCTTCATGGTCCTGTCCACAATGAATGGGTGATAGCGCTCATGCCGCACTTCGAGCACGTAGCGCTGCTGTAGTTGTCCCCGGTCTCTTCTGGCCCATCAAACACATGGTCACACGGGCCGTCGGGGCACTCACACTTGCATGGCCCCTTGGATGGGCCGCAGGCGAAGACGACGACAGGCTCAGGCTTCTTCTCTTCCTCCATCTGCGGCCTCCTGCTCCCCAGTGATGATGTCCAGTGGTACCGGGCCAGCACCCAAGGTCTGCCCAGCGTTCTGGTACATCTTCAACACCAGCTTCTGTTCGTCTGAGGCGTTCGGGTCGCTCTGGATACGCCTCAGCGTGTCCCACAAGCTACTGGTGCCACCTGCGAACTCCCGG
>Ga0114922_10004778_pt1 | contig 12550 bp, 16 predicted proteins | sample AartaG_FD_100975 | JGI IMG/M metagenome (GOLD analysis project Ga0114922, IMG submission 100975) | Deep subsurface microbial communities from Aarhus Bay to uncover new lineages of life (NeLLi) - Aarhus_00045 metaG | ecosystem: Environmental > Aquatic > Marine > Oceanic > Sediment | place... | reverse complement strand
TAAAAAAAATCCTTTTCAAAGCAATAGAAACCTTGAGAGCTGAAGTTATGGAAGTCCAGAAAGTTTTTAAAAAACTTACCTAAGTAACTAGTAGTATTAACTTCTGAAAAGTTTATAAGAAAATACGCGTCTTCTAATCTTAATGTCTTACGATTTTTTATTAAAGGATTTAAACAATAAATTAACCCAAAAATCAATAGGAACAGACAAAGGGTTAGCTAAAATAGGAGACGGCGTCGTTAACCTTACATATTCTGTAGCAAAATCCATCGTTTTAACTCGTAATAGCAAAAACAATAATAGTATTCGAACTGGCTTAAAAGTTAGTAAAACTATATTAGCAAACGCATTAAAAGAAGCTGATATGAAAAACTTTGCAAAGAATAGGGCGGATGCTCACGATCTCGCTGATACAGTTGAAGCTCTTGTTGCATATGTATGGTTAATTAAGAAAATGAAGATAGAAGACATTATCACTTTTCTCGTTAGCTCTCTTAATGGAAATTTAACCGTTAGGGGCGAAGAAATAAGAAATGCAACAATAGCTTTTAGAAAACTCCTGAACGAGATCAAAAAATATTTGCCTGAGAATTAAAAATGAAAGATTTCCCAATTACAATTGGATTTGATGACGCAAAATTTACTTTTAATTCAAAGTTAAAAACCACAGATTTAATAGGAATAATCTGTCAAGGTACAAGAATTGTTGGTATGGTTAAAAAAGAAATTTTAATTGATGGGGACAATGCAACTGAAGTACTAATTGAGCTCACTAAGCAAAACGAAAAGCATGTCCAATATATCATTACAGATACAATTACATTTGGGGGATTTAACATTATTGATTTAGAAAAAATATATCGCATGACTGAAAAACCGATCATAGCAGTAACCGAAAGAATGGTGGATCTTGAAGCTGTGAGAAAAGCAATTGTCAAGAAATTTCCCAATAATTACGAAGAAAAACTTCTTAACATAGTAAATGCGGGAGATTTATATGAAACTTCTATTAAAACGGCTGGAGGATATTCAAAAGTGTATTTTCATTCAAAGGGAATTCAGGTTTCTGAAGTTGACTCTTTATTACATAAATTGTGCATTGATTCTAAAATTCCTGAACCAGTTCGAATTGCTCATATTGTAGGAAAATCTTTATAGAAATAGCAGATAAACTTTCTTAAAAAGTAGCAACCTCGTATTCTAATATCTCTTTCATTCTTTGTTGTAACTCTGGCTTAATAGCAGACATTCCGTACGTTTTTAAGCCACCCAATTTTTTCTGAATTTCTTGAGCGCTCATAGCACCAGGTAAATCTTGTTTATTTGCGATGGCAATAATTTTTGTTCCTAAACTACGTTCAAATCTATCGTATATCTCTTTTGTTTTTTCCACATTTTTTTCGGTTGAGTCACAAACTATTACTGCCAATCCGGCACCCCGTAAGAAATCCTGCCACATGAATTTAAACCTTTTCTGACCACCTAAATCCCATATTGAACAGTTTTTTCCATTTAAAGAAGAATCTTCTACTTCTAGTCCTACTGTAGGAATTCTTTCATAAGGGACATCCCGTCCTTGCAATAAGGATAATAATGAGGTTTTACCTACTCCCCCTTCTCCAATGAAACAAATCTTTTGCTTTGTCGAAATCAATTCTAATCCTTTCTAATCGAGAATTATCTTAAATAGAAAAGACAAGTAATTATTCAAAAATGAAAATAATATTCACATAATATGAAATCTTTTAATAGTAATCCCGATATACGCCAGTTTAGTTAAACTGTAAAAGAAAAAATAAATATTAAGATATTACAATAAGAAAAAAATTTAAAAAAAAATTAGAATTTCGTCAACCATCGCGAATATCATCCCTACAGACAAGTATTATTCCAATCTCAATATTTCTGGAGAGTTAAAATTAGAAGATCATATTAAAAATTGATTAAATTAAGAATTAAGAATTTAGGTCAATATTTAAATGAATTTGCACTTACCGCAGATTATTTTAAATCTTACTTAAAATACAAATGGAAATTTAAAAAGAAATTATATAAAAATTTATAAAAAAAACATTGATACTACTGTCTTTATGCACCAGGCTCTAAGTCCTTGACAATCCCTACACATGAGGTTCTTCCCATATCTCGCACAGCAAATCGTCCGAGTTCAGGAAAATCTTCATATTTCTCAATACAAAGCTTCTTTATAGGTTGTAATTTAATTATGGCTGCTTCGTTTTTCTTGAGGAATTTTGGATTGTCTTCTATTACAGCGCCAGTCTTTTGATCTAATTTTTTGCTTAATTCAATGAATTTAGCGGCTACTTGAGCTGTGTGAGCGTGAACTACAGGGGTATATCCCTGAGCAATTGCTGTTGGATGCCAGATAACAATGACTTGTCCAGTCCAGTTCCCTTTCGGAGTAACTACGGTTGGTACATCAGTTGGGTGGCCCATAACATCGCCACGGCCAACATCTGCCATAGTAATACCTCTAATACTAAATCCGATGTTATCACCGGGTTCTGCTGTATCTTGTTCTTCATGATGCATTTCGATGCTTCTTATTTCCCCTTTAAAGCCCGTTGGCATGATGACAATTTTATCATTCTTCTTTAATATACCAGTTTCTACTCTTCCAACAGGAACAACTCCAGTACCTTTAATGTTATATGCATCTTGAATCGGAACTCGTAGTGGTTTACCAGTAGGTTTTGGTGGGAGTTCAAAAGCATCTATCGCTTCAATTAAAGTTGGACCATCGTACCATGAAAGTTTATCGGTCTTTTCTGTAAGATTTTCAGCTTTAATGCCACTAACGGGTACAAACGGAATCTTTTTGACGGGAAAACCTATATTTTTAAGGAGATCAGAAACTGCATCTTTAACTTCGTTATAACGGTCTTCCTTGTAGTCCCAGACATCGGCTTTATTGACGGCAACTACTAATTGTTTAACACCTAAAGTTTGCGCTAAATAAGCGTGTTCTCTAGTTTGACCGTTTGCAGCAATTCCAACTTCCATTTCGCCTTTCTTTCCAGAAACGACCAAAATAGCAGCGTCAGCTTGAGACGCACCAGTAATCATGTTCTTAACGAAGTCTGCGTGACCAGGTGCGTCAATTATGGTAAAATATTTCGTATTAGTTTCAAATTTTCGAAAAGCTAAGTCAATAGTAATACCCCGTTGTCGTTCTTCTTTTAGCCGGTCAAACACATAAGCGTAAGACCAAGATTCTCTATCGTTCTCTTTTGCTAACTTTTCAAGTTCTCTGGCTTCTCTATCGGTTACTGCTCCAGTTTTAATGAGCATTGCGCCCATCATAGTTGATTTACCGTGGTCAATATGCCCAATTATTACCAAATTCAAATGTTTTTTATCGGTCGGCATTTTAATTCAATTTCCTTTACTTATTATTAAATTTATTATTTTATTTGCAATTAACAAATATACATTTTAGATTAAATGATAACTACCTTAATGATATCAAATATATATTTTTTACTATAATTTATCCTATAAATTCTAAAGGAGAGAGTTGTAAAGATACTTATTACGAGATCATATTCTATTTTTTTTATCTAATTTAGTTAAATATTCTCCTCTAAGGTCAGATAATAGATCATCCTTATTTTTTTTTAAAAGGTCGAAAATTTGCTGGATATCACTTAAGAAACTTATTTTGATACCCTTATTATTTACTATTTCTGGTCCTATCTTCTCTATTAAAAAATTTTCAAAAACTAAATCAATATCCTTGATGTTAACTCGAGTTTCTCTAAAGTAATCCAAAAGATGATGCAAGTAACAAGCTTTTACATACGAATTCTGAGTATCTTCTTCATGTTCTAAATCCTTTTGATGAAAAAAACGCAATTGTTGAATAGCCACGCTTTCACTATGATTATAATTTCTACTATCGTCATTGTTAGAAAATGCCCAAGAAGTTCCGTAGTCTATGTTTCGATTAACATAATACGCGATGAATTCGTCGATTCCAGCTTTTTTTGCCCATTTATCGTGAACGACCCAATTAGGCATTTTTACATCACTTTAAGAATAATTCTGAACTATAAATTTGATAGCATTGGATTTAAAAAAAACATTTTTCTTCATTTAAGATAATAAAAGTAAAAAGTCATATTTCGTTAATTAACAGTAATAATTCAAAAAAAATCACGATTATCATGGTAAAAAACAGAGAAAAATTCCCCCGAGAAGGAGCGTTCATTATGGGACGAGTTGTTGATATCCAAGCCCAGTATATTTACGTAGATTTACCAGATTATGATGGTTTACCTTCAGAAGAAACTGCAAGAGGTATGATACATATTAGTGAAATTTCAAGTAGATGGGTCAAAAATATTAGAAGTATAGTGAGAATTGGTCAACGTCTTGTATTAAGAGTCGTGAAAGTTGTTCACGATAAAGGTCAGATTGACTTGTCATTAAGGCGCGTAAATTCCGCCCAAAAAGATTTGATAACGAAAGAACATAAATACGCTAATAAATTTGAAAATTTATTGCAATTTTTAACTGAGATTGAGGGAATTGATCTAACTTTAGACCAAGCTTACGAATTAATTGGTTGGCCAATAAAAGAACAATTTGATCTTTACCAAGAAACTGTCGAAGCTCTCAAAGAAGAAGGACAAGAAATCTTGGATGAACTTGATAATATATCAGATGATATTAAAAAAGCATTTTTACAAGTCGTTGAGGAAAATGTCGAAGTTTCGACGGTTAGCATAAAAGGTAAGATTAAACTTATGAACAAAAGTGGGGATGGCATAGACAAAATAAAAGACACATTGAATGAAATAATCAAGATAATAGAAAAGCCAAAAGCAACGAGGAATATTCATTTATCGTATCTGGGAGCGCCTTTTTATAGATTAGAGATTATTTCCAAAGATTATCTCGACGCGGAAAGCATTCTTTCAGATACAATTGAGGTACTAGAAAGTACAACTCAAAAAAATAATGGTTCCTTTGAATTTATAAGGGATTAAAGTTTAACTAATAAAAAATCGTTAAAAAAAAATGAAATATCTTCAGAAGTGTAAAGATTGTAGAAAATACGGATTAATTAACTCAAAATCTAAGTGTACTTATTGCGGGGGAACTTTAATTAATCCATTTCCTCCGAGATATTCTCCTATTGATAAATATTCAAAATATCGGATTATTTATTTTAAAGAGGAATTTAAAAAACGGTTTGAAGAAAGTTAGACAACTTCTATTTTTTCTGCTATTTTTTCGTAAATAAGAATTTTCGCGTTTTTTTGTGGCATATTGGCAATATCGTTTTCCTGAAATGGACCATAATTAATCCCATCAATTCCAACTAAAGGAGGAGAAGGATTGTTAAACCTTATAAGAATATAATCATATTGAAGCACTTGCTCGGGTTGTATTACATCTGATTTTTTCTGTGTGAGCTCAACCTCACTGATTTCTAAGTCTTTTTCTGTGGGAACATTTGATAGAAACGGGTGAACTGGTATCTCTTCAACCTCTAATATGTTATCCAATTCAATTGGCTCATCTTCCTCGTACAATGTGAGGGTCTTAAGTTTTTTAAATCCTTTAATTGAGCTTACTAAATTTTGATAAAATAACTTTTCGGCTTCAATTACACTATTATAATCGATCTCTTGAAGGACCAGAGCCGCGTTTATTAATTTTACCTCCCGAATTTTTAAAAGATCGTTAAATAAATACTTAAATCCATACTTGTATGATTTTAATATTTGAATTTCAACATTTTGCCTACTTTCTAACTCAAATTTAACGATATAATCAACATTTTTCTTATAGGAATTAAAATTCTCTTGAGTCAGGGGGGTTAATTCACTCCGTTCGAATTCTTTAAGCCAATGCTCATAGAGGTTCCGATAATCAGTTTTTAAATTCATACGCTTCGATAAATTGTATTCTCCTTTAATAATGAAAGATGAGAAATTATATTATATTAACTCAAATTGATTTCGCAACTTCTTTACACAATAAAAATACTGCTATATGGTGAGGGACATCGATTATTTCTCCTTTTGAGTAAGGCCCATACTCTACACCTTTGATTTTTGTCATTGGTATTGTATTCTCTGTAATTTCTAGTTTCCGGGTCAAATTTTTCTTACTTGTAAATACGATGGGATCCAATTTTTCGTTCACTTCGTCCAGGGGATTAAAATCTTCTAGTTCTTTCAAAGATATTTCCTGAACTTTAAAGCCTGTTTTTCCGTGTAAAGAGCCGGGATATCTTATAAGTCTGTGAATATCTATAGATACAGGTTCATCCAATTCAATTCCAACTTGTTTAACAATTTCTTTTAAGAATTTTTTCCACATTGTCAAACCAAAACCTTCGATAGCCCAGACATTTCTTTCTCCTTTCGTAATTAATTCTAAAAAATCATCTTTGTAATTTAAAAAGCTTGTAGCATAATTCTGTTTGAAACCAAATTGATTTTCATCAAGTAACATTTTTTCTATCTCAGTTTTAGGTTTATGTAGTAATTCTTCAACTTTTCTCATAATTTTCTGAGACCAACCGAGATTTTCTTTTAATAATCCATGGATTACACCTGTTTTATCAATGAGACCTAACAAATCAAATGAAATGTTATCACCTGTAAGATAATCAACAATTTCTCTTCTTTCGTCGCTATTTAATATTCTAAGTTCTTCACTTTCAACTTTTAGGTGATATCCTCTATGACCGGAAAAAGCGATTCTCATATCTTCTTCGCTTATACCGAAGTCGGGGATTAAAAAATTATAGATTAATTTCTTAATTTCATTTTTAGCAATATTTAAGCAGTCATCACATACCCAATTCAATTTACTGAACTTAGATTTTTTACATTCTGGACATTTTTCAGGCATTCCAGTTCCTTCAGCATCGCATTCTTTACAATACCAAAGATCGTGCTTTTCTTTACAGGGAGTATAGAAGTGATCTACATCAATATCAATGATTAAATCACATCCTTGATAATTCTTGTTTTCCATTTCTCTCGCATCAGGAACCAAGTAAACTGATCCACTGGAATATAAATGTCTAGGAGTATCTCGTAATAAATAATCACTTAATTCTTTTGGGTGTTCAAATTTCACATGTCTTTTCATATAAACTTTTTTTTCCCAAGGGATAAAACCAAACTCTCGTAAATTAAAAGAACTAACTTGTGGAAAAGTTTTCTGTTCTTCTTGATAGTACGCCTGAAATAACCTTTTTAAATAGGTGATGTCACTCATTTGGTTTCTCTGATTCCTCCAGTTCTCTTTTTGCTAGATATTTTTGATACTCTTCTCCTCTATCACTTCTATATTTCTTTATACGAACATAGCCTAGTGGGTGTTTCAACTTTTTTCTCTCAGATGGGTCTTGTGAACCATATCCTGTTAAACAGAGTTCGTCCTTATATTTATCTGCCATACATAAACCTAATGATTTTAAAGTAGAGCATTGATATGGTGTATAATTTTTTCTTTTTGCATATTCTACTTGATATGTAGTTTTTTCTCTGTCAAAATCAGGTAGAGTGGAAAATATATTAACTACATATTCAACGGGGTATTCTAGAGCGAGTAAAAGCCAGACGATATATAGTCGTTCATGATGGACAAGGTTTTGACCTTCTTCTGCTTTTTTTAATATTTCAATTACACACGGAGGAAGAAGTAATACCATCTTCTCCTTACTACCAATATCAAGTTTAAAAGTAAAATCAAATTCTTCTTTTCTCTTCTCCCATAAGCTAAAGATTTTATCATATAATACTTTAAATCCTTGAATTTTAGAAGCTTCCTTAATAAATGATTTTAAAGAAGCTTTATCGTCTGTTTCTTCACTAAGAAGCTTGTTTCTAACGTACTCTTGTATTAATCGTATTAATGTTTTATTTTGAACAAACACATGACCATTAATCAATGTGTTATTCGTTAATTTCCTATACTCGTCTCTTAAATTTGATGCAAGTTTAAGATAATCAATGTAATGAATTGAAAAATTTGCTTTTAGTTTTTCTCGATTATCTTTTATGATTTTTAGTCCAAAAGGTTCGGGGGGATCATAAAAATTGATTTTTAAATCTAAATCGTGACATATGTCATATATATTTGATATACTATTTTCCCTTTCCATATCGTTGTAAGCGTTTTTTGAATATAGATTGGCAGCTCTATTTGTTATCACCTTGTTATTTAGAGCATAAAGTATAATTTTTAGCAATAAATAAACATGAACATTTAAGTTGTCAATCGTATAATCTGAAATCTCTTCCATATTATTGAAAGCAGCCTCGAAGATTTTTAAAACTCGGTTAGCGATTTGAAAACTGTTATTATTAGAAAATATCTCTGAAATAAACTCAGTAGGTGGTTTCTCTCCGATATCTTTATAAATTGTTTTTAGGGAGGGAAGCCATGGATATCGATTAATTAATTCATTTGAAATGCTCAAGGCTCCTATAACCTCATTTTTCAAAATAAAAATAAGTACATTTAATTGTTCATGGGGGTGATTTGTTTTAATTGCAATAAGTTAATTGATTTACAATAGAAGACTTAAAATTCGTCCATATCGTCGTTGTCGTCAAATTCAGCTTCTTCGACTCGAGGTGCAAGGAAGTAATTCAATTCGCCGCCCTCTAAAAGATTGAAAATCATTTTTAAGGGATGGTCTGTTTTAAGTGAAATTTCAAGTTTTTCTGTGATTGAGGAGATTTTTAGTATTGCTTTTAGAAATGTTAGACTATAGGCCCCCGTACAAGTTTCGGTAATTTCACTTTCAATCAAATCTTCTATGCTGAGATCGTACTCCATTTCGCCAATCTGACCATTAGAGCTAAAGATTAATCCTTCGTTCGCAACGGCCTTCATGTTAAGTATTTCAGAATATATTTCTGCATCCTTTATTGCTTCTACTAGAAAGTCCGTATCTATAACCCAATTTGAAGGATACTCAATTTTTAATAAGTTGTCCATCGGAATTTCTTCCCGATCAAGGTCAATTAAAGCTAGACTAAAAGTTCTTTTACGGGCTCTCCCTTCGCGTTGCATAGTTATTTTAATTTTTTGTTCTGCCTCTTTAAAGTCTATTTCAATATTGTCATCAGCAGAACTTCTTTTAAGTATTTTATCCAAATCGTCTAAGTTTAAACCGATTTTAGATTCTTTACTACACTTGTAATCGTCAAAGCCCTCCTTCTTTATTGATAGTTTTAGCAAACAGATTCGACTTGGGTCCATTGCTGTGATAACAAATTCTTTAGGAGAAACTTTAAATTCGGTCTCATCAATGATACTAGATAGAGTTTCAACTATACCCTTCAATACCCTACTATTTTCCAGTTTTAGTGTAAAGCTCATTAATTATCAGCACTTTTATTGATTACTAATTTATATTAATATAGTTTTATTGGCAATATTTATAAAATTCAGTATTATAGGTTTAATAATAGTTTACAATTCAAATTGTAATTTTTGAATTAATTATATATAGTCACCTTAAATTTTTTAATCTATATAAATAAAAAAAAAATCGAACTAATATGATGCGCGAGCCAGCGATTCAAAGAATGATTGTAGATGTAAAAAGCTCGGATAGTCGAGTTCAGATAATGGGTTATGTCAAAGAAATCGTTGAAAATGACCACATAATTTTGAACGATAAAACTGGAGATATAAAAGTAGATATTAAAGTCGTTGAATTTCCGTTTAAAAAAAATGATCTTATTAATGCAATAGGCGAACTCAATATTACCACGGGAGGAGAAAAAGAAGTTGGAGCAGAAATTATACAAGATAAGAATAAGTTAAACTTTGAATATTATCAAAAGCTCTATGAAATTAAAAAGGAATTAAATTTAGTTTAGAGTTTATTTTAAAGCATAAAGTTTAAAGTTGTTATAATTTTTAGCTCCTTCCTTTAAACCATTTACTAGATTAATCGATTTCTTATAATTATGTAAAATTTTTATTTTAAAATAACAAATTTTAATATTTATGCTTATTTTGATTCTTTAAGGAACTATACTAATTTTTAGTGTTAAATATATGGTTGAATTTTGTCCAGAATGTTCAAATCTTTTACGTAAAAGAGTTACAGATGGAAATAAAGCTTTAGTTTGTAGGTGCGGCTTTCAAAAGGAATTAAAGCTAAGTAGGGAAGAAATTAATAAAAATATCACATTGAAAAAAAAAGCATTAGATAAGAATCTTATAGTTGTGACTCAAGAAGATAAAATTTCTGTCCACCCAATCGTAACTAAATATTGTCCCAAATGCAACAATAAAAAGGCAGAAGCTTGGCAAGAGCAAACTCGGAGCGCTGATGAACCAAGCACCTCGTTCTTTAGATGCCTTGAATGTAAGCATACATGGCGAGAATATTAGAATTAATTAAAAATTAATTTTTACTTTTTTTAGATCGTGAAAGAGTGGTTTCACGATCTGAGTACTTGATATATTTTTAAATTAAGCAAAAATATATTAGGAAAGTACTTCTAAAATCTTCGTTAAAATTCGCGCTTTACCACCAGTAGATTGAAGAAGTGTTTTTCCACACACTAAACATTCTACATCTGTTGCAGAGCAACCAAAAATTATTTGTTGATTACCACAATTTAGACACTTGACTCGCAAGAATCTACTTTGAGGTTGAGGGATTAATACTTCTTTATTTTTCTTTTTCGGCATTACTTTTCAACTCTCATACTTCCTGTAATTCGAATTTCTTTACTCGATAAGATTTAGAATACTGTTTTTTACCGCATTCTGAACACTCTAATACCGGCAGTGATCTTTTGTTCACTTTTGCATTCTTATGAAATATTTCTTTAGGGAAACTACCATAACCGGTTTTCTTTCTTTCTACACGTCTTCTACCTTGATTGAGCATTCGCTCTTTTCCCTTCTTATACATAGAGACATTGTGTATTTTGTGAGATCTACAATTTGGACAATAACGATTTATTGAACGCGGGTATTTCATTTTTCAAGCAACTTCAAATTTCAGTTTAAAGTTAGTAATTATTTATAAATTTTAAATTTTATTAGTTCTGCTTTATTCTTTGTTGGAAAAGCATATGTAAATAAAAAATATTTTAAATGGTATTACTATAATTTTATTAAAACTTTCGTTAAGAATTATGTCATTCAAAGAGAAATTTAAAGAAGGAATTATAACTGCGAAAGATTTTTCGCGAGAAGACATAGATTATATTCTCCAAAAAGGTAAAGAAATGATTCATAATAATAAAAAAGCTGATGTTTTAAAAGGGAAGATATTAGCAACTTTATTTTTTGAACCATCTACAAGAACCCGTTTAAGTTTCGAGTCAGCAATGTATCGTTTAGGAGGAAATGTAATTGGTTTTCATACGGGTGATGTTTCTTCAACAAAGAAAGGTGAGAGCATCGCAGATACTATTCGCACTGTAGAAAATTACAGTGATGGCATTGTTATTAGACATAATTTAGAAGGTGCGGCTAGATTAGCTGCAAAATTCGCAAAAATTCCTATAATAAATGCGGGATCTGGAAGTGGAGAACATCCAACGCAAGCTTTATTAGATTTATTAACTATAATACAAGAGGGCCACAAGTTAGACGGATTGAATATTGGGATAATGGGGGATTTGAAATATGGGAGAACTGTTCATTCGTTATCTATATTACTTTCGAACTATGAAGCCAATATTTACTTCATAAGTCCTAAAGATTTGATGCTCAGAAAAAGGGATAAGGATTACTTACAACAGAGACAAGTTAAATACAAAGAAATCGAGAAATATAGAGATATTCTTAATATTCTAGACATTCTCTATGTTACTAGAATTCAGAAAGAAAGATTTGCCGATATTGAAGAATATGACAGAGTCAAAGATTTCTATGTCTTCACTAAAAAGGATATGGCAGAAACTAATGACAATTTTAAAATTATGCACCCATTACCAAGAATCAAAGAGATTTCAGCTGAAATTGATGATTCTCCTAAGTCTATTTACTTTAAACAAGCGTACTATGGTATTCCTATGAGAAAGGCGATTTTGGCGGAATTATTATCAAATTAAATGATTTTTGCTATAAATTTAGTTGAAATGCGTTTAATTTTGTATTTAGTAGACTATTTATATGTTCTTCGACAGATTCTTTATTCACACCGAGGGTAAAAATACTCCCTCCACCAAGATATTTCTCAAATTTCTTATATAAGTTAATTTTACTCTTGATTGATAGCTTTGAATCCTCTCTAATCATACAGGTACTATATGGGTCAGATTTATTACCTAATTCGGATTGATTATTATGGTATATATCATGTAGATAACTATCGTAATGGGGTTGAGTTAATATATAATTCTCGCCTTGTTGTTGATTCTTTTCTTTAATAATTTTACTCATAAACTGTAATACATCATAAGCAAAGGACTCACTTTTATCGGTTCTATCAATTTCAATACCACAATGTGATTTTACCGCTTCATTAAAGCCGATAAAGCTAACTGATTTTAGAGTATCGGTGATCCAATTAGCATCT
>Ga0114922_10004777_pt1 | contig 12551 bp, 5 predicted proteins | sample AartaG_FD_100975 | JGI IMG/M metagenome (GOLD analysis project Ga0114922, IMG submission 100975) | Deep subsurface microbial communities from Aarhus Bay to uncover new lineages of life (NeLLi) - Aarhus_00045 metaG | ecosystem: Environmental > Aquatic > Marine > Oceanic > Sediment | place: Aarhus... | reverse complement strand
CCCGTAGATAGTTACAATAGAAAAATATCATGGTATATAAGAAATAATTTCGGTGGTAGCAAATCCTATCAGGTAGTTGGTACTTATACAAATTTCTTTGGTGGCTATTAGCATGATGATAAATTCGGATATGGTCATTATGCTCTGTATGATGAAAAACCCGGAAAAAAGATGTTCATGTGGAGCCTGTCCCGCGCGGGAATGATATGGGAGGATATCCTTACTGATACCGACGGGCAGTATATAGAATTCCAAGCGGGACGATTGTTCAACCAGGCAGCATCAAGCAGTACATATACACCTTTTAAACACCGCGGATTTGTGCCTTTCGGGGCAGATTCATGGACGGAATACTGGTTACCTGTAAAAAATACACAAGGTTTACGACGGGGAATACCGGAGGGTACTGTCAATTTTGTTAAGGATAACAATCATCTTAAATTTTGGTTTTGTGCCAATGAACCACTGGATAACCGGCTATTATTCCTTCATAAAGATACTACTGTTTATACCACACAAATTCAACTAGATCCCATGGAGGTTAAAGAAGGAGCCTTCCAGTATAAGGGAAATCCAAATGATCTATCTATCCGTCTGGGTAATAAATATATTATAGGGCCGGGTGGAATAAATAATCAGGATCTTTCCAGACCTGTAGAACCTGCCGGTATTGACTGGGGGTCACAGTATGGACTGTACATTATGGGTAAAGAAATGGAAAGGCAACGCATGTATCAGAATGCCAAGGTAAAATATCAGGCTTGTCTCGATAAAGAACCTTGGTTTATTCATGCACTTAACGGTATGGCTCATATCTATTACCGCAGTATGGAATATGAGAAGGCATTAAAATATGCCACTAAAGCATTGCAGGTGGATACTTATGATCCGCAAGCTAATTTTCTTTACGGGGTGATCAATAAAACTCTTGGAAATACCTTTGATGCCATTGATGGTTTTTGTTTAGCCTCCGCTTCACAGGAATACAGATCTTCTGCCTATACTGAATTAACAGCAATATATATACACCTACAGGAATGGAGTACCGCCCTTGATTATGCCAGAAAAAGTCAACAATACAACAAATTCAATATTCCGGCACACCAAATGGAATCTCTTATTCTGCGAAAGATAAAAAAAACTGAAGAAGCAGAAATAAAGCGGGAGGAGATTTTGAAACTCGACCCGTTAAACCATTTCGCACGCTTCGAATCAGGATTGGCAGATCCAAGTATGAAATCTTTGTTGGTAGAGGGAATTACTGCTGAATTGCCCCATGAATATTTTCTGGAATTGGCTTTGTGGTATTATGAATTGTATTTGCCTCAAGAAGCAATGCAAGTTCTCAAGCAAGCACCGTCAAACCCCATTGTAAATTACTGGCTTGCCTGGTTAAATCATAAGGAAGGGAATAGCAGTGAGGCAATATATTACCTTGAAAAAGCCAATAATGCATCCCCTGAACTGATCTTTCCCTTCCGGCATGAAACAGCTCAGGTGCTCCAATGGGGTATTGATCATTCTGAATCATGGAAACCAGTTTATTACCTTGGTCTTGTTTACTGGAGCAAACAACAAATTGAAAAAGCTCGTGAACTGTTTCTATCGTGCAGTAATGAACCTGACTATTATTCTTTTTACCTGGCCAGGTCCAGATTGTTTATTGGAACAGGTCAAGATTTTGTGCTGGATGATTTGAAAAAAGCTGCCTTGCTTGCTCCTGATGAATGGAGAACAGGTCGTGATTTGAGCCAGTATTACCTGGATAATGGGGAGACTAAACAAGCTCAAGAAGTAGCAGAAGATTATTTCCACAAGTCTCAAGATAATTACTACCTGGGACAACCGTTAGCTAGAATTTACTTAATTAACCAACATTACACTAAGTGTTTGAAACTGCTTGATGAATTAAAGGTACTTCCTTATGAGGGCTATACAACGGGTCACCAGATATACCGTGAAGCACACCTGCGATTGGTCATAGATAATTATAAAAAGGGTAAATACCGCGTTGCTATGAAACATGTAGACCAGGCACGGCTATGGCCTGAAAATATTGGTGTAGGGAAACCTTACAATCCCGATGAACGAGTGGAAAATTATTTAACGGCAAAGATTTTAGAAATGCAGGGGAAAAACAATGAAGCATACAAGTATTACCAGAAGACGGCTTCATCCATAGATAGGAATTCGAGCTACTGGGAATCCAAAGACCTGCTCTCAATATTGTCGTTAAAAAAAACAGGAAATACGGGAAAAGCTGACCAATTGATAGAAGAGTGGAATAATGAAACTCATGGTGGTCAAACATATCAGTGGGCTATGGCATGTATGAATAACCAGTATAACAAGGCTGAAAAAATATTCAGCGAAAAAAGTGAAATGCAGGAATTAACCCCCTGGGAAATTGTCCATAAAGATACCGACCGTAATCTTATATTGAGTATCCTTCAAGTGGTCAACAAAACAAAAGATAGTCCACGATGGGAATGACATAGCCTGAATAGTAACTTTTTTTGTTCAAAAGGAACAATAATGAAGATAATTTAAAAGAAATAATTCCATATGTAAATAATTAATTAGCAAACATATAATACACTATTATTGAAATGAAACATTTCAGTATCTTATTTTTCTTTTTACCGTTGTTACTTAACAGCTACTGTCAGATGTCTTCTTCTGACTATAATACCGATCCGGTATTACCATATGGAACGGGTTCATGGGATTCCGGTCAACTGGGGAATCACCGGGTGGTTCTGTATGTGAATTCTCCAACTGATGCCGTACATGTACATATACCATGGCGTCGGAGAGATAAACATCCTGAGCAAAAAGGTATCATTTTGACCGATACTGCAGGGAATCGGATAAAAAATATAATAAAGAATAAGATCAGCAGAGCATCGGCCAACTTGGTATTTCAACCAGTATGTGGATGTGGACAGTATTATTTGTATTATATGCCATACCGGCTGGAAGGATCACATTACCCCACTGCTGTATATTTCGAGCCGGACGACCAGGCAGATCCTGAATGGATACACAAAAATAGGCTCGATCAACCTGAAGTGGTTTCAGAACTACCTGAAGCAAAAGCTATTGAGATTCAATCCATTAACGAATTTAACAGTTTCTTTCCGATGGAAGTTATTGCTACAAAGGAAGAGATTAGTGCATTGATTAATCAGCATTCTGACAAATCCTATCTGATCTTTCCCGAAAACAGGAAATATCCCATCCGTATGAAACAGGATCTTCCTTATCGATGGATTATCAAAGGAGCATCATCCGGTTTTAAAGGAACTGCATGCAGAAATGAGTATTATGCTTTTCAGATCGGGATATTTGCTGCATCAGCTGATATTCCTGATGTTGAAGTATTTTTTAATGACCTGAAAGCAGAAAACGGATCAGCCGTAATTCCCTCCGGTAATCTAACATGCTTTAATACGGGAGGAATCAATTGGGATGGGAAACCCTTCGACAAGTTATGTAAAGTGAAAAAAGGGAATGCGCAACCTTTATGGATAGGCATTGACGTGCCACGCAATCTGCCTCCCGGCATATACCGCGGAACTCTCACTGTGCATCCTGCAGAGCTCTATCCTGATGAAGTGAATATCGCCCTGAAAGTAACTTCTCAAATTTTGGAGGATCGTGGTGATGGGGAACCATGGCGGCATTCCCGGCTACGCTGGTTTAATTCAAAACGGGCAATGGATTATAAACTGGTTGATCCTTTCATACCCCTGACTCGCCAAGGCGATACCCTTTCATGCTTGGGCAGGGATCTTGTACTGGGGAAAGATGGTTTGCCACGGCAGATATTATCTCGCTTTGCCCCGGAGGTTACCCATCTTACCGACCATGCATATTCGCTATTGTCAAAACCTGTTAGCTTTAGAATCACAGGTGAAAACAATGAAAACCTGATTAGTAATCATCAAAGCTTTCAGTTAACAGAAATTAAAGAAGGAATTATCAGATGGATTGCCCAAACACAACAAGGTAATATAAACATCACAACTGAGGGAAGTCTTGAGGCTGATGGATTTGCAAGATTCAGTATCGAGGTAGAAGCCAGTGAAAAGATATCTGTGCAGGATGCAGAACTTATAATTCCCATGCAGGAAAAATTTTCAAAGTATATGATGGGACTTGGTCACAAAGGTGGATACCGGCCGGAAAATGTACAATGGAAATGGAATAAGGAACACAACCAGGAGGGAGCATGGCTGGGAAATACTAATGGAGGTATCCAGTTTTCATTGAGAGGCAGTAATTATGCACGGCCGCTGAATACAAATTTCTATCTGACCCACCCGCTTAATATGCCTGATTCCTGGTATAACCATGGTAAAGGCGGGATTACTATTCAGCGTGTTGAAAATGGAACAATTCAGGTGAGGGCATTTTCAGGCTCCCGGACACTTCAACCCGGGCGCCCGCTTTTATTCGATCTTCTGCTATGGATAACACCTTTTAAACCCGTTAATACGGATGACCATTGGGGGAACCGGTATTTTCATGGTTATCAACCTGTAGATACAATTAAGGAGACCGGGGCTACTGTGCTCAATATTCATCATGGTAATGAAGTGAGTCCCTACATTAACTACCCCTTCCTGACACAGGAAAAAATGCATAATTATATTGCCGAAGCCCATCAAAAAGGCTTGAAAGTGAAAATTTATAATACTATCCGGGAATTATCAAATCATGCCCCGGAATTGTTTGCCATTCGCAGTTTTGGCCATGAGATATTTTCTGAGGGACCGGGAGGAGGCTATTCCTGGCTGCAGGAACATGTTGGAGAAGATTATATCCCTGCCTGGTTTACACCTCACCTGGAGGATGCAGCTATTATTAACTCGGGAATGTCGCGTTGGCATGACTATTATGTAGAAGGACTGGAATGGCTTGCCAGGAACATGGCTATTGATGGATTATATATCGATGATATTGCTTTTGACCGGACTACTATGAAGCGTGTCCGGAAAGTGCTGGATCGTAACAGACCTGAAGCACTGATTGACCTTCACTCCGCTAATCAGTTTAACGTTCGAGACGGATTCATCAATAGTGCCAGCCTCTACCTGGAGCATTTCCCTTATATTGATCGGTTATGGTTCGGAGAATATTTCGATAAAAATGCTCCACCTGATTTCTGGTTGATAGAAATGTCAGGTATCCCTTATGGATTAATGGGTGAGATGCTACAGGACGGAGGTAATCAATGGAGAGGCATGGTTTATGGTATGACAGCCAGGTTGCCATGGGCCGGAGATCCGAGGCCTCTTTGGAAGATATGGGATTCATTCGGCATTAAGGATAGCCGTATGGTAGGCTATTGGTCGCCTGATTGTCCGATGCAAACAGGAAATAGTAAAGTCCTTGCTACAACTTATATAAAGCAGAACAGTGTAATGATTGCAATTGGTAGTTGGGCAGAAAATGAAGAAAAGGTAAAATTGGAAATTGATTGGGAATCTTTGGGTATTTCACCGCAACAATACAGACTGTATGCCCCTGATATCCAAAACTACCAGCCCGCAACTTCATTTGATCCAAATGAAACTATTCCTGTGAAACCCGGCAAGGGGTGGCTACTGATACTTGAGAAAAACAAAGAACTGCTATAGATAAAAAAATATTAAGAATACAGTTAAACCAGTAACCCTTAAAAATATGCTTGCTTTTAAAAAAACATTCATCATATTAACTATTATTTTTTTGTCAATACCAACATTACTTTGTTCCGAATATTACATATTAGAAATCTTTTATGGGAGTTCCAATAAAAAGGAATATATTTATCATGTACATAGGCTTACCGACTCAATGGAGATTGATGCTAATTGGCAAAAAGCCCAATTGGGAAAGATAAAATCGGTAAAATTAGAGAATTACATAGGATGCTTACCGGACCACTTTCCAAAAACGGAAGTCAAGTTATGTTATGATGATGAGTACATTTATGTTATATTCCGCGTAGAGGATCAGTATGTTCGTGCTGTTGCAACAGAAACCCATGGAAAAGTTTGGGAAGACAGCTGCGTGGAATTTTTCTTTATACCCGGCACTGATGTAAATCAGGGATATTTTAACCTGGAAATGAACTGCAAAGGCACCTTCCTTTTTCAGTATCACAATCAAAAAATTAAAAACCAAGGTTTTATTGATCTAACCAATTGCCGCCGGATTGAGACCGCCTTTTCATTGAAAAAAAATGTCCGGGAGGAAGCACAGGATCCGGTGACTTGGACCCTTGAATACCGTATGCCTTTTAACATCCTTGAAAAGTATATGGAAGTGGATAAACCCGCTCCTGGTACTCGTTGGAGAGCTAACTTCTATAAATGGGCTGATAAAACTTCGCATCCCTATTGGCTAACATGGGCACCTGTAGATTATCCTGAACCAAAATTTCATTTACCCGGATTTTTTGGTTTAATTGAATTTAAATGACATGCATCTATGTTTTTGGATTTTAACATAAAATGTTTTATGAACACCCATCAGACAATTGAATATTAAATTTTAAGCGTATGAGAAATTATATTGTTTTAGTTATCTTAATTTATTGGATCTTCAGTTTTCAAGAACTGAATGCCCAAAAAACAATCAATTTGGCAGAAGGATTCATCCTGGAAAATGAATATGTCAAGTATGAATTTGAACCTATCGGAATGGGATTGTCAGGAATGACTGATTTAGAAACCGGGTATAATCATATTCAGAATGTAAAAGGAAAGCATCTGTTATGGGAAGTGACTTTTGGGAAAGGCACCCAGAGGCCGAGCATCAATAATAATTATAAACCATGTAGCTATGCCCGGATAGAAAAACGGCCCAATGGGGATCAGGTAGCTATACTTGAATGGAATGATTTACGCTTCTGGGAGCAGGATAGTATTGTTACGGTACAAATGATGATTGAATTACCAAAGGATAATAGTATTGCAAAATGGCGGATATTTGTCCAGAATCTTTCTGACTATTGGGGATTATGGGAGGTAGCATGTCCTTCAGTGAATGGTTTTCCCCGTGCAGGAGTGTATGATGTAGCTATGCCAGTCACAGGTAGTGGTGGTCACCTGATCAAAAAATGGGATGGGTCTTTAAAAGAACGTTCTCCATCCGGATTTTTCCCCATGCAGTTTATGTCTCTTAATAATGGTTCCAACGGAGTATATTTCTCTGGTATGGATGGTGAATCCAGGGCTAAAGATTTTTATGTGGATTCGCAAAAAGAAAAATTGTCACTGATCCGGTATCCAGAGAATATGAATATGGCAGGATCAGATATGCCTGATTATTATCCCGTTGCTTTTGGGCCTTATCAGGGAGGCTGGCTTGAAGCTGCACTGAAGTATCGCCACTGGGCTCTTGGCCAGGTGTGGACCAGCAAGGGTACAATATCACAACGCGCAGATTTTCCTGAAGCTGCGATAAATATTGGTTTGTGGATACGTGATAGCTGGGTTTGGGACCTGCCACCCGAAGAGAGCGAAAGGGAACCTGATAAATGGATGAAAGAATCAAGGGATCCTCACGAAATGAATAAAATATTCCTTATGGTTATGGAAGAATTAGATGTCCCAATAGCATTACATTGGTACAATTGGCATCATGTACTTTTTGACAATGAATATCCACATTACTTGCCTGCTTTACCAGGATTTAAGGAAAGGGTGGAAGAACTTGTTGATGCAGGTGCCCTTATTGTACCTTATATAAACGGTTTGAGTGCCGACAGCAAGATCTCAGACTGGGATAAATTTGATCCACATGCTATTAAGGACGAAGCCGGCGGGTTGCACCAACATTTTTACTGGGATGGTGCTGGTCGACTCACGCCTATGTGTCCCAATCAGGTTTACTGGCATGATGTAATTACATCTCTCGTAGATAGTATTATAAACTGTTATGGAGTCAATGGCATCTATATCGATGAAGTTTCATGTAATTCACATGAATTATGTTTTAATAAGAACCACAGGCATCCTTTGGGTGGTGGACGTTATTGGGCTGATGGATGGCGTGATTTCTACCGCAAAATATTAAACATAGCACACCGGAATGGAAGGGACATTGTAGTTACCTCGGAGTCAGCGAATGAGATATTCTATGATCTTGTAACTGCCAATTTGTTCACAGGCGGACCTACGGATTATGAAATTCCCATGCTACAGGTAGTCTATTCAGGATATACATTGTTCTATGGAAGTCGTTGCGATTTTAATAAAAGCTACCGTTTTTTTAACTTTTGGGTTGGTCAGGGATTCATAAATGGAGTTCAGATCGGGTGGATGAACTTTGATCTATTCAAAAAATCTCAATACAAGAAAAAGGTTGATTATCTTCAACAGTGTGGAAAATACAGGATGGTAACTCAAAAATTCCATACGTTTGGCCGTCTATGGGGGCCTGTATATCCTGACAATAAAATACCTGTGTTTGAGGAAGAATTCGAGGGAGGAGGAACGCATACGGGTAGTGTTCCTTCAGTGGAAGCCCGGCTATGGCAAGCTGAAGACGGACACCTTGCTGTCTTTATTGCAAATTATGTGAACAGGGAGATACCTTTTTCTTATTCAATTGATCTTTCCAGGTATGGATTGAAAGCAGACCGGTATCAACTTACAGAGATCACACCAGAAAAAGAGATTCCACTATCTATTGAAGAGAATATAATAATATGCAGGACTGAAAATATGAAACCTAATAAAGTTAAGGTTATTGAAATTGAACCTCTTGAATGAGTAAACCTGGTTGTAAAGCAAAGATTATTAATGTTATTGTAAGAAAAGATGTATTAAAATGTCACAAATAATATCCTGAGATATGAAAACAAAAAAATATATATTTTCCGCCACTTTGTTAGTTTTATCTATCCTTCCTGTTTTGTCACAACAACAAATTAATCCTTCAAAAGGCCTTGTTCTGTCAAACGACCATGTGCGCTTTGAATTTGAACCTGGAGGAATGGGGTTGTCTGCTATGGTGGATATGGAAACAAACTATAACCACATTCACACAGTGGATGGTAAACACCTTCTCTGGGAAGTAGCTTTTGGAGTAGGCAGGCAAATCTATACGATTACCAATAATTATAAACCATGTAATTATGCTTTCGTAGAACAACTGGCCAACGGGAACAAACGTGCTGTCATGGAATGGAATAACCTTCGTTGGTGGTTAGAAGACGATATGGTAACAGTACGGGTAATCATTGAATTACCACAAAATGACGGGGTTGCACTGTGGAGAATATTTGTCGAAAACAACAGTGATTATTGGGGTTTATGGTCCGTTCATTACCCTATTGTTAATGGATTTCCTGGATCCGGAGAATATGATATAGCCCGTCCTTCCTTTGCACGTGGCGGAGAACTGTTAAAATCTTGGGACCGCCAGATAACAAGCCGGTATCCTGGGGGCGGATGGCCTATGCAATTTATGTCTTTCAATAAAAATATGAATGGTGTATATTTTGCCAGTATGGACCCGGAAGCAAGAGCTAAAGACTTTGTTGCAGAACCTGTAAAGGGACTCACAGGAGAACGATACCCTGTTATTTATTATGGACGCAGGCATAAAACTTTTGTCCCTGAACCGGAAGAAAGAATATATATAAAACATTATCCTGACGACATGGGCGTCCGGGGATCTGATTATCCTGATTATTATCCGGTTGCTTTTGGTGTGTTTCGGGGTGGTTGGTTGGAAGCTGCAAAGCGTTATCGCCCTTGGGCTTTGCAGCAGAAGTGGGTGCAAAAAGGCCCCCTGTCACAACGGATCGATGTTCCTGAAAGTATATTAAATCTTGGTTTGTGGGTAACTGACAGTTGGATATGGAATGATGCAAAAGGTACACCACATGAAATGAACAAACCGCTCCTGGACGCTGCAAAAAAATTGGATGTCCCTGTTGGAATACAATGGTACCGGTGGCACCAAACTCCTTTTGACAATAAATACCCTCATTTCCTTCCTGCAAGGGAGAAATTTAAAGAACGGGTGGAAGAGCTTAATAGTCACGGAATTCTGGTAATGCCCTATATCAATGGCTCCAGTGCAGATATGAACATCCCTGATTTCGACAAATTTGAACCTCATGCTGTTAAAGATGAAGCAGGAGGTGTGCGGCTTCATTATTATTCTGATCGTTCTGGCCGCCTGTTATCGATGTGTGCAAGCCAATTATTCTGGCAGGACCAGATATCTTCTCTTGTGGATAATATCCAAAACAAGTTCAATGTGACGGGGATTTATGTTGACCAGGTTTCTGGTTTGTATCATGAATTATGTTTCGATAAATCTCATCATCATCCTTTGGGTGGAGGTAGTTACTGGGTCGATGGTAATAGAGTACTTTTACAGAAAGTTAAAAAAATGACTTCGGAAAATGGAAAAAAGATGGTGATGACCACCGAGGGGTCGACAGAAAACTTCTTTGACCTTGTTGATGGTAATCTTTTTTGGTCACACCCTTCGGAAAGAGAAATTCCCATGATGCAAATTGTGTATTCCGGATACACTATTTTTTTCGGTAGCACATGTGATTATACGAAAAGTGATAATTACTTCCGCTATGCTCAGGGACAGGCTTTTATTGACGGCAGACAGAATGGATGGATGGATATGGGGCTCTTTAAACCTGAATACGCAGATAAGGTTGTATATCTGAAGCAATGCGGAAAATTAAGAATTGCAACATTGAAATACCTTGTATATGGTCAGTTGCTGGAGCCTCTGTATCCTTCCAAAGATATTTCTACCTTTAAAGTTGATGGGATTGGATGGAGTATGTATGAAAAACTGCGTTCAGTTAATATCCCATGCGCTGAAGCACGGTTATGGAAATCTGAAGATGGTAGCCTGGCTATTTTTATAGCTAATTATGTTGACAGGCAAATAGAATTTCCATATAATGTTAATCCTTCAGAATATGGTTTGTATAAGGGAACCTGGCAGATTAAAGAAATCACACCGGAAGCAACAAAAAAAATAGGAGAATTTAATGGTACTTTAGAGAGAACCGAAATTCTTGGACCAGCAAAGATCAAAGTAATAGAATTGGTGCCTGTGAATAAATAATTTTATTAAAAACCTGAGAGCATGAAAAATATTATAAATGTATTTGTTGCTTTATTAATGCTTGTTTTTGGTTTGATAAACAGTTCGATATTTGCCCAAGGATTGGATGATTATAAGTATAATAATACATTTTATCCTTTTGAAAATACGGTGAATAAACCAATACAGTTTAACGGATATACCAATCACTGGCAAGATATATACTGTGAATGGTATCGTTATGGGAATTTATTTAAGATAGCCACCCCTAACGTGGAATATACCATTGCGCAGAGCAAAGTTGATATAGCAGAGGATTTGCAATTACCGGGTTTATCCTTACAGGAAGGATTCCTTAATGGCTTATTGACAGAACACTATGTTTCGTTGGATCAACCGTCACATGAAAAGCTGGAAGAGGTTCTTAAGAAGGAGGAGAGTAACATTTTAATTTTTGTGAGCCCGGAATCGGAGGTTGGAAAAAAACTCTCTGAAAAGCTGCACGGAGACAATGTTTGGAGGGAAAAATTAAAAAGCCATCAGTTTAATGCTGAGAATTTCAAGGAAATAAAATCCTTTTACCTTATAAATGGCAAACACAAACTATTTGTTGTACTCTCGCATTCTCAAAAATCTAGGAATAAAACAAAAAAACTCATTGAGAACACAAAGAACCTGCTTTCGGAATATGATCTTCACCGTGGTTGGTTTGGCACCCAGTCACTACTGAAAAGTGTGACCTGTATGTTTGGACATCCACTGGAAATTATCGGAGAAGGGATGAATGAAGGGAATACCTGGTTTACATTTAACGGTTATATGGATTTTTTGATGCAGGATGAACTGTCTGAATGGCTTGCCAGTGTAAACAATCCCGTTGTAGCAGATGTTGGTGCTTTTGCTATGTATGGTTGTGAAAATTATGACGGTCTTCAGGTGCAGGATATAGGAGGCAAAGAAGGATGGATCAATTTCGCCAGAAAAAATGAAGGTTATATCTTCAGGCCTGTTTACGACCCTGAAAGCGATCCATATCATTATAATGGCTATATTGCCGTTGATGGTAATAAGGAGCAAATTGATAATGAAGATGTCCCCTTTATTTTTGAGACCGGTTCGCTTCAGGATGATGCTACTTCCTGCATGGTTCTTTTCATAAAAAAAGGCGATAGCCTCACAAAAGAACGAATGTGGGAAGCTATTCTTGACCGGCGGGAAGTTGCCGTTCTGGAACGGGGCAAGATGATGGGACCGCAGCTTTATCGTAACAGTCTGCAAATGTTACTTTTAGACCGTGTTTTTCTTGAAGAGTACTTTGGAGACAGGATAAATATAGGAGCTGCTGTGGAAGATTATAACCTGATCGTTACCATTACCAATACCTATTCCTTTTCTGTCTCCGGCAACATGGAGATCAAGCTTCCTCCTGAATTAAAAATTGAGGGGGAACCGCCTTCTACCATTAT
>Ga0114922_10004776_pt1 | contig 12552 bp, 11 predicted proteins | sample AartaG_FD_100975 | JGI IMG/M metagenome (GOLD analysis project Ga0114922, IMG submission 100975) | Deep subsurface microbial communities from Aarhus Bay to uncover new lineages of life (NeLLi) - Aarhus_00045 metaG | ecosystem: Environmental > Aquatic > Marine > Oceanic > Sediment | place... | reverse complement strand
CCGAAACGAAGGTTGTCTCGCACGCGAATATCGAGTCGGTGGGCGCTGAAATATCTTCTGGCCCGGGTAAACTCGCTCCCTCCAGGCTTACGATAGTTCATACCGTCCAGGGAGGCCACCAGGTGCGAAAACACGAAATGCCGCGAGCGAAGGGTCAGAGCCAGATGATCGAAACTCGCGGCATCCGCACCCAGGATCAGGCTATGGTCGAGTGCCGGCGACCAGTTGCGCGCCAGGCGTCCAAAAAATATCTCGGAGGAAAAAGCGCCGCCGAATAGCCGGAAATCGGCTTTCAGGTAACCTTCCATGGGCCTGATCAACCCCTCCTCATACGGTGCCTGGACATCAGGGTCACGGTGCATGGTGGTGTCGGAAAGGCTAAGCAGGTGGGGTGCCCTTAAGAATCGGGCGTCGTAAACCACCCGGCCTAGCTTGCCGCCGAAACCAAAACCAACAGTGTTTTGCTCCCGGTCGCCGCGGATGGATTTATAACTTTCCGAGGCTTCCAACCGCGTGATCACGGTCATTGCGGCCGAATCTTTGGGAAGAAATATTTCCAGGTCGAGTTCGCATTCGCTGCGGAGGATTTCCAGCCACCCCGACTCGAAAGCTTTGAGCTTCGAGGTGTCCTCGGCTTTCAAAGCTTCGAGAACCTGCCCTCTGGTGTAGGGACGTAAGGCATGGTTCAAGGTTTGCAAACGTCCCCGCTCCTGCAGGCGATCCAGGTAATCGTAAGCCGGATGACCGAGAGGAATGTAGCGGGTAGGATCGACGGATGACCAGGCTGCAGCCGGCCCGTGGAAAAAAACGCATGCCAGGCACACCGGGCAGAATAAAAAGACAAAAACAGTCACTGAGCGCTGTTTGGGAAACATCGGACTGACTCGGGTTAGCTGTCACCGGCACCTTAAATGCCTTAGCGCGTGGAGCAAAATCGATAATCTGCTATAACTTGCTGATTTATAAACTTTTAATTTACGCCTTGCGGCTCTGATTGTCAAACATTGGCTGAGTTTTCTATCGAACCTTAAAGAAACATTGCATTTATCCTGATTTTTGATTATGAGAATAAGGATTGTTTGCAAGATTCATATTACTGTTTTAACTTTAGCTGCCTGGGGGATTTAATACAGTTCAAATCATCCCCCTAGTGCGGGGCGGGTTGATTTTTTAGTTAGTACAGTATTGATATAGCGAGGAAAACGATGAGCAGACTCGACGAAATTTCTGAAAAAAGAAAATCGGCACATCAAAAGCTAATATCTTTAAATTCCAAAACTTATAAGGCATTCCTCGAAATGGAGAAAGCGGCTTTCTCCGATGGAAACTTGTCCGGGAAGTCTAAAGAGTTAATCGCAGTAGGGATTTCGGTCGTCGTCGACTGTGAATCATGTATGCAGTGGCATATTGAGCAAGCCGCAAGAGCGGGTGCTTCAATGCGGGAAGTGCTGGAAGCCGTGGAAGTCGGAATAGAGATGGGAGGCGGCCCTGCTACCGTGTCTGCACGGTTCGCTTTGGAAGTTATGGAGAATGTTTTCAAAGAGAAAATCCCGGGCGATATCTATCTTTATCAGATTTCAGATACATTCAGACCGGATTGGGGGAGCAGTCCGCCGATGGTCGCGGCATGCGGGAAATCAAGAACCTTGATCCCGAAACAGAACCTGGCGGCAGATCGAAGGGCGGTTTAACTTAAATTATATTTGACATTGATTTTAAAAACATATAGAATACATTTAATCGGTTAAGAACTTGGCTTCCGAACCTGTTTTGGGTGGAACACAGGCAAGAACATTGCCGGCCCAGATATGAAATGGGAATAAATATAATGCAAATTATAGTTAAACTTATTATTTTATATTTACTGTTTCGCTTATTTTTGTATTTGCTTCGCAAGGGGGCCTATTATTACCGCGCCTACCGTGTGGCGCAGTTGAGGAAGCGGCAGCAGAAGGCTGTGAGGCGAAAAGAGAATTTTAACCTTAATGCTTTCGACGTGGAAGATGCGGATTATGAGGAGATAAAGCAGGATCGCGGCTGAAAACGGATGATCAAAGCCGACCCGGTTTAAAAGTGACCGATTGTGGCGATGGAAATAGTTTCAGTCCTGGTTATAAAATACGAGCAAGCGCTAATTTTGATTTTCAAATCCCAGAGGAGGTTTTATGGCCAGATATAATGTAAATAAAGTTATTCTGATCGGTAACCTGGGCGGAGATCCGGAATTACGGCATACATCGAGCAATATGCCGGTGGTTAATTTCACGGTGGCCACAAATGAGAGTTGGGTAAACAAAGAAGGTACGCGGGAGGAGCGCACTGAGTGGCATCGCGTAATTGCCTGGGGCAGGCTGGCAGAGATCTGTAACGAGAAGCTCCGCAAAGGCTCGCAGGTGTATATCGAGGGCAGGATTCAGACCCGTTCCTGGGAGGACCAGACCGGGCAGAAGCGTTACGTGACGGAAATTGTGACGAACGAGATGGTAATTCTCGGTGGACGCGCCGGTGAGAGTGCGGCTCCCCCGGCCGGCGGTTCGGAGGCTGAAGGGAAAGGTTCGACTCCGGCTTCCGAGGGTTCTGATGAAAGCTACGAGGATTTCCAGCCTCCTAGCAAAGATGCAGATGACGAACTGCCTTTCTAATCCCCGCAACCTGCGAGGAAGATAACCTTAACCGGTGTTCGGGTTTCATCGTATACATAAACTCGAACACTCTCGGCCCCCCGGCGATTGGGGCCAAACGATAACCGGCTAAAGTTGAGCAAAGTGCAGCGGATCGGTCAAGGATAATTTTTGAAGGAGCAAAAGGGTTGTCAACACGACTTTTTGCTCCTTCTTCTGTGTTTGGGAGAGTTAAATGTCGGTGAGAAGAGACAATTGGGGTTCCAGAGTAGCTTTTATTCTGGCGGCTTCCGGTTCAGCAATCGGCCTGGGCAATATCTGGCGGTTCCCTACCGTTGCCGCCCAGAACGGGGGAGGGGCTTTCGTTCTGATTTACCTGGTATTCGTGGTTTTTCTTGGCTTTATCGTGATGATCGGCGAGATATCTCTGGGACGCCACACCCAGCGTAATCCGGTGGGCGTTTTCCGGCAATTGGCTCCCAGGTCCCTGTGGGTGGCTGTCGGTTTCCTTGGATTAGCCGCCGGCTGGGGTATACTTTCTTATTACAGCGTGGTGGCCGGTTGGACCCTGAGTTATGTGTTCACCACTGCCGGTGGAACGTTCAGTTCAGGGATTTCCGCGGAGAAAATAAACGAGATTTTCCTGGGTACCATTGCCAGCCCCACTCAGGCGATCTTCTGGCATCTTCTGTTCATAATGTTGACCATGGGGGTAGTCATGGGTGGGGTAAAGAAAGGGATCGAGCGCTGGTCAAAAATTCTGATGCCGCTGCTGTTTGTCCTTCTGCTGTTGCTGGTGGTGCGGTCCTTGACCCTGGAAAATGCCCATATCGGACTGAAAAAATACCTGATTCCTGATTGGAGCAAGGTTTCGGGCAATACACTGATTTCGGCCATGGGGCAGGCATTTTTCTCGCTGAGCCTGGGCATGGGGACGATGATCACCTACGGCAGCTACATGCACCGCCGGGAGAATATCGTCTGCTCAGCCGGCTGGGTGTGTTTTTTCGATACATTGATTGCCGTGCTGGCCGGGCTGGCCATTTTCCCGGCCCTGTATACTATGGAAGGTCTGGAACCCCAGGCAGGTGCCAAGCTGATTTTTATTGTCCTTCCGGGTCTTTTCAGCCAGATCCCGTTCGGCACACTTTTCGGCACGGGATTTTTCCTTTTGCTCTCTGTGGCAGCGCTCACCAGCAGCATAAGCCTGCTCGAGGTGCCGGTAGCCTATCTTGTCGACGAGCGGCGATGGACGCGCAAACGGGCCACTTTTTTCTGTGGTTTTATAGCCTTTTTTCTCGGTATTTTAAGTGCTTTGAGCCTGGGATCGGTCACCGGGCTCTCCCATATCATGGATATCGGTCCCCGAAGTCTGGGCTTCCTGGACATGATGGATCTTTTCTTCGGCCAGTTCTCGCTGACCCTGGGGGCGCTGTTAATCGCCCTGTTTGTCGGCTGGAAATGGGGTACCAGAGCACTGATTGATGAGTTTTCGAGCAGTGAGTCACGCAGCCGGTTCAGCGGCTTGATCGCCTTCCAGATCCGTTATGTTTGCCCGGTGGTCTTGATCGCTTTACTTCTTTACTTGATTCTCAATCCCAATGCCTTTGCATGAAAGATTTTATTATATCCGCATCCACCTTAAGGTATGATCTATGTTTCTGGAAAGTTTGAAAGATATTCTTAGCCAATTAGAAGGATTGATATACTGGCCGTGGTTGATCCTGATTCTTTTCGGTACGGGGATTCTGCTGACTCTGCGTACGCGGTTCATCCAGGTTCGTAGAATGGGCACAGCCTTCAGATTGATTTTTCGCGGGGCACTGCACAAGGATGATTTCCGCCAGAAAAAAGGCGACATCTCTCCGTTTCAGGCGCTGAGCACTGCTCTTGCCGCCACGGTTGGATTGGGTAATATCGCAGGAGTGGCTACCGCAGTGGCCTGGGGTGGGCCGGGAGCCGTATTCTGGATGTGGATGACCGCTCTTTGCGGGATGGCGACAATTTACGCGGAGTCGATACTGGCGGTCAAGTATCGCTCGGTAGCCGAGGACGGCTCCATGGCCGGTGGGCCGATGTATTACCTCTCAAAAGGAGTGAAATCCCGGGGCCTGGGACGGAGCATGGCCCTGGTGTTTGCCTTGACCGGCTCGGTGGCTTGTCTGTTGGGCACCGGCAACATGATGCAGTCGAATTCCATTGCCACCAGTTTTCAAACGAGTTTCGGCATACCTTTCTGGAGCAGCGGATTAATAATTTCAGTACTCACCGGGATGGTCACTATCGGCGGAATAAAGCGGATCGGGATAGTCGCCGAAAAACTGGTTCCTGCGATGATTTTTATCTATATCGGTGTTGCGATGGTTATCCTGATGGTGCATATCAGCGAAATTCCGGCCAAACTCTGGCTGATTGTCCAATGTGCTTTCGATCCCTCGGCGGCGGGTGGCGGGGCTCTCGGTATGAGTACGATCATGGCGATGAAGTTCGGTGTGAGCCGGGGAATCCTTTCCAACGAGGCCGGACTGGGTAGCAGCCCGATCGCCCACGGGGCGGCCAAAGAGGAAGATCCGGACCGCCAGGGAATTCTGGCGATGAACGGCGTGTTTATCGACACCATTATCGTTTGCACGATGACCGCCCTGGTGATCCTGCTCGCCGGTGACTGGACCAGCGGAGAAGAGCCTACGGACATTGTGGCTACCGCCTTTGAAAGCGTCATACCCCACGGCCATTATATTGTCGCCGTGTGCGCGCTCCTGTTTGGTTTCAGCACGCTGTTGGGATGGTCCTATTACGGCGAACAGTGCATCCAGTACTTGCTGGGCATCAGAGTGGTTAAATTCTATCGCTACATGTTCGTTCTGCTGGTTTTTTGCGGGGCGGTGATAAAGGTCGAGGTGGTTTTCAGCATCGGCACGATCTCCAACGCTTTCATGGCCATGCCCAACTTGATCGGACTGATAATATTAAGCGGTGTAGTGGCCGATATCGCCACTCATAAAATGAAAAAAGACGGTTGATTTAAGGGGGCTGTGAAAAAGTATTTCCACAGGCCCCTTTTGATGAAATTTATTGTCTATTGAGCTGTCAAGGGCAAGTAAATCGGCCTTCGGCCGACCCTTGACACCATTAACCCAAACCTTCGAGACTTTTTCACAAGCCTTTTAAAGCATAACCTTCTTCGGCCGGAAAGCCGATGAAACATTTACCTGTAACCGGAACGTTTACTTAACGTCTCGGAAATTCTACAATGAATTGAAATCATTGACTTTTGTTGCCATGATTCGGTCTGTCGATATGGAATAATGGTCAAAAGCGCATAACTTTGGTATACGGATACCACACCGCGATTACCCTGATCGTAAACAAGTGGTACGAAATAGCAGGATCTTTGCCTGCTATAACAAAAACAGGTTGGAGTCGGCTCAGTTTCCAAAGAAGATATCTACAAGCATCAAGATACAGTTGCAATTAGGGCATATCAAAGGATTACTGCCTAAATAATTGCATGAATCATGAGATTTTTTAAAGTGAGGGAGCCTGAACCCAATATTCCATTTTTCCATCATTCCAATTGCGGAGCGAAGCGGAGCTAAGTTCACATGTTTATTGCCATACGGGTATTTTATCTAATCGCGCTGCTGTTGTTCGTTCTGGGCACGATTATCTATTTCCGCGCCTTTTCCCAGAGGGTCCCCGGCCCCAGAAGGCCCAGGACGATGACTGTAAGTTACGGAATGTTGTTCCAGTTGATCGGCCTGGTGATGTACACCATTTACCTGCACCAGGCCCCGTTTCTGGGTTTGTTCCAGGGTTTCGTTTTCGCCTCGTTCTTGCTGGCGCTGCTGTTCCTGCTGATAACAAGGGTACTGGAGGATGAGCGCTCGGTGGGGATCATTGTTCTGCCTTTAATCTGTCTGTTTCAGTTGGTGGGTGTTTTTACCCCGCTGCAAAATGTCGAGGATCCGTCTTTAATCCCCAACCCCTGGTTTATTCTGCATGCTTCGGTGGCGCTTTTCAGTTACGGGGCTTTCGCTATTTCTTTTGCCACCGCAGTGCTATTTCTACTGTTGCACCGACAGATCAAGGGCAAACATCTGGGGCTTATTTTCGAGCGCCTGCCCTCGCTGGGAGAGCTGGATTACTTCACCTACCGCTCGGTTACCATCGGTTTCATCGCCTTGACCTTCTCCATCGCTTTCGGGGTGATCTGGACCCAGATTCATCTGGGCAAACTGCTGCAGGGCGATTCCAAGGAAATTATTACATTTATCAACTGGGGAGTGTATGCCCTCTATCTGCACAGCCGCTTTTACAGAGGCTGGCAAGGGAAGCGTGCGGCCATGCTGGCGATTTTGGGTTTTGTCGTGCTGATGTTTAACTTCGTTTTCGTTACCGTATTGATGTCCAGAACACATGCCTACCTCTGAGCCATCCGGAATTTTTTAGCGAATTTATGCTCCAACTCTGGGAGATAGTTGATGACGACGAGTTACTACCCGATATTTATCGATCTTCATGGCAGGCGCTGCATTGTAGTGGGGGCGGGCAGGGTGGCCGTGCGAAAGGTGCGTTCGTTGATCGAGGCCGGAGCCCGGGTCGAGGTGGTGAGTCCCGAGGCCGATGCGCAAATTAGAGCCTGGGCAGACGAGGGCAAAATCACCTGGCATGAAAAAAAATTCCAGCCCCGGGACCTGGACGGTTTCTTTCTGGTGTTCGGGGCTACGGGCGATAGAAAAACCAACCGGCAAATTTATCGAGCCGCCGAGCAAAGGGGCTTGATGGTGAATATTGTCGATGACCCGGAGTTATGCAATTTATACCTCCCGGCGGTTGTGCAACGGGGTGGTTTCCAGATAGCGATTTCCACCGGGGGGGCGAGCCCGCTGATGGCACGCCGGGTCCGCGAGGAGTTGGAAAAGCGCTTCGGCCCTGCTTTTGGCGAACTGGTGGCGGAAATGGCTGATTTGCGGAGTCGGCTGCATAAAAAAGTGTCCGATGCCGACAAAAGGCGTGCTTTCTGGGAGGATTTTGTCGATCTGGAGTTTTTTTACAGCTTGGAAGGCGGGGATATCGCCGGACAACTCGAGGAAAGAGCAAAAAAATGCCTGTCGCGCTTGGAGGGCTGAACCATAAAATAGCTTCACTCGAGCTCAGGGAGAAACTTGCATTTTCCGCAATCGAACTCGAAGGCGGCATGAAGAAGCTGCAGTCCGATCACGGTCTGGAGGAAATAGTCGTGCTTTCGACCTGCAATCGTACCGAGGTTTATGCCTACAGCCAGGACATCGAGCAGCTGAGATCCGGCATCGAGGGAATCCTGAGTGAAAATTACGGTGAGGCGGTTTCGCTGAGCGACCGACATTTTTATTTTCACCGGGACCTTCAAGCGGTAAATCACCTTTTCCGGGTGGCATCGAGCCTTGATTCGATGGTGCTCGGCGAGTCCCAGATTCTGGGCCAGGTGCGTGAGGCTTATCGTCTGGCACAGGTGGCCCGGACTACGGGAAGGGTGCTTTCCCGTATTTTCCAGCAGGCGGTTAAAGTGGGCAAGAGGGCGCGTACCGAAACCGCTATCGGCACCGGGGCGGTTAGTGTCAGTTCGGCCGCCGTGGACCTGGCGAAAAAGATATTCGGGGAGCTTTCCGGCAAGCAGGCAATCATCCTTGGCGCGGGCGAGACCAGCGAACTGACTCTTTCGCTGCTGATCAACAGCGGCGTAGAAACAGTGTTGGTGGCCAATCGGACTTACCGCAAAGCCGTGCAACTAGCGGTTACCTACCATGGTTCCGCCGTGAAATACGATGAATTCCCCAACTTCCTCTCTCAGGTCGACATTCTGATAAGTTCCACTGCCGCTCCGGGCTATCTTCTTGAGCCTAAGCGCGTTGGTGAGATACTCCAGCGGCGCGGACGTCCGATTTTCATGATTGATCTGGCAGTGCCGAGGGATATCGACCCGGCGGTGGCGAATTACGAGAACTGTTTTCTCTACAACCTCGACGACCTGGAGGATGTAGTCCAGCAGAACGCGACTGAACGCGCCTCTCAGGTAAGCCTGGTGGAAGAGATCGTGGTTTCGGAGGCTGCGGATTTCATGAGATGGTACGAGTCTCTGGCTGTGGTTCCCCTGCTCAAATCGCTGCATGAAAGCGTGGAACATATTCGTTCGGCGGAAGTCGACAAAATCCAGGGAAAGCTGAGCCACCTTTCTCCCAGGGATCGCGAGCTGATAGAGCGGCTGACCACACAGATCGTCAAGAAAGTTCTCCATGGACCGACCAGCCGTCTCAAGAAAGATACCCGCAAACTGGAAGAAATGGGTCCGGTCGAGATGCTTCGTTTTCTGTTCAGGCTGGATAAGGGAGGATAAGTGGCCCCTGATAAGCTGATTATCGGCTCACGGGGAAGCAAGCTGGCCCTGTGGCAGACAAATTACGTGCGGAGCTTCCTGCTGGAACGGCATGCGGGTCTCGAAGTCGAGGTTAGGATTATCAAGACCCGGGGCGATAAGGTGTTGGATGTGGCGCTGTCCAAGGTCGGCGGCAAAGGCCTTTTTACCAAGGAACTCGAGGAAGCTATCATCTCCCGCAAGGTAGACCTGGCTGTCCACAGCATGAAAGACCTGCCAACCGAGCTGCCTCAGGGACTGATGGCGGGTGTGGTCACCCGTCGCACCCACGGGGGCGATGTACTTGTCAGCCGCCGGGGCCGGTCTTTTAAAGACCTGCCGGCCGGCAGCAGGGTGGGCACCAGCAGTCTCAGGCGCAAAGTGCAATTGCGCGCCCTGCGGCCCGACCTGGAATATACCGACCTGCGCGGCAATGTCGACACCCGTTTGAACAAGCTAGACAGCGGAGCCTACGATGCGATCGTACTGGCCGAGGCCGGCCTGGTGCGCCTGGAGCTGGCTGACAGGATCAGCGAGCTATTTTCGCCCGAGACTGTTACTCCGGCAGCGGGTCAGGGTGCTCTGGGACTCGAGTACCGCACAGGTGACAGTACAACTGAGGAACTGGTGTCTTTTCTGGCGGATAAAAAAACTACCCTCGAGGTTCAGGAGGAGCGCCGGTTCCTGAGAACTCTGGGGGGCGGCTGCCAGGTGCCCATAGGTGCCTGGGCCGAATCCCTGCCGGGGGGAAACCTCAGAGTGCAGGGGATGATAGCCGATCTCGAAGGCAACAGGCTGATACGTGAGATCCTGATCGGGCCTCCGGAGGCAGAACCCGGCAGGATACTGGCCGAGCGGATGCTGGCTGCAGGTGGAAGCGAGCTGCTGGAAGAGATACTGGAAAAATGATGAGCAGCAGGTGCTTACTGTCGCTTCATTTCAGATATTGAAACCGGAGAGAAATGACCAGGAAAAAAGGTAAAATATATCTGGTGGGAGCAGGTCCCGGGGACCCGGAGCTGATAACCCTGAAAGGAATCAAGGCCATTGAGAGCTCGGATGTGCTGGTCTATGATTACCTGGCGCCTGACGCTTTGCTGCAATATGCCCGGGCGGACTGCGAGAAAATTTATGTCGGGAAAAAGGCCGGCTGCCATAGCATGCCGCAGAAGCAGATCAACCGGCTGATTATTGAGCGAGCCTCGGACGGCGCCGTGGTTACCCGGCTTAAAGGCGGTGATCCGTTCGTTTTCGGCCGCGGAGGAGAGGAGGCGCTGGAGGCCGCCGCTGCAGGTATTGAATTCGAGGTGATACCCGGAGTTACAGCCGGGGTAGCCGTGCCTGCGACCGCCGGGATACCTGTGAGCCAGCGAGGTATAACCTCGACCGTCGTTTTTATTACCGGCCACGAGGACCCCCACAAAAAAAAGAGTGATATCAACTGGGAGCACCTGGCGAGACTTTCCGGAACCCTGGTTTTCTACATGGGACTGGCCAGGCTGGGTTCGATAGCCGGGAACCTGATCTCTCACGGCCTGGACCCCGAAACTCCCACTGCGGTGATCCACCGCGGCACTACCGAGGCTCAGAGGACAGTTGCCGGTTGTCTGAAAGATATCGAACACAAGGTCGAGCAAGCCGGACTCGAGCCTCCTGTGATTATCGTAGTAGGGCAGGTGGTACGCTTGCGGGAGCAGCTGAACTGGTTCGAGTCGAAACCTCTGTTCGGTCGAACGATTCTGGTCACCCGGGCCAGGGATCAGGCCTCGGACTTTTCGAGGGTTTTAGTCGAATACGGCGCCAGGGTGATCGAGATGCCCACGATCCGGATAACCGAAAGCCCGGAGCCTGAACGGGTAACCTCGGCGATCGGTATGCTGGATAAATACGACTGGCTTATTTTCACCAGTGTCAACGGAGTAGAGCGCTTTTTCGGGTACTTGCAGGCCGCGGGACAGGATGTGCGCGCCCTCGGACGGCGGGCGTCCCTCTGCGCGATCGGACCGGTGACCCGGGCGGCACTCGAGGCTTACGGCCTGCGGGTGGATCTCGTGCCCGAGTCCTATGTGGCCGAATCCGTGGTCGAGGCCCTGAAAAGCCGGGGCGGGTTGAGCGGAAAGAGAATTCTGCTGGCGCGCGCCGCGGTTGCCCGTCGGGTCATCCCCGAGGCGCTCCGCGATCTCGGCGCCGTGGTGGATGAAGTCGCAGTCTATACCACGGAAATAGAGGCTCCGCAGAACCTCGACCAGGTCCTCGGCGAGCTGAGAGATGGTAAAATCGATGTGGTGACATTCACCAGCAGTTCCACGGTGGAGAATTTTGTCAAGCTGGCAGGGGAATCTGCCGCCGCCGGCTTGAGCGGTAAAACACTGGTGGCCTCGATCGGCCCGGTGACCGCTGAGACCGCGGAGAAACTCGGTCTTAAAACAGATATTATGCCGGTGGATTATACAATCGAGGGTCTTGCCGCGGCCATTCGTGACCATTTTACCGTAGAGAAAAACCGGTAAATATAGTTGGAAAGCCGCCGGGAATTTGCAACTTCGATTGCATTCCGGAATGGAACTTGCTATATTAATTCAGGTGAAATAACACGGTGTTCGGTTTTAAGCGGGCAATTAATTTCTGGTCCTCTGGATAACGGAAAATCCATGCTTGCTGTTAAAACCATGCTGGTTACGGGATTCATTCTGCTCTGGGCGGGTGTTGCCGCCGCGGCGGAAGAGAAAAGTATTCCGGACAGCTCCATTACCGAGCCGCCGAGGAAATCAGGTGAATTTTTAGGCATCGGCCTTTTCCGTGAACCGTTTCTATCGGTGAGGAGACCTTTCGAGCCGAGATACCGCACTCTGAGAATCGGTTTAGGGACAAAATCACTGGCTCTCAAACCCGGCTTGCTGGCTTTCTGCGAAAAGCTGGCCACAGACCTGGATGAGTTCCAGATGATAATCGGAGTCCCGACCCTGCAGGAAGCCCTGTCAATCAGTATGGAATTTTTATATTTTTCGAAGGATTTTACAACTTACGGCAATCACCGGCTGTATACCGGATTTAAATTTCCCATGATAGAGAGCAGAAACCTGAAGACTGGAATTTTTTATAGCTTTTAGATTAATTTTGGTCCACGTTGATTTTATCCCGTGTGTTGCTTTATGGAGCGGCATCCGGGATTTTTTTGCCTGAATTTATCCCCCATCAGAAGCCGAAAAAATTAGACAGGATAACAGGATAAACAAAAATTTGTTGTTATCCACAGATAACACAGATTAAATATTAAAAAACCATCAGCTAAGCTACCGGTCCCAGCTTTACTTTGCGGGTTAATGAGAGATAAGTTTTTTCAGGTAACATAATCCTTATTAAAATTTTTCTCATCACATTCGTAGGGTCGAGGCATGCCTCGACCACAAGGAATTTATGAAGATGCCGCATTCCGGGCGACGCGTGCGTCGCCCCTACGGGCAAGACTTTCAATTGGAAGAAGAAGTTGTAGGGCCACGGCGTGCCGTGGCCTTTTCTTTGGTGCGCCCGGCAGGG
>Ga0114922_10004775_pt1 | contig 12553 bp, 12 predicted proteins | sample AartaG_FD_100975 | JGI IMG/M metagenome (GOLD analysis project Ga0114922, IMG submission 100975) | Deep subsurface microbial communities from Aarhus Bay to uncover new lineages of life (NeLLi) - Aarhus_00045 metaG | ecosystem: Environmental > Aquatic > Marine > Oceanic > Sediment | place... | reverse complement strand
CGATGTTGGTGAATCAATACGCGCAACCAAGACCTTGAAGGACCTGGGATTCAAGATTAACTATCACATGATGCTTGGCTTGCCAGGGATAGATTTTCTCCAGGAGATTGAGGGCTTGAAGAGGCTGTTTGACAGCCCTGATTTCAGGCCTGACATGCTGAAGCTATACCCTTGCATGGTATTGAAAGGAACCAAACTCTTTGATGAGTGGAAAAAGGGATTTTATAAGCCCCTAACAACAGAGCAGGCAACTAGATTGATTATTGAGTTCAAAAAGCACATCCCTGAATACGTTAGAATCATGAGAGTGCAGAGGGATATACCCACAAAAGTGACAGAATCAGGAGTTGACAGGACCAACTTAAGGCAGTATATACATGAAAGAATGGAAAAACACGGTTTCAAGTGCAGGTGCATACGCTGCAGAGAGATAAAAGACAAGGAAATCAAGGGAAAAGTAGAATTAAAGATTAATAATTACTCTGCTTCTGACGGAGAGGAGTACTTTATCAGTGTTGAGAACAAGGACAGAATCATAGGATTCTGCAGATTGAGATTCCCATCCCAAAGCCTGAGAAAAGAGATACCCCTGAATTCTGCTCTCATCAGAGAGCTCCATGTGTATGGAAGCGCTGCAAGAATCAGAGGAGAGGGCAGGGTCCAGCACAAGGGCTTTGGCAGGAAGCTGCTAATAACAGCTGAAAATATTGCCAGGAAAGCAGGAAAAAAGAAAATCATAGTTATATCTGGCGTTGGGGTGAGAGGATACTATAGAAAGCTCGGCTACAAAAAGCAAGGGCCGTATATGGTGAAAAATATCAGATGAGCTTCCCCCTCCTGGTCAGCATCTCCCTTCTATGGAGATAGAGCGAGTCAATCACCTGCTCCTCATTAATCTGGGAAGATAATAATCTTTCCAGAGTCGTATTGCTTTTAGATTTAATATAATCAACTACAGGAGCAATCATTTCGGAGTAAAGCCTGGCCCCTTTCTCACTAACCCTGACAATAGAAGACCTGTAATTAACAAACCAGTCATGGTTGCACTCAACTGCTCCGGCAGCCTGGAGGGCTCTTAAAGAGGAAGTGAGAGAATTATAGGCAAATCTAGAGGGCTTAAGAGCTTTATCAACATCATAGACAGAGAACCAAGCCCTGGGTTTCTGATTCATGAGGTGAAAAATATCTCTGGCCATTTTATAGCAGCCATGCTGGGTGCCGCACTCCTCAAGTATTTTAGAGCCCTTAGGAGAAGCGCGAAACTTTAAATCACCCTTTTTAACCTCAACCCCGCGGGTCTCTACATCCACAATGCCAGCCTTGGCCAGAGACCTGAGCTTTTTCCTCACAGTGTTGCTGGACAAGTCCAGGTAATCAGATAAATCCCTAATGCTGTCAGCGCCAATATCAACAAGAGCCTCAAGAAGCCTCACCTTGTTATATGGGCCTCCCATACTGCTCTGGCCAAAAACAGAGACCAGGCTGGTGTCAAAATTCACAGTAGCCTGGTAGAGCATGAACTTGGCAATAACATCATGAGAGGGGACTATCCTGAAATTCTTTCTCCAGGCATCGCCAGAAACTTTCTCATCAACAAACCATCTTAGGTTGGATATATAGCCGCCCATGGAAATAATATATTTAAAGAAATCAAAGAGGCTCCTTTTACCGCCGATTTCCTCAGTGAGTTCAGGCCCCATCAAATCAACAGCCTTATTAACCATATAGCCAATATTCTTATACTTTTTTTCCAGCACAAAGGCATCGATAAAAGCCTTGAGGTCAGTGTTCAAAGAGTTGAAAACAAGAGGCATGATGTCCTCTGGTCCCAGCGCAAGTTTCTTCCTCCCCATAAAAAAGCGAAAGAATAAATTGTTTATAAGTGTTACTATGGCTGAGAGGTTATGGTTATTTAATCAAAGGAAGCTTTGGCTATAAAGGAGATATAAATTCTTCTTCATTGATATGCTACATAAACCATTCTAGTAGTAAAAAAGAAAAATATGAAGTTTGAAACTAACCAGAAAATAATGAACCAAAGTGAGTAGTAGAAGTAAAATTTATTCACCCGCAAATATTTTTTAGATGATACTACAGAGAGGAAGCTTAAACAAAGAAAATACAAAGCTGCTATTATAAAAAATAAGAGCATATATTTAAATGGATTTGATGAAATTATTCCTATCACATTAGGGTTTCCTGCGATTTTAGTTAATATGATTATGCTAGGCATGAAAAAAAGAAGAAGATATCGCATCTCTTCCAGAAAAATGAATGAGATTATCATAATTAAAATAAATAAAACACCAAACGCTGTTAAGCACCTACGGAATCTTTTATTCTTCAGAGCTTCTCTCAATGTTATAGTTTTCTTCTTCATTTCCCAACCTTCTTTAACTTTTTAATTAATCTATGTATAAGTTTAGTATCATACAAGAAGAAGAACACAGTTATAGTAAATGTAACTAACCACATAATTATAAACGCCCATGAAATGGCATACCACATCAGTGCACCCAAACCACTACTATGACGAAAAGTGATTATACCGAATAATTCATATAAAATATCTGGAATCCAAGGGATAAGAAGGAAAAAATTTATTATAAAACAAAGAGCAGGCTTTCTTGATAATGTAATCAATCGTATAAAGTAAAAAGGGATAGTGAAAATAAATGCAATAATAAGCCACCATAGAATTGCTGTTGTAAATGGTGGTCCGTAGGGCATGTCTCTATTTGGAATCTCTACGGCTAATAATGCTAGGAAAAATATAGAAAATGTATAAATTAATCCTCCCAAAAGACTTTTCAACAACCTATCCTTAACTGAGACCTTCTTCATTTTATCCTGTCTCCATGTATGGTATTGTTATTTCGTGCATTAATAAAGATTCCGCTAGTATGCATGCGTTGAAGCATAGTTTATCCCCAAAGCCATCAAAGGAAAATAGTTATAAATCTCAGCATAAACCTGGGTGTTATGAGCGAAGAGGTTGAATGGAAAGAAAAGTTTGTAGAGAGATACAAGGAGCTAACAGACTTTGAGGAGTTCAAGAAGTATTCTCTTATGTATATCAGGAAATCCATAAGAGTGAACACCCTGAAGATTTCTGTGGATGAGGTAAGGAAAAGGCTGGAGAAGAACTGGAAGCTGGAGCAAATACCCTGGTGCAAGGAAGGCTTCTGGATAGACTACAAAGGGGAAGGAGAAGAAAAGAGGTATGATATAGGCAATGTGCTGGAGCACTACCTCGGCTATATCTATGTGCAGGAGGCAGCAAGCATGATACCGCCTGTGGTGTTAGAGCCGCAACCCTATGAGACAGTGCTGGATATGTGCTCTGCTCCTGGAAGCAAGGCAAGCCAGATAGCAGCATACATGGAGAACAAGGGATTACTGGTAGCAAGCGATGTGCAGGCAGGAAGATTAAAGCCCCTGGGAATCAATCTCCAGAGAATGGGGATGAGCAATGCGCTCATAACAAAGGTGCCTGGGCACAAGTTCAGGAAAACAGATATCTTATTCGATAAGGTGCTGGTGGATGCTCCTTGCAGCGGAACAGGAACCATAAGAAAATCATACAAAACCCTATCAATGTGGGGGCCTAACATGGTAAAGAAGATGGCTGGCCAGCAGAGGCAGCTGATAGCATCAGGCTTTGAAGTGCTGAGACCAGGCGGAACAATGGTTTATTCTACATGCACTCTAGAGCCAGAGGAAAACGAGGGAGTGGTGAGCTGGCTGCTAGAGAAATATCCAAATGCAAGGGTAGAGAAGATAAAATTAGATATTAAGAGAAGCCCTGCAATAATGGAGTTTGGAAAAGAAAAATACAATCCCCAGGTAAAAGAGTGCCTGCGAATATGGCCCCAGGATAATGACACAGAAGGATTCTTCGTATCGAAGATAAGAAAGGTAAAATGAAGAAACTGACAGCAATAATAGCAAGCACATCTATTTTAACAAGTGCCAGTGCACTAAAAGCAAACACCAGCTATCATGATTATCTAAACCAAAGCACCGCCAAACAAGTAAGTGATAATCAAGAGCAAAAAAAAATCATGCTTGAAGGCCCTATTTATCTTCCAGACCTAACCAAAGATAATAATCTTGACTTTACAATCAAATGCAAGAAGTATGGCTTAGTATATGTGACTGCAACTTCTGAGGGAAGAGATGAGTCAGCCCTGGATCTCATTAGAACTGTAATAGAGAAAATGCATAAAGGAACCCTCAAATATGAAAATCATAAAGTAAAAAAGGTAAGAGTGTGGGGTTACTACCAAGACAATCCCCACAAAACCCTGGAACTAACAGACTTCGCAGTCATAGACAAAGACGGGAATGACAGACATTTTCTTATGATATAGGAATCTTTTCATCTATGATTCTTCTTCTTCACAGCAAAAACCGTCAAATAATCACCCATACCAAAAAGAGCTAAAAACCAAGAAGTAAGATTTCTGCCGAGTAATAAGAAGCTGTCAAAGCCTTTTCTAGGACGGTCACTGAGCTGGAAGTTCTCTTCACAATGCCCTCTCTTGTTACGGCCAGTTCTCTTGAAGTTGCTAATCTGTATTCCCTCTGTATAGCACTTGGCAACCCTAAAACCAGAATTTCTCAGCAAAGCAGTTAATTCCCTTCTGGTCAGCAGGTTGATATGGTCTTTGTGAAAATGGTCGCATTTTTTGCCGAAAACATGGGCAGAGAATCCTTCTATATTTGGAACACTAATAATCAGCACCCCTCCTTTATTAAGCAGCTTATTAGCACCGCCCAGATAGTCTTCAGAGTTCTCAACATGCTCTAGAACCTGGTGCATGGTAACAACATCAAATTTCCTGCCTTTTAGATAAGAGTCCTTCCAGATCTTAAAGCTTTTATGCACCTTGAAACCAAGTCTTCTGCCAATCTCAATCATCTTATCAGAAGCCTCAATACCCATAATCCTCTTGAAACCAAAATCCCTGGCAACTATCAAAAAATAGCCCACGCCATAGCCAACATCCAGCAGGCTCTTGGAATCAGGCTTCAGCTTCTTAACAGTTCTTAACTCCCTAAGAAACTTATCTCTCTGCAGCTCTAGTCTCCTCTTGTTAAAACCTACTTTATCAGAATAATACCTGGATTCATAATAAGATTTCAGGTCTCTAGCCATATTATTTTACACCCTTTATGAAAAAAGAAAATATAAAATTCGGCTCACTTCCTTGCCTTCTCCAGCTTTCCGTGCAGTAATGCGTTCAGGCTCTGGTCATTTACTTTTATCACCTGCCATCTAACGCCGGGTATGTCGCCTTTGGCCCTGCCCATTTTTCCGCCTATGCACTCAACCATCACTTCATCGTGCTCGTCTATGAGCTTGGTTGCTCCGTCTCCTGGGCAGAAAGCAGTGATTTGCTTGCCGTTCTTCACCAGCTGCACTCTAACACATTTCCTCATGGCAGAATTAGGCTGTTTTGCTTCTAATTGTACTTTCTCTAGAACTATTCCTGAGGCCTGGCTTGATCCGCCAAGGGGGTCTGACTTCTGCTTCAGTCTCTTGGCTTTCTTAACAAAGTATTTATCGTGCCATCTACCCTTCTTGCCCCTCTTCTTGAGCTTCTTTGCCGAGTTCAGTCCCTTGCTCTTCTTAGCCATTTTTCTCCTCTAATGAATAGTAGTTATTTTATAAATATTTGTATTTAAACAACCTTTATCTCGTCTAATTGGAAGTACTTGCTCACAATCTTCTCTAAATTCCTTAGGTTCTGGGCTTTTATGCCTATCATCAAGCCCTTTGTTTTAGTATCCGGACCAGTTATAGTAACAATATCCTCCTCTTCTTTTATATCGCTTATCTTGAGGGGCGCCAGGTAGTTCCTGATGAAGTTCACTCTCTCAGGGTCAAACTCCACTATCTTTATCTTTCTCTTGAGCATCTTCTCCAGCTTGGTGATATGAGTCTTGTTCCTGCCCAGAGCCTTGCCCATCTCCCCGCTCTCAACCAGGAACACCAGTTTGTCCCTGTCGAAAAAGCAGTCTTTCAGCTTGGCATGGGTGATATTCTCGAACAGCCCCATGAACTTCAGCATGTCAGTGTCAAAGGATATTTTTTGTTGAATCATTTTGCAGAATAAGGAAAAAAATTTCCTTAAAACCTTTTCTTCTCAACCACCTTCTTCATGCCAATACAGGTGATTGAAAATGGCTTCTTGCACACAACCCCCAGCTCATCGTTGGGGATGTCAAGCTTCTCTACTTCTATCTTTGCAACAGATGCATAGTGCTCTATATCACTGGCCAGGTCTTCAGGAGCATTGCCTGCCAGGAACACCTTCACAAGCTCATTGTTCTTCAGAGCCTTGAGAGTCCTGTCTGCTCCAATAACCAGATTTTCTGTTTTCAACAGCTTCTTAATCTCATCAATACTCATGATTATTCCTCATTACTTCTTCTTTGCCCTCTTATCATCTCTTATCTTGGTAATCAATCCTGGAAGCCCGGTTCCAAGGGGAACAGGCTGGTTAATCATTACATTCTCAATAACAGAGTTGAGCTCATCAATCTCTCCCATCATGCTGGCATTAATGATATGCCTTATAGGGGTCTCGAATGATGCTCTTGCAAGCACGCTGGGCTTCTCCTTCACAATACCATACCTACTCACACCCAATACCTTACCGGACATGGTCATGGCATCAGCCACAAGCAGGATGTGCCTCACGTCAATGTTTATGCCCTGGTCTTTGAGCACCTTTAGTATCTCTCTCACAATGGCCTCTCTTGCTGCCTCTATGCCATAGAACTTCTCTATCTCATATATATTATTAGTAATTGTCCTGTAATCATCCACAAAGTCAAGCTTAAGCAAATCCTTCAGGTTGCTGCCAGCAGTCACAATAACATACTCCTCCTCCCTCTTGACAGGCAGTACCTGGGTCACACCCTTGATGCCGTTGATATACACATCCTTTATCTTCTCCTTTAACCTATATATAAGGTTGAGGGCTTCATCACCAGAGGCCTTGGCCCTTATAGTGTTGTCTTTCTGAAGCCTGATATCAACGCCTTTCATGCTCTTGTTAAGCAGCTTTGCAATCTTTGCATGGGACATCCTCCTGTCCTTGAGCTTTTTGTCATCAAGCTCAATAGTCATCTTGGTCTCAGCAACATTAATGCTAATCTCCTTTAGATACTCCTTGAACCTGGTCTCCTTCACGCTCTCAGCAAGCAGCCTGATATCCTTACCCTGGGAGTAGGGCTTTTTCAGGTATATCTCCATCATCTTGGTGCTTATCTCTTTCCTAGCGTCGAGAATCTCTATCAGCCTGGGCAGTCCTGTGGTAACATTCATCTCACTAACACCAGCAAAGTGAAAGGTGTTCAGAGTCATCTGGGTGCCGGGTTCTCCTATGGATTCTGCAGTCACCAGGCCAACGCACTCACCTGGTTCTGCCAGGGAATTCCTGTACTCGGCATGGACCTTGTCGCCAATCTTCTTAATCCTGGCAGGGCTGGCCCTGTCAGGCAGTTCCTTTTCCAGGTCATCAAGGATTCTCTTTGGAACCTTTTCCTTGAATTCACGCAATTCTTTTTTCATTTTAATCATGTAGTTCTTATGATATGTCCAACATTAATCTTGCCGCCCTCGCTCTTGCTCACATCAATGCCGTCTTCTCCATAAGCGAACTGGACAATCTTTTTGCCAGCATCACGCACAGTAAAGTCATACTCCACCTTGAAGTCCTGCATAGCATTAGCCAGCCTTCTGTAGAGGTAACCAGACTTGGGCGTCCTGAGAGCAGTATCCATAAGGCTGTCCCTTCCAGTCATAGCCATAAAAAACAACTCAAAGGGCTCAAGGCCGTTCTTAAAGCCGTTCTTGATAAACCCTCTTGCAGATGCTCCGAGGTCTCCCTTCTTAAAGCATGACAGGGTTCTGTCGTCATAGCCCTTGCTAATCCTGCCCCCTCTTAATGCCTGCTGGCCAACACAGGCAGACATCTGGGCAAGGTTCAATAGGTTGCCCCTTGCACCTGATTCAATCATTATAAGAGTGTGAGTGTCCTTATCAGCATTCTTAGCAGCGATTTCTCCTGTCTCGTTCCTGGCTTTGTTCAGCCTCTCAAGTATCATGAGTTCAAGAGTCTCTCTTATATCTCTTCCTGGCAGGAGCTCAAGGCGCCCCTCATGATAATCCTGTATCATTTTCTTAACATCAGTGTCTGCTTCTTCAAGCAGCCTCTTAACCTCTTCCTGCACTGCCGGCTTTAAGTCAATGTCTGAAAGCGTAATCGTGAACCCATGCCTCAGCAACACCTCTATTCCAAGCCTGTAAATTTTTCCAAGCATGTTAACCATCTGTGCAGCTCCGTACTGCTTGTGCAGGTTCCTGAGCAGTAATCCAGAGCCCTCCCCCAGATTATTCTTATCAAGGATGCCTGTGACAAGCTTGCCGTTCTTAATCTCAACAATAGCATCAGGGTCATCAACCCCTGCCCTGTGATGCCTTGCATAGCCCCTGAAATTAAAGTCAGTAGGAAGCAGGACAGAGAAAATCTCTTTGCCGTTCAGCACATTCTTGTTAGGCAGCTTTGAGAAGTCATCAACGCCAGCTGCCATTAACAGGTCAATAGCCTCCCCGCGATCAAGGTTCAGGTATTTGGTTAATATATAGTTGCCAGTGATAGCGTCCTGGTTGCACCCAATAATGCTAAGTCCATATCTTGGACTGATAAGCTGGGTCTGAACCTCCATTAGTATCTCTGCCTCAGACCTTGCCTCTTCTGTCTGGGGAATGTGCAGGTTCATCTCATCACCGTCAAAGTCTGCATTGTAAGGAGCGCACACAGCAGGGTTCAGCCTCAGAGTAAGGCCGGGTAGCACCCTAATCTTATGGCACATCATGCTCATCCTGTGCAGGCTGGGCTGCCTGTTGAAAGTGCTGATATCACCGTCCATCAAGTGCCTCTCAACAATAAAGCCCGGCTGCAGCTCCTCGAGCAGCTGCTCCTTGGTCTCATCAGTAATCTTCTTTCTCCTGCCGTCAGGCCTGATAATATAATTAGAGCCGGGGTAATCCTTGGGTCCCCGCTTGACAAACTCCTTCAGGTACTCAAGGTTCCACTCAGTAACCCTTTCAGGAACCGTGAGCTTCATAGCCATTATAAGAGGCACGCCGACCTCGTTGATGTTAAGCATTGGGTCAGGGCTGATAACAGTCCTTGCAGAGAAGTTGGTCCTCTTGCCAGCAAGATTATGACGTATCCTCCCCTCCTTGCTCTTGATACGCGCAGTAAGAGTCTTCAAGGGCTGCCCGCTCCTGTGCCTGGCAGGCGGAAGCTGTGCAACCTCGTTATCAAAGAAAGTGGTAATATGATACTGCAATAAGTCCCAGAGGTCCTCAATAATTATCTCTGGTGCTCCTGCATTAATGTTCTCGAATAGCCTCTGGTTAATCCTCACAATGTCTCCGAGCTTGTGAGTGAGGTCATCCTCGCTCCTCTCACCGCTCTCAAGAGTTATACTGGGCCTCATGGTAACAGGAGGAATCGGCAGAACTGTGAGCACCATCCACTCAGGCTGGGCGCTCTTGGGATTAATGCCAAACAAGGGCAGGTGCTCTCTCTTAACCCTCTCAAGCCTGCTCCTCACTTCTATAGGGCTGAGTCTCTTCTCATCCTCCAGGAAAGTGGTCGGCTTCTCAATCTTAATCTTTAACTGCTTCTCCTTGCAGTGAGGGCACTTGGTAATAGTCTTAAGAGCAGCAATGATTTCCTTGACCTTCTTCCTCTGCTCATCAACCCCAAACTCCCTGCCAACCTTCTCAAGCTCGTCCCTGTGCCTGTTAATCTTGTCATTGGGTATAAGGATGTTGCCGCATCCCCTGCATATGCTTCTGAGCAGGTCAAGGATAACACTAACAAACTTGATGTGAATAACAGGCCTTGCCAGCTCTATGAATCCAAAGTGGCCAGGGCACTCCTTTAGTTTCTGGCCGCAGCTCTTGCACTTAAGCCCAGGGTCAATAACTCCCAGGCGGATATCCATCAGCCCTCCGTCAACAGGATACCCCTCTTTATCATAGAGCTCAGGAGTCACAATCTTGGCTGATGCCATGTCCTTGATAAACTTAGGACTCATCAAACCAAATTCAATCTTGTCAACCTTTTTTGAAACACTTGGGTCCATTTTGTTTTGTTCAGTATTTGCTTTTCAACTTCAACTTTGGATAGAGCATCAAGCTCTTGAACTCGTCAAGTATGAGCTTGAATGCATAACTCAACTCAATATTGCTAATCTCAACCCCTTCTCCGCACACAGGGCAGTGGAAGAGGTTTTTACGAGTATCATAATTGGCGATTAATCCGCACTCCTCACAAACAGGAACCTCTGTTCTGTCGCTATCAAACCTCTCTTTAAGCAGCAGGCTTGCACCATGAGCAATAAAGGTATCCTTCTCCATCTCTCCGAGTCTGAGCCCTCCCTCTTTTGCTCTTCCCTCTGTTGGCTGCCTGGTGAGCAGCTGGATAGGGCCTCTTGCCCTGGAGTGAATCTTGTTGGCAACCATGTGCTTAAGCTTCAAGTAGTACATGTTGCCCACAAAGATTTTTGCCTTGTACTGCTCTCCGGTGATGCCATTATACATGGTCTCTGTGCCGTTCTCTCTAAAGCCCGTCTTGAGCAGCTCAAGCCTGAGGTCTGCCTCCTTCTCTCCCTGGAAGGTTGTCCCGTCAACATACCTGCCGCTAAGAGCTCCTGTCTTGCCTGAGAGCAGCTCTATCATGTGGCTAACAGTCATCCTGCTGGGAATACCGTGAGGACTGAAAATAATATCAGGCTTAATGCCTGAAGCAGTGAAAGGCACGTCTGCCTCTGGAATAATCAGGCTGATAACTCCCTTCTGCCCGTGCCTTGAGGTAAACTTATCGCCTATCTCAGGTATTCTCTGGTCTCTGAGCCTTACCTGGACCAGCTTGTTGCCCTCCTCGCTTTCAGTGAGCATAACAAAGTCAACCACTCCCCTCTCTCCGTGCTTAAGGGCATTGCTTGACTCTCTCCTGGAAGTGGTTGCAAGGTTGTACTCTTCAAGGCTGCTCAGGAACCTTGGAGGGCTGGTCTTGCCAATAATAACATCTCCTTCTGCAACAACACCCTCTGGATAGATAATGCCGTCATCCTCGAGGAATCTGTAATCATGCTCTGTCCTGTAGCCCTTAACCTCCTTGTCAGGAATGCTAATCTCGTCGCTAAGCCCGCCGGAGTATCTGAGCTCCTCTGAGATAACAGGCCTGTAGTAGGTGCTCCTGCCGAAGCCCCTGTCAATGCTTCCCCCATTGATAACAATAGCATCCTCCATGTTATAACCCTTGTAAGACATTATAGCAACCACAATGTTCTGTCCGCACGGATGCTTGTCCAGTCCAAGAATATCATGAGTGATAGTGCTCACAACAGGCTTCTGAGGATAGTGAAGCAGGTTAACATCCATATCCATTCTTGCATAGAAGTTGGCAACATAAAAACCTACTGCCTGCTTCTGGTTCTTTGCTCCCTGGGTAAGCCTCACTCCATGGTTATAGTTACCAAAAGGAACAATGCTGCTTGTTAATCCAAAGATATCAATAGGGCTAATATCCAGGTGGGTATCTCCTGGTGTGAGATTCTCCTCTCTTAATGAGACTGTTGCCCTCTCCTCTTCCAAGCTGTCAAGGTACTCAACAACTCCCTGCTTTACAAGGTCAGACCACTTGAGCTCATTCTTCTCAAGCTGTTCGATATGAGCATCTGTGAGTGCTGACTTGCCCTCCTTAACAACAATTAGCGGCCTCACACACCTGCCGCTTCCAGTCTCAACAAAGACCCGGTCTGCTTTCTCATTGTATAGGAAGCTGACATTAGGGGTTATCTTGTTTGAGCGTCGCTGGAATATGAGATTATCTACAAACTCCTTCCCATTACCAACCTTACCCATATATTTACTATTAACAAATACTTCGCTCATTTTGATTTACCCTTTTTCCTGCCTGCGCTAACCTTCTCAATTTCCAATCCGGCTTTCTGAAGCACAGGAAGGACCTCCGCTTCAGGGGTTGCGTGAGTAACGCTTGCCATTAATGCAAGGTTCTTTCTAAGACCAATATTAGTACCCTCAGGAGTCTCAGTGGTGCACAGCCTGCCCATGTGCGTGCTGTGCAGACTCCTGGCCGCAAAGTTCTCCTGTGAAGCAGACAATGGACTAACCACTCTCTGCAGGTGTGATAATGACTGCAGGAAGTTGAGCCTCTCAATTCTCTGGCTAACTCCCTTTCTTCCTCCAACCCAGTTTCCAGTTGCCATGCTTGAGTAAATCCTCTGGGTCAGGAGCTTCTCCCTGATAATAACTTTGATGCTGGGGAACTTGCCCCTCTTAACAATCCTCTGGAAATTATACAGCAGGTCACCGATTAATACTTTCAGATTCACTCTGAACAAGTCAGCCAGCAAGTCACCGCTCATCTTAAGGCGCTTGTTCATGTAGTGGTCCTTGTCATCACTTCCTTCTTCCCTGATGGTAAGAATCATCTTT
>Ga0114922_10004774_pt1 | contig 12556 bp, 10 predicted proteins | sample AartaG_FD_100975 | JGI IMG/M metagenome (GOLD analysis project Ga0114922, IMG submission 100975) | Deep subsurface microbial communities from Aarhus Bay to uncover new lineages of life (NeLLi) - Aarhus_00045 metaG | ecosystem: Environmental > Aquatic > Marine > Oceanic > Sediment | place... | reverse complement strand
TTTTCTGATTTAGCTGATCTTGATGTACCGGTAGAGCAGAAATATAAATTTAGAGCTCCTCATTATGCCAAGAAGATTGGTAATAAACTTCAATTTAAGCCTTCCATTATTGAAAGGGTAGAATCTACCAGTATCGTGGCCAAGGAAGAGAGAAGATATCCGATGTATTTCTACAACCAATATTGTTCCCAGAATATAGTGGAAATTACTATACCGGAAGGGTATAAAGTAGAAAGGATTCCCGACGATGTCGATTTAATTCTTCCCTTTGGTTCTTATAGAGTGAAATATTTGGTGGAGGACAATACTATAAGATATGAGAGATATTATAAGTTTGCTACCTTTGAAATATCTAAAGAAGACTATCCTTCCTTCAAAGAATTTATAGAACGAATTGCTAAAGAAGATGCCCAAGAGATAGTTTTGAAACAATAAACAAAGTCAGATAAATAAAAGTTGACAAAATTACTCATATATAATATAATTTTTTCACGCTGTTATTTGAGAAGATAGAAAAGGCGTAAAAGGAGGAAAATGGTTTTATGAAAAGGATTTATATGGATCATGCGGCGACCACCTCTACCGATGTAGAAGTAGTTAAGGCAATGGAACCCTATTTCACTTTGAAATATGGTAATCCTAATAGCATCCACTCCTTTGGACAGGAAGCAAGAGAAGCAGTAGAAGAAGCAAGAGGAAAGGTAGCTCATTTAATTGGTGCAAATCCTGCAGAAATTGTTTTTACTGCGGGAGGGACAGAGGCAGACAACTATGCTATAAAAGGAATAGCTTGGGCTAATCAAAAAAAAGGGAATCATATTATTACTTCAAAGATAGAGCACCATGCTGTACTGCATTCCTGTCAGTTTTTAGAGAAACAGGGGTTTAAGATTACTTATTTACCTGTTGATAAATATGGTCTGATAGACCCCGAAAATGTGAAAAAGGCGATTACCGATAAGACGATACTGGTAACCATTATGCATGCTAATAACGAAATTGGCACTATTGAGCCGATTAAAGAAATCAGTAAAGTAGTAAAAAAAGCAGGAGTATATTTTCACATTGATTCAGTCCAAACTACCGGGCATATTCCCATAGATGTCAACGATTTAGGAGTGGATATGTTATCGATGTCCGGACATAAATTTTACGGTCCTAATGGTATAGGGGCGCTGTACTTAAGAAAGGGAATCAAGATAGTCACTTTAATAGATGGAGGTGCTCAGGAAAAAAATAGAAGAGCCGGTACAGAGAATTTAGCGGGAATAGTAGGTATGGGTAAAGCTGCTGAGCTGGCAGAGAAGAGGTTGCTGCAGGGTAAAGAGGATGAAGTAATAAAATTGAGAGATAAATTAATTAAAGGTATCACAGAAAAGATAGATCATACCCGTTTAAACGGTCATCCTAGAAAAAGGCTGCCAGGAAATGCTAACTTTTGCTTTGAATTTATTGAAGGGGAATCGATGTTGTTAAGTTTAGATATGGAAGGTGTTGCCGCGTCTAGTGGTTCGGCCTGTACCTCTGGTTCTTTAGAACCCTCTCATGTATTATTGGCTATCGGGCTTCCTCCCGAGATAGCTCATGGTTCTTTAAGGTTAACTCTGGGGAAAGATAATACAGAGAAAGAAATAGATTATGTGATAGATATATTGCCGGGAACTATTGAGAAGTTAAGAGCCCTCTCTCCCTTTAAGGGGAATTGGGAAGGACTAAATAGATAATAGCGTGGAGCGTATAGCGTGTAGCGTATAGGTGTGGGTTATAAATATAAGTTAGCGGATAGGAAAAGATAAAAAGCTGTTAGTAGGGGCAGACCTTGTGTCTGCCGGTGATAATTAATTTGTAGGGGTTTGATTTATCGAACCCGTTAATCGTAAGACTTAGAATTAAGAAGGAGAATCGCTGAATGAGTGCATATAGTGATAAAGTAATGGAACATTTTAAAAATCCTCATAATGTAGGAGAGATTAAAGATGCCGACGGTATAGGAGAGGTCGGCAATCCTATTTGTGGGGATATAATGAAGATTTATATAAAAGTAAATGATGGTAAGATAGTTGATTGTAAATTTAAAACTTTTGGCTGTGGAGCCGCTATTGCCACCAGCAGTATGATTACCGAGATGGTCAAGGGAAAAGATATTGATGAGGCTTTAAAAATTTCTAACAAAGCTGTTGCTGAAGCTTTAGGCGGACTTCCACCCATTAAAATGCATTGTTCTAATTTAGCAGCTGATGGTTTATCTAAAGCTATCGAAGATTATAAACAAAAATCTAAGGTCAAGAAATAATAACTATAAACAAATTTAAGAGGTTATTTTTATGATGACAACATTAAGTGTGAGTGAAGTTTCTTTAATGGCAGCTTTTGTAGCTGGCCTTTTCTCATTTGTTTCTCCCTGCGTTTTACCTTTAGTACCGGGGTATATCTCCTTTGTTTCAGGAATATCTTTAGAGGATATAGAAAAAGGTAAAAAACAAAATAAGAGTACCATAATTATAAGTTCTTTATTTTTTATTCTCGGATTTTCTTTGATATTTATTCTTTTAGGAGCTACCGCTACTTTTTTAGGTAGTTTTTTATTGGAAAAGGCCTTTATTTTAAAGAAAATAGGGGGAATTATAATTATAATTTTCGGAATACATATGTCAGGTATGTATAGAATAAAATTTTTAGATTACGAAAAAAGAGTTTACAGTAAAACTAAACCAGTCAACATTATAGTAGGTCCCTTTTTAATGGGATTAGCTTTTGCTTTTGGCTGGACTCCCTGTGTGGGACCCATTCTGGCTGGAATATTAATATATGCTGGGACTCAGGAAACGGTTTATCAGGGTATTTTGTTACTTACCATTTATTCAGCTGGCTTAGGAATCCCTTTTTTATTGACAGCCCTGGCTATCAATAAATTTTATTCATTTTCCAGTAAAATTAAAAAGCATTTTAAAACTGTAGAATTAGTAGGAGGAATGTTGTTGATACTGATCGGCGGGTTAATTCTTACTGATAATTTTCAGAGGATAGTAACTCATTTTATTAAGTAAAGAATAATTGTCTTTGAAAATTAAAATTGTGCAAAGTTGACAAAGTAATAAAAATAAATTTAAATATAAACAGAAGAGGTTTGAAGTAAAAATGAATATATTTTCCACAAAAAGAAATAAAATAATGGTTTTAGTAATCCTATTAGTAATAATATTTTTTTTCGGGCTAAAATCATATTTTAAAATAGACGAGCAGGATGCAGAGGCGGTAGAAAAGATCAAGCCATTAGCCCTTAACTGGTTATCCTATAACGAGGGATTAACCCTTGCAGAAAAGGGAAATAAATATGTTTTAATCTATTTTTATACCGATGGATGTAGTTGGTGTAAAAAAATGCTTGACCAAACATACTCCAATGAAGAAGTGAAAAAGATACTATCCGATAAATTTGTGACTATTAAAATAAACGCGAGATCAGAAAATAAAGTAGTAGAAAGTGAGAAAGAAATTTCTGAAAGAGAATTGGCTACATTGTACCAGGTCAGCGGTTATCCTACTACTTGGTTTTTAGAAAGCAATCATAGCCGAGTAGCTCCTTTGCCGGGATATGTTACTACCGAGCAATTCGTTCCAGTATTAAATTACATTAGTGAAGGATGGTATAAAAGCATTTCTTTTAAAGAATATTTGGAAAAAATATAATTGATAGATTATTAGTTAAAGATAGTTTCAATCAATATTAAAGGTTAAGGAATTGTAATAGTGTTTATAATTTGCCTTGACCTTTTTTTGCAAGTAAAATAAGAATAACAAGAAGAAAAATAATCGGATTGGATAATGATTAGCACAAAAGATAGAATTAATAATGTATTGGGAGAGATTGAAAAAATTAGCCAGGGTGAAGAGATTGTAGTGGCTTTTTCGGGTGGATTAGATAGCACTGTAGTTTCTGCTTTAGCTATCCAGGCCTTGGGGAGAGAAAAAGTTGAAGCGATTACGGTCAGTTTTGGAGAATATAGCTACAGTAAGGGTTTAAGAAATATCCAAGATATCAGCAGGGCTTTAGATTTGAAACTAAAGATTGTTCAAGGGAAAAAAGAGCAAGAAAGAATTTTAAAGAAGGGTCCGGCCTGTAATAAGTGTACCAGAATAGCTAAGTTGGGAAGGGTAAAAAAAGAAGCATCGGGAAGACTGGTACTAACTGGTTCAAACCAGAGTGATACCTGGGGGAAGAGGGGTTTAAAACTATATGATGGTTTTTATACTCCTCTTTTAGAGTTAAACAAGGAAGAAATTCGAAAAATTGCTGATTATTTAGGCATAAAAATCTTACAAATAGGGGAAAGTAAATTTAGAGAAGGCTGCAAGTTAAAACATCTACTTAAACCTTTAGCAGCTCCTTATTATCATGGCAAGGCAGCAGCAGAAGCTAATGAGTTACTATTAAGTGTTTTAGAAGAAGGGGGGTACGAATCTGTTTTAGCTAATGTGAAAATTATTGGGCCTTTAAGTAAGAATATAGGATTAGTAAATATATCCCCTTTGCCTGAAGAAAAATTAAAGGGAAAAATTATTGAAGAATTAAAAAAAGTGAAAACTTTAGAGCGAGTTGAATTTCTAGATAAGCCAATTAAATTGATTATTAAAGCCAATAAAGGACAATTTGATAACCAGCATTCCCGACACTGGTTAGAAAAAGGAAGGCTGCAGCCTGATTTTTCTGTCCCAATAGAAGTGGAATGGTTATTGACTACTAACAAGAGTTTGTCTACTTTTCAGGTTATTGATTACCGATAGAGCAATTAGTTAGCCGGTTAGCCAGTTTACCGGTTACCCGGTTGAAGAATTAAAATCAGGTTAGTTAACTGTATTAACTAACTCTCATCTTGCAACTGAGAGTTTGTATTTGAAATTAACGACTAGTATTAACTGGTCAACTGGCAAACTGGGTTACTGGTTAACTAATATACTAAAGACTAATTTAATTGGTCAATTGGAAAATTGGTAAATTAATTCAAGGAGGAATTAAGAAAATGTCTAATCAAAATTTATCTGAATTTGATATCCGGGAAGCAATAAAAGATGTCGCAAATTTAATGGGAGTTGCTGCTCGTACTGCTCCCAAATCTGCAGGTAAAGACTTTGTAGTAGTTAAAGCAATTTACGGAGAAGATGTTGCCAGATTAGCTGATGAGATGATTCATTATGGCGAAGAAATGGGTAAAAAAAATTTCGATCGTGATGGTGATAATGTAAAAAATTCTCTGGCTGTTTTATTGATAGGCTTAAAAGATGCTGCTTCATTAGGTTTGAATTGTGGCGCATGCGGGTATGATCAGTGTACCGACCGAATTTCCCATAAGGGTAGTGAATTTGATGGGCCTCAATGCGCTTTCAGACTCTTAGATATGGGAATTGCAATTGGGTCAGCGGTAAAAACTGCTGGAATAATGAATGTAGATAATCGAATAATGTATCGTGCAGGAGTGGTAGCCAAGAAAATGGGTCTGATAGATGCGGATTTTGTAATGGGTATCCCTTTATCGGTAACCGGCAAGAGTATTTACTTTGACCGATAAACTTAAACTCAAGCTGGCGCTAATTAAAATCAAAAAATTTAAGATAGCTTATTGTGAAAAAATGCACACTATTTTAATAGAAAAATGAGAAAAATTAACTCTTTCTAATAAATGTGACTGATGTTCACACAATTAATATTAAAAAATAATATAAAATATTTCAAATAAAAGGATCCAGAAAGCCTTTGTTTGTCATATATTTCGGTAAAAAAATTATAAAAAATAAATATTCCGGAGGTCAAATAAAAAAATGATAGAAAATTATTCTTTAAGAGTAAGTAAAAAACTTATATTAACTACAATTTTACTCTTATTTCTTTCTTTAAGCTGGGTAAGTACTGTAAGTGCAGAAACTGAACAAACTGAACCTTATTTAGCCCTTGAAGCTTTCAGCAATAGTATTGCAGATATTGCCGAAACAGTTGGACCAGCTGTAGTTAATATAGATACAGTGAGAATGGTAAAAACACAATTTCCATCTTTTGAAGATCCCATATTCAGGAGATTTTTTGGACGTGAGTTCGAAGAATTCAGAAGGACAATTCCTCAAAAAGGTACGGGCTCCGGATTTATCATAAATCAAGAGGGATACGTCCTTACCAATGAACATGTAGTACGTAAAGCAGATAAGATAAAAGTTACTCTTTCTGATGGCAGAGAATTTGATGGAGAAATAATCGGTTCAGATGTAACTTCAGATATGGCTATAGTGAAAATAAAAGCAGACCATCTGCCTACCGTTACTTTAGGCAATTCAGATGAATTAAGAGTTGGAGAAATTGTGATAGCTATTGGTAATCCTTACGGACTTCAACAGACTGTAACTATGGGCGTAGTTAGTGCTAAAGATCGTTCTATTCCTACAGGTATAGAAGGACATATTTATAAGGATTTTATTCAAACTGATACAGCTATCAATCCTGGTAATAGTGGTGGTCCATTGCTCAATATAAAAGGAGAAGTTGTGGGAATAAATACCGCTATTATTCCCTATGCTCAAGGTATTGGATTTGCTATTCCTATTAATATAGCCAAGAGGAATATAGATGATCTTATTAATTTAGGTAAAGTAAGAAGGTCCTGGTTAGGTGTGTATATTCAAGAGGTTACCCCGGAAATTGCCAAACAGTTTGGCTTGCCAGAAGAAGCTAAAGGTGTTTTGGTAGGAGATGTGATAAAAGATAGTCCGGCGGAAAAATCTGGAATAAAAAGAGGAGATATAATTGTAAGGGTTAATGATGAAGAGGTTAATTCTCCGGAAGAACTTCAAGACAAAATAAGAGACATTGATATTGGTAAAAAGGCGAACATAGAAGTAGTACGAGATGGTAAAACAATTAATTTTATCGTAAAAATTGGTGAAATGCCCACCGTGGAAGAAGAAGGTAGTAAATTCCCTAAAGAAAAAATATTTTCCGTGCAAACTGGATTAAAAGTTGAGATAGTTACTTCAGAAGTTACTAAAAAATTAGAGTTGCCCTGGGTAAAAGGGCTGTTGATTACTGAGGTAATTCCGGGGAGTTCAGCAGATGACATGGGCTTACAACCAGGAGATGTAATTTTAGAGGCCAATCGAATAGAAATGTCTTCAGTTGATGAATGGGAAGAGCTAATTAATAAATTAGAACCGGGAGATACACTGCTATTATTGGTTTTTCGTAGCGGACGTACTTATTATGTCCCAATTAAAGTAGAGAAGATTGACTGAATAAAACCGTATCTCGTATCTCATGAATCGTATCTCGTAAAGAGAATAGTAGCCAGGAGCCAGAAGCTAGAATGAAATCTTATCGAGTATCGCGTGAATAAAAGGAGTCAGAAGCCAGGAGTCCGATGTAGGGGCACGATGCATCGTGCCAAAAGGTAACAGAGAATAAAAAAAGATAGATTCTCGTTTTCACATAGCCTGTCCCTGTGAAAACAGGGAACAGGCCCACCTGTCCCTGAATTAATGTAGGGGTTTGATTTATCGAACCCGTTTCGGGTCGGATAAATCAAACCCCTACCTGATTAGAAAATTACCTCATCTTTATTCCCTCTCCCCTTGGAGGGAGAGGGTTGGGGTGAGGGGGAAATAAACGCGATACGCAATAAAATATACGATATACGAAAATAGTTTTTCACTTTAAGTTTTTAGTTTAACAATGTAGAGGCACGGAGTTGACGAGTCTTCTTATTAAAAATAGCACACAGTATTTCTGCATTTGCAATTGCCAGCTTTTTTAAAATTAATTTTAAAATATGGTAAAATATTAGAAATACTTAAAGGACGAGACGGTCTATAAAATTGAAAAAAGAGAAAAATCAAAAATCATCTAAATCTACCCTTTTTAGAGAAAGAAATATTGTTTTAGCATTAATTATTATTCTGCTTCTTGCTTTATTGCTGGGGTTTTGACTAATAAAGAAGTACAAAGAGATATGAAATTAGGGGCCTTGGATTATCTGATAAAACCTTTCGATATCGAAGAATTGGAAATTATAGTTAGCAGAGCAATTAAGAAGTATACTTTAAAAGTAGAAAATATTTACTATCGAGAGGAAGAAGAGAAGAGATTCAATTTTGACGAAATTATAGTAAAGAGTAGTTCTATAAATAAAGTTTTAAAAATGGTGAAAAACGTATCTCCCACTACTGCTACTGTGCTCATTACCGGCGAAAGTGGTGCCGGGAAAGAATTAATAGCCCGGGCAATACACAAAAACAGTCTGCGTGAAAATGGTCCATTTGTAGTGGTAAATTGTGTAGCCTTTTCTCCCAATCTCCTGGAAAGCGAACTCTTTGGACATGAAAAAGGTTCTTTTACCGGAGCTATTGCTAAGAGGATAGGTCGTTTCGAAATGGCGAATGGAGGAACTATTTTTTTAGATGAAATAGGGGAGATGGACCTTACTATCCAAACAAAATTACTCAGGGTTTTACAAGAAAGGGAATTTGAAAGGGTAGGAAGTTCAAGGACAATTAAAGTTGATGTACGAATATTATCTGCTACCAATAAAGATTTAAAAAAAGAAGTGGAAGAAAGAAGGTTTAGAGAGGATTTATTCTATCGGCTAAATGTTTTTAATGTAGATGTTCCTCCTTTAAGGGAAAGGAAAGAGGACATACCTTTAATTGTGGAGCATCTTATCGGTAAATATAATAAAATATTAAATAAGAAAGTGAAAAAAGTTTCTACAAAAGCTATGGAATTATTGCTGGATTATAATTATCCAGGTAATATAAGAGAGTTAGAAAATATTATCGAGCGAACTATGATTATGGCAAAAGATGAAATAATCGATGAGAAGTATTTCAATTTTATAAACAAAGAAACACACATTGAAAAAAAGGGGACTTTAAAAGACGTAGAAAAAGAATTAATTATAAAATACTTGATTCAAAACAAGGTAAATCGCACTAAAACAGCAGAGATTTTAGGAATAAGCCGCAGAAGCCTGCAGAATAAAATTAAAGAATACAAAATAAATTTATAAATCAAAAAAGAGGACTACTTTTTTGAAATAGACAGGCGAGACGCCTGTCCTGCAGGAGAGGGAGGGAATTATAAATTTTCTATTTCCTTGTTTTGCAATTATTTCCCGCACTTATACCGCTATACACTACCCGCTATTCCTATGCGACAATCCACGATTATAACCCACATTTTATATTCTGCATTTATTTTCCTTCTCTTTCTTAACTCGATACTTTATACTATATACTCAATATATATTTAATTTTTAATTTGACATATTTATTAAAGTAGCTTACACTATGGGCTAAAGGATACACCTTTACCCGAGGGGCTTGTATCTTGTATGAGAACAAGACCAGGAGTAAATAAAATTAATAGTATTTCGTCTGGTATCTTAAAATAGAACTAGAACGGAGGTGAAAAAAATGAATAGAGATTCTGCTTCATTAGGTTTTAAGATTACTACCCGGCAGCTAGCTATATCCGGCATGCTGGGGGCAATCGCTATCATCTTGGGAGTAACCAGATTGGGGTTTATCCCTGTCCCGACTCCAGCCGGTCATGCCACCATTATGCATATTCCAGCCATTTTAGGTGGGATACTCGAAGGTCCGATAGTAGGTGCATTAGTAGGATTAATTTTCGGAGTTTACAGTTTTTTAAATGCCACTAACCCCATATTTGCCGACCCTTTAATCGCTATTTTACCCAGAATATTTATAGGTGTAGCAGCTTATTATTCTTACAAATATTTCTGGAAGAACAGTGCAATCGCCGCAGTCCTAGGAACTCTTACCAACACTATCGGGGTATTGGGATTGGCTACCTTAAGAGGATATCTTCCGGCTAAAGTAAGTCTGACCATTGCTTTTGTTCATGGCACCCCAGAAGTGGTAGTAGCAATATTATTGGTATTTATATTAGTCAAAGCTTTAAAGAGAGCTGGTTATTAGAAAAGTTATAGAGTAGAGAAGCTAAACACTTCTTTACTCTATTTTTTGTTATCTAAGTCTAAAATATTTTAAGTGGAAGGTTATAGATTATTTGTAGTCAGGGGAGATGATATGATGATTTTAGTAATTGATGTAGGTAATACCCATACGGTAATAGGGGTATACAAAGAAAAGAAATTATTAGGCCATTGGAGAATTTCTACTGATCTGAATAAGACAGAGGATGAGTATGGAATGTTAGTTAAGAGTTTGCTTTCCGATTCTAATTTATCCTTTTCAGATATTAAATCATTAGTTATTTCCTGTGTTATCCCTCCGGTAACCTGGATATTAAAAAAGATGTCCGTGGATTATTTTAAAGCATCTCCAATTATTGTAGGGCCGGGGATAAAGACTGAAATTTATATTAAGACAGATAATCCCAAAGAAGTGGGGGCGGATAGAATTGTCAATGCTATTGCTGCTTATAAGTTATATGGAGGGCCAGTAATAATTGTAGATTTTGGAACAGCCACTACATTTTGTGCAGTTAATAAGGAGGGAGCTTATCTAGGTGGGGCGATTACTCCCGGAATAGAAATTTCAGCAGAAGCTTTGTTTGAAAAGGCAGCCAAGCTACCCAAAATAGAATTTATAAAACCCAAACACTCTATAGGTAGTAATACTATTACGGCAATGCAGTCAGGAATGTTCTTTGGCTATTTGGGATTAACTAATGAATTAATTAGACGGTTTAAGAGAGAGTTAGGGGACGATTCTGTAGTAGTAGCTACCGGCGGTCAAGCGGAATTGATAGGAAACGAAAGTAAACTGATTGATAAAATTAATCCTTATTTAACTTTGCAGGGATTGCGGATGATTTATGAGATAAATAAGCTTTAATTTACCAATTTACCGATTAACCAATTGACCAATAAATCAATTGACCTATTTACCGATTAGCCAATTCACCAATTAAATTAGTTAGCCGGTTTTATATTAATTCATTAACTAGCTAATCTAACCGGGTAACTAATTACACCTTACTCTCTACATTGTCCGCTTATAATATTCTGAATCCTGAATTCTGGCTCCTGAACTTCTTTTTTCTTAACGAGATACGATTTACGAGATACGAGATACGAATTTCGTTTTGCGCTTTGCGCTTTGCGTTTTCCGTTATATACCTGTTTTTTTATACGCTCTACGCTATTTTAAAATTTCCATACTAATATCCAACGATTTTACCGAATGGGTGAGGGCACCAACAGAAATTAAATCTACCCCCGTTTGAGCAATTTTCCGCACTTTTTCCAAAGTAATTCCACCTGATGCCTCAATTAAGGTTTCGCCTTTAACCATTTTTACTGCTTCTATCATAGTATCTAAATTCATATTATCCAGCATTATTATATCAACTTTCATCTCTAAAGCTTCTTGGAGTTGAGATAAGTTTTCTACTTCGACTTCAATATTTACTGTATGTGAGATTTGTTTTCGGACAGAATTTACTGCTGGTTTAATTCCTCCTGCTAATGCTATATGATTATCCTTAATTAATACAGCATCATATAATCCGAAGCGATGATTATATCCTCCCCCCATGCGGACAGCATATTTTTCTAATATCCTTAATCCGGGAGTAGTTTTACGAGTATCAACTATTCGGACTGGGAAATCTTTTACTTCCTGACAGAATTTAGAGGTAATGGTGGCTATACCGGACATTCGCTGAAGGAAATTTAAGGCAACTCTTTCTCCTTTTAGAATAGTTTGGGCAGAAGCGGTAATTTCTGCTAATACTTTACCCCGAGCAACTTTTGTACCGTCTTTAATTTTTTCTTGGAAAATAATTTCTGAATCTAATTTTCTAAATACCAGGCAGGTAATATCTAAACCGGCAACTACGCCTTCCTCAGAGGTTTTAATTATTCCTTTGGCTTTTAAATTGGAAGGAATAATAGATTCGGTAGTAATATCTCTCGTACCGATATCTTCCAGTAAAGCTTGTTCTATTATTTTATCTATCAGAATATTTTCTTTTATTGAAAAGTCCATCTTTAAAACACCTCTTAATTTAGTCGTTAGTGAATAGTGAATAGTCGTTAGTTTATCGCATCGCCTATTGCGTATCGAGTATCACGGATATTAGCGTAGAGCGTACAGCGTTTAGCGTATAGTATTACAGGCAAGACGTCTTTCCTAACGATGTCATTCCCGCGAAAGCGGGAATCCATATTCTCCACTTTAACATTTTACCATTTAGTCAGTACTTGGGCGTATGCAATACACCCCTACTTCTTTCAATAAAACCAAAACCTGCAACTCGCATCCCGTAACCTTTAATTTTAACTGGTAAACTGGTAAACCGGGTAACTGGATAACTAATATCCTATACGCTATCCGCTAGCATACAATATGTTTCTTCCAATTTATATCATCTCTGTCGGGGAAATCCTCGCGGTAATGTGCACCTCGGCTTTCTTCACGCTGTAAAGCTGAATTAGTAATCAGGTCAGCTAAGATAATAAGATTAGCCAATTCAAAATCCTCAGTAGTTTTAAGCTCTGATTTAAATTTCCATTCGCTAATTTTTTGT
>Ga0114922_10004773_pt1 | contig 12556 bp, 14 predicted proteins | sample AartaG_FD_100975 | JGI IMG/M metagenome (GOLD analysis project Ga0114922, IMG submission 100975) | Deep subsurface microbial communities from Aarhus Bay to uncover new lineages of life (NeLLi) - Aarhus_00045 metaG | ecosystem: Environmental > Aquatic > Marine > Oceanic > Sediment | place... | reverse complement strand
GGTAAACCACAGCAGGTCGAACGTCCATGACGCCCGATCCGGCGGTGGACGCTTGTGGTCCCTGCGCCGAGGCGGCCGATGGAACCGAACCAGCCGGGTCTTCTCCGGGTGCAGTCTCAAGCCGTACCGGCCGAACCTCTTCGGCAGCACGTCCAAGACCCGCCGTGCATCACGCTCATCGGTTAGCCCGATGACCGCATTGTCCGCATAGCGAATCAGAAACGCTCTGCCCTTCAGACGTGGCCGCACCTCCCGCGCGAACCAGTCGTCCAGCACATGGTGCAAGAAGATGTTCGAAAGTACAGGTGATACAACCCCGCCCTGCGGCGAGGCATTTGGGATCGGCTCACCCAATTCGTGCAGGTCTTCCAGGGCAAGGGCGATGTCCTCACGAATGTTGGCCAGCGCTTCCTCGACGGTCTCGCCCTGACTGTAGCAACCCGGCAGTGACGGGCATTCAACGAAAAACCCACCCTCTGGCTGCGGTGTCAAAATCATTGGAAACGATCGCCTCACGACTATTGTGTTGTATTACCTCCCCCACAGCCCGACAAGCACGTGAATGAGCCGGGTATGGGCCGGCACGCCAGGGTGGGACGGTCTGGCGAAGCATGGCCGTGGGCATGACGCCGGCCTACCACGGGCCGGCTGCGCCTGACCACGCCACCCAAGCTATCCCGGCCACCCGTCGCACACACTCTACCTCGACCACCATGGAGATCCGGCCCAGCGCGGGCGGTGTCAAAAAAAGAATTCAAATTCCGCGCGCGCTTTTCGCGCCGTTGTCGTTAGTAGACGTAGAGCGCTACTGCGCTCGACCGACAACTTCGTGATGTCGTGCGCTGCGTCCGCGGTACAGCTACCGTTGGTTCGCGTTCGCACGTACGACCACGTGGCGTCGGTCAGTGCCATGGGCTCGACTGCGGCGCTGGTTCGCGCCGGCCTAGGTTCTGGCCGAGGCTCTCCAAGTGTAACTCTCGCCAGGGGGGTTTCCAAGCCCTCGCCCGAGGGTGTGACTGTAAGTGCCGGGCCACAGGCGTCCGGACCCGGCAGGGAGACGTTTGGATCGGATCAAAGCTCTGCGTCGGTAACCGCAGCACCGCATCGTGCCCCGTGCTTCTCGGTTGACGGGGAGAAATGTGCGTAGTCTGTGGAAACCGGCCGCAAGGCGGACGGTGGGGGATGTGCGCCCTGCAACGGAAGATGTGAACGCGAGATTGAGTACCCGGGACGGGGTGGGCCGCGGAACGGCCGCGGCCGACGTCCCTGGCGGGTGTTGGCGTGGGTGACGATGGAATACAGTTCCACGGGTTTGGGAACCCACCCCAGCCAACACATACAAGTTCCTGGAATCTTGAAAGGAGACCAGACATGAAGTGGACCACATCAAGAACGGCTCGAATTGCAGCGTTGCTGACCGTTTGGCTGGCGTGGGCGCCGACGGTTTTCGGCGACAACATCGTAGTGGATGGGCTCAATGGCGATGACGGCAACAGCGGGATAACTCCAACGGGCGGGCCGGGCGATCTTGCCGCCCTCGATTTCAGCAACGCCTTCAAAACGATCGCCAAGGGCACCGAGGCCGCTGAGGCCAGTGAGGGCGGTGACTTTATCTTTGTCAACGCCGGGACGTATTCCGAGCAGGTTGAGCCGAAAACGTCCACCACGTATATCGCGGTCGGAGAGGCGGTCATTGAGGGCGCTTATAGCGGGTTTGGGATTTCTTCCGTTAGCAACGTAGTCGTCGATGGGTTTACCATCATCAACTGCACGGCAGGTGTGGCCACCGAGCACTCGAAACCGATCCAACTCCAAAACCTGACGATACGGAGCTGCGCCACTGGGATCAGTCTAGCCCAGGGTCACCAGGCAGTAACCATACGGAGGTGTGTCATCACTGACTGTGAACGCGGCATTTACGGCGGGCAGGTTGCCGTCGAGCGTTGCACGCTGGTTGCTAACGAGTGCGGCGTGCAGTTGTACGATGGTGCGGGAGGCACCTTGCGTAATAGCATCGTGGCATACAACTCGAAGTGGGGGATCGCGTATAGCCAGGGCGCGTTCATGGACTTCAATGACGTGTTCAGCAACGGGACCAACTACTTCGTGAGCGATCCGGGGCCGAACGACGTCTCGGTCGATCCGCAGTTCATTGATCTGTCGCGACGGATTCTGCTCCTGAAGCCCACCTCGCCCTTGATCAATGCGGGCGAGGAGTTGGGCGGCGGACCGGCCGTCACCATCGGAGCTCGCGAGATCGGATTCGCCAGTTCCAATGCCCTCGACGCCTGGGCCGACTGGATTGACGAAGCCGGCTCGCCGGTTGCGTCGAGCGCACTCGTCGAGATCGATGCCGGCACCGGCCACATCGTTCTCAAGCCTGGTGTGAATCGGGCCGCGGTGAGAGGCCCCGTCTACAATAAAGGCCCGCTGAAGTCCGTGGAATTTGCTGCCCTCGAAGACCTGGCACCTGCGAGCGGCAGTCGCCTGGTGATCGACCAGGATGACGCCACGTTCCAACGGGAATTGCGGTTCCGGGGATCGGCAACCAGCTTTCTCGCAACCGATGCTCAACCCGCGTTCGAAGCGGTCTTCGAAGGGCAAGTGCTGAACCTGGCAACGAACCTTCGTTACGTTCAGGTCGAGCTGACCCTGACGCGGACCGGCAAGTAATCACAGGATGTGTTTTCAAGGTTCTGATGTGTCATATATTGAAAAGCGAAAGAGGATCGAAATGATAAGAACACGCATGTATTATTGGTGCACGGCGATGTTGTTGGGGGTTGCGCCCGCGTGGGGGCAGTTCGATAGCGGCTCGGACGGGTCCGACGGGGCGTTCAGTCTGCAGGCCGATACGGTCATCGACCTGTCGCTGGCTTCGACTGCCTCGTGGGACACTCCCAGTCCCGACTCAGGCAAGGGGGTGTACGACGCCGACCAGTGGGCTGTCGTGTTCAAGTACACCACGATCAACGTTCCTGCCGGGGTGACCGTCACGTTCCAGAATCATCCCAGCGGCGCCCCAGTCGTTTGGCTGGCCTCCGGCGGTGTCACGATTTCGGGAACCGTGAGCGTGGCCGGTGAGCCCGGTTCCGACCGACTTGATCCACCCTCGTTTGCGGAACCGGGCCCCGGCGGGTTTGCCGGTGGGCAAGAGGGGGAGGACTCCGCGGACCTTCGGGGAAGCGGCGGGTTTGGCCCCGGTGGAGGATCGGCCGGCACCGGTGCCGGTGGGGGGCATGCGACTGCTGGCGTGGCCGGTGATTCCGCTATGATCCCGGTGGCGCCTGGAGGGGAGATTTACGGCAACGTGTTCATCGTACCGCTGATCGGCGGTTCCGGTGGAGGCGGCTACGGGTACGCGCCGATTCTCGAAAGAGGCGGCGGAGGCGGGGCGGGCGGTGGGGCGATACTGATCGCCTCATCCGGGAGCATCACTGCGAACTCTGGCAGCGTGATAACCGCATCCGGTGGCAGGGGAGGCTTTGCCCATGGCGGCGGCGGCAGCGGTGGTTCCATCCGCCTGATTGCCAACTCCGTGTCAGGGCCGGGACAACTGCGAGCGGAAGGTGGTCTGCGCGGCGCCTATAGGGGGGGAGACGGGGGTCTGGGACGCATTCGGGTGGATGCGGATACGGTCACGCTCACCGACCCCGGCGTGCCTGCCTGGACAACCGACCACACATCCAAGGCCGTGTGGCCATCACCGACGGCGCCGACGTTGCGGGCCACAGTCGTGGACGGGGAAGGTGCACCCGTCGACCCGATTGCCCGGATTCTGACCACCGATCTTCAGATCAACAACGCGGCGCCCGTCACGATCCAGATCGAGGCGACTGACATTCCCGCCGGGACCACCGTCGAGGTGCGAATAGTCCCCGCGCGGGGCGACGTGGTGACCGTAACGTCTACCCAACTTTCCGCCGGCCAGGGAGGCGTTTTGACGGCAACCGCCCAGACTGTCATGCCATCGGGGCGGGCGGAGATTCAGCTTAGGGCCAATTGGACGCCGTAAGGCGGCGACTAAGCACAACCAGGAAAAGGAGATTTTGATATGGCAACCGTGAAAACCAAGACAGTGGGTCTGGTCGCGGGGGCGCTCCTGCTGGTCGCCGGGTACACCGCGACGGCACAGGCCCAGGAAGCCGTCTCACGTTCGCTGACGGCGATCAATCGATTCGAGCGCACGCCCGTGTTTGATGAGGACATCTCGAGGGCGGCGACCGTGTCCAACATCGCTGCTACTGAGCCTAGGTTGGAAGAGGTCGTCGTCGAAGTGGCCACGGCGAACACGGCGGGCCTGGCTGCGGTGACCATCGAGACGGGGCCGCGCGTAGCCGGGTTGGCGGCGGCGGCAACGGAACTCAGCACCGCTACAGCCGGGTTGGGGGCGGTCATTATTGAACTGCGGGTACCTACCGACATCGACGATGATGGGGTCCCGGATGATCTCGACAACTGTCCGGAGACGCCCAATCCGAATCAAGAGGACGCGGACAGCGACACGGTGGGGGATGTCTGCGACAACTGTCCGTCGGATGCGAATTCCGGGCAGCAGGACGGTGACGGCGACACCGTAGGTGACGTTTGTGACAACTGCGCGGGGGATCCGAATCCCGGGCAGGAAGACGCCGACGGCGACGGTCTCGGCGACGTGTGCGACGTGTGTCCCAACGATCCGGACAACGACGTTGACGGCGACGGGGTCTGCGGTGACGTGGACAACTGTCCGAACGACGCCAATCCCGGTCAGCAAGATGCTGACGTCGATGGTCTCGGGGACGAATGTGACAACTGTCCCGACAATCCCAACCCCGCACAGGAAGATTCCGATGGCGATGGCGTGGGGGACCTCTGCGACATCGAGGGGGTAACCTATGATGGCGACGCGTTGCTTTCGACGGAGGGCGAGCCCACGGTCGAAGCCAACCTGATCGCCTCTCTCCGGAATGCCGAGGGGAATGTGCTGGACATCGATGACGAGGAGGTGACCTTCACCTTGACCGCCGAAGGTGTCGAGGATCCCGTTGTCGCAGACGCGCTATCGCTCGATGGCGTGGCACAGGCGGTCGAAGCGTTCGAACCGGCCATCTATGTGATTGAGATCACGCTCGCCAGCTCAGATATTACGGGACACGGCATCCTCGTCGTCTACAATCCAGAGGGTGGCCACGCTACCGGCGGAGGCTGGATCGTCCCAGAGGACGACGGCCTGAACACCCATCCGAACGTCCGTGCCAACTTCGGTTTCAATGCCAAGTACAAGAAGGGCGAGCCGACGGGGCACATCGAGTTCCGCTACTCCGATGGCTATATCGATTTGAAGAGCATCTCGATCGAGCAGTTGGTGATCACCGGCGGCAAGCTGGCCCAGTTCAAGGGCTGGGCGAAAGTCAATGGTGAAGAAGGCCACTGGTTCTTCGCCAAGGCGATCGATAACGGCGAACCCGGGGTAGACGTCGACGTTTTCGACATCAAGACCTGGGCTCCTGGTGTAGACCCCGAGGGCGACCCGACGGAGCGGGCCGGAGGCACCCTGCAAGGTGGGAATATCGTCGTCCACGCGAAGTAGACCCCGGGGCGTTTGAGGTAGTATCTCACGAGGGGCGGCGCCGGACGGGCACCGCCCCTCGTGGATAGCACAGACTGCGGAGGGGCTGGGACGGTTGCTTGAGGCAGCCGCGCCCGACGGCACCCGGGTTTGTGCATACCCTACGCCACCTGGGCGCAGACCTTCTTGGCCGCGTCGGTCAGGTCCTCGGCCGGGATGAGGGCTTCGATGTTGGCTTGTTCCAGCAGCTTGCGGGCGCGGTCGACGTTGGTGCCTTCCAGGCGGACCACCACCGGGAGCTTGAAGCCGATCTCCCTGGCCGCGGCGATCAGGGCTTCGGCTATGGTGTCGCACTTGGCGATGCCGCCGAAGATGTTGACCAATATGCCTTTGCGGTTTGACCCGGACATGGCGACGTAACGCCCGCAGATCGCCGCGCCGGTTGCCTGGTTCTCACCCGGATCAAGCGGGCGGTTGTAGTCTCCGCAGAAGCTCCGTATGGGGGGCTGGAGGCGGCTAATCGCGACTCTTCTTCGCGCGCTTTGTACGTAGCGCCTGAGAGTTGCGATGTGCATCCTGCGGAATGATTTCTCTTAGACTTGGAGGAATCTCACGTACGAGCCGACGAATCTCCTTCAGTTGCCCCTGGCATCTGGGCAAGTCGATATTAACCTTGGTGCCAGAAGCGTTCCGATTCGCGTAGACGAGCGTCTGATTGGCAGCCTGAAGGAATGCACGGGCAGTCCACAAGAGGTCATCGATTTCGATATCGGACCGAAACAAGAGCTCTTCGTCACGAAAAAAGGCAACCATGCAGTAAAGCTTGGAGGTCCGCAGCATCAACTCAGGCCTGATCTCAAGGCTCGTCCAGGGATTCTCCGTCTTGTCAGCTCTAGTCGCGCGATCGCCAGATGCAATATCGACGCCCCCTAGGCGCTCCCGTATATCATCATCCCACTCCTTGATCAGCGCCTTGACAAACTCCTCTCCTTTGTACTTGCGACTAGACTGGAGGAGGACGCCCAAGGTTCGCCTTCTGTCCCCGGAATACTCCCTCAGCGCTCTGTCAACGTCCGTCGCCGACAGTAGTGCGACGGTTAGACGAACCACCTCCGCGGGAACCTCATTCAGCGTTCCCCTTATGTCTTCCGGATTCAACTTGGCGACGAGGTCGACAAGTTTTCCCTGTTTCTGAAGTTCCACTACCTTCTTTATATCACCCATAGAGGTGACTTCGTCAGTGTGTTTTTCAACTCTGGGATCATTCGCCATGTTCGATTTCCTGGGAATGCACACCACGCTCCAGACCCGATAAGTCGGTGTCTTGCCCCAAAGCCTTCAGATTCGACTCCTGTGCGCTGGACAATTTGAATGGAACCCTAATTTCTTGCGTGCCTCTGTTAGGGTAGTCAAACGTTCCATGACTGTAAAGATAGTCCGTTTCTTCTGGAGAGAAATAGAACTCTTCTAGTGGATTTGACACCGCTCCACCCAGGCCGCGTTGGTCTCCTTCAGTGGCGCCTTCCGATCGTTGCGTAAGTAAGCCCAGGCAATGCTCTGCCATGCGTCTTACCCAGCAAAGCGAGGGATCTTCGACCCGAGACAGCCTACCGAGAAGCTCGTACACTTTAGTAAGGGGGACGACTGTAAGAATGACCAATGCGGCGCAGATCGCGATGTCATCAGGGTGGCGGTACTTACGGTCGTAGGATTCACTTAAGAGTCTGTTTACGAATGACATCAGGTCGTGTACGAGTGTTTCGTTCTCTTTTACCGCTCGGACGATTCTACAAACTAGAGGCGTTCGTTCGAGGCGTCGGCGCACGGACATCACGTCCGACGCAACTCCTGCCTCAACGAAGATATCTTCGGATCTTAGGGACTCAAACTCTGCCTGGTGATCAGTCATGGGCGCTCACTCCAGTATTGCCTACTATCTTCCCCGGCAAACCAAGGGCAGTCGAAGTCCTGGTGCAAGTACTCAGCTGCGGGGCCCCACTTGCTGAGGATCCACACTCCCCGAATGGCGGAAGTGTCTGGGACGCCCTGATCGACCCGCACGACAATCCCGGTGTGTGCAATCTCCCCATCCTCGAAGTAAATGACAAGGTCACCAGGCTTTACATCCCGTCTATCCATGGGACGGAGGCCGTCATCGTCAAGTATACCGTTGACGATCTTGGTGACGTCGTTCCCACCGAAGCTCTCACCGTGTATTCCCGTTCTTCGGTTCGCAAATGTCAACCCGTGGCAGTTGTAGAACCCAGTTGGGCCCCGTCGCTCTTCATTCTTCGGAAACTGTCTCCCAAACGCTCTTCGCCACTGCTCTCGCCGATCTTCCGGGACGCTCGGGTCGTCCTGGTGATTTGGTATTGGGCGTCCTTTCCTAGTCTCGAGTGAGATTGTACCTGGGAACTGCGGGCCGAACTGCGTTGACATCGATGCTCAAGACCTCCTGTGTCTATTCTAACTCGCGTCCTACCCGAATGCAAACTTTCTTCGCCGCGTCGGTCAGGTCATCAGCCGGGATGAGGGCTTCGATCTTGGCTTCCTGAAGCAACTGACGGGCGCGGTCGACGTTGGTGCCTTCCAGGCGGACCACCACCGGGAGCTTGAAGCCGATCTCCTTGGCGGCGGCGATCAGGGCTTCGGCTATGGTGTCGCACTTGGCGATGCCGCCGAAGATGTTGACCAAAACGCCCTTGACCTTGGAATCGGACAGGACGATGCGGAACGCCTCGGTGGCCCCCTCGGTGCTGACCGAGCCGCCTACGTCGAGGAAGTTGGCCGGCTCGCCGCCGTGCAGCTTGATCAGGTCCATGGTACTCATGGCCAACCCCGCCCCGTTAACCAGACAGCCGATGTTGCCGTCCAGCGGGATGTACGACAGGCTGAATTCCTTGGCCCGCAACTCGTTGGGGTTTTCCTCCGACGGGTCGAACATCCCCTGAAGGCGCTTGTGGCGGAACACCGCGTTGTCGTCGAAGTTCATCTTGGCGTCGATGGCAAGGATCCGCCCGTCCGGCGTGCGGATCAACGGATTGATCTCCGCCAGGGCGCAGTCATAGTCGTGGAACACCTTGGTCAAGCCTCGGATCACTCTGCCGGCCGCCTTGACTTGCTCCTTGTCGGTCAGCCCCAAAGCCGCGACCAGCTTGGCCACCTGGAACCCCAGCAGCCCCACGTGGGGGTGGAGCCATTCCTTGCAGATAGCGTCGGGATTTTTGGCGGCCACCACCTCGATCTCAACTCCGCCCTCGCGCGAGACCATCACGACCGGGCATCGTCGGCCACGGTCCATGACGACGGCTACGTAATACTCGCTCTCGATGTCCACGGCCCCGGCGACCAGCAGCCGCTTGACCTCTATGCCTTCAGGCCCGGTCTGCACCGACACCATCCGGTTGGATAGCATGAAGCTGGCGGCTTCGCGCACCTGTTTCGTGTCGTCGCAGAGCTTGACGAACCCGGCCTTGCCACGCCCGCCCGCGAATACCTGGGCCTTGATCGCGACTCGCCCGCCGATCTTGTCGAAGGCGGCCAGGGCCTCGTCTGTGGTCTTGACGACATGCGAGGGTGGTACCGGGACGCCGGCTTCGGACAACAACTCACGCGCTTGATACTCGTGTACTTTCATTCTCACAGCTTCCGCAGGGTTAAATCGTGCAACCGTTCGATACGCTTCCGCACTGGTGTTCCGTTGCGGCTCAAATGGTGGATTACCAGTGTACGAGGGCGCCGCCGGCGACTTGTCCGCCAGTGCACGGGCAGACAAGCTGCCCATGGCACCCGTTTCGAGATAGTCTCTTAACCTCCTGTCAGCGTTTTGGGTCCGCCGTCGGCTTCCTCTATCGCATCTTGCCGCTGTGGTGTAGCATAGCGGGGAGTCGGTGGCAACACTACCGGAGCCGTGATGGCGATTTCCAGACCCACACCGGACGTAACCTCACTGTTGGTCTGTGACCAGATCATCACCGACCGTATCACTGGCAAGCAATCCCTGATCGGGCTGTTCAGCACGATCCATTCGTTCCGCTTCCCGGCCGTTCATCCCCAACTGTCGGTGTTCTGCTCGCTGACGGACGGGCACGGGACAACCCCACTGACGATTCGGATCGTGGATTCCAACGAGGACCGGCCGCCGCTTGTGGAGGGAAGCGGGACTGTCCGGTTCAACAACCCGCGTGCGATCGCCAACCTGGCTCTACAGTTCCACGGTCTGCGGTTTCCCCAGCCGGGCGAATATCGCGTGCAGCTCTATTGCCGTGGTGAATTGCTGCGGGAGGCGCGGCTGACGATGCTCAAGGCCAAGCGCGTGCCGCGTGACGGCGGGAAACCACCCGTCGAACCGGATGACGACGAGGACGATGAAGACGACGAATAGCCCACTGTGACGCGAAGTCATGTGTGCGAAGGCGGATGGATCAACGTGCCGCTTCGATACTCACGATCGATTTGAGTCTGCCGGCCGCCCGTGTAATACACGGGACAGCGACGGGAAACGGGCACGGCTTCATGGTGCTGTTCGACAGGTGGCCGAGCCTGGCAAATCACGCACAGGCTCGATTTGCGACACCATACACGGTCACGTATACGCACCGTGTCGTCGCGAAACAGGATGACACGCGAAAACCGCTCGCGAGGGGGACGCCGAAGCGAAACGCGCCCACGGACCCATCGCAATCGCACGGCAAGCCGCGCAACCATGCGACACACGCTCGGCGGCAACGCGCCCCCACAGACCCATTGCAACGCTCGTCGAACACCGCGCGGATAGTTGCACTTGGACCGTACCAGGGAGCCTGCCGAGGCGCACGCGTTATCCCCCTGGTGACGCTTTACGCTGCGGTTCCCGTAGCCGAACGACTTCGCTGACACCACGACAACGCCGCCGTCATCTAGCGGCGGCTTACCGCTACGCCACCACACGCGCAGCGCCCCCCCTTCTCGCGCGTTAGCCACAGCCCGATAACCCGCACGGTCGTACACCGAGACGCCGCCGTGGTGGAAGTGAACGCCCCCCCCCACCGGACACCCCACGTCAGCACCGGTCTTCAATTCCAGAGCAGGGTATCGTGCCGCCACAGCCAGTGTCGCACACAATCGCGCAGCCGCAAGATCAGTACATATCGTGCCCGACCACCTGTCTGACGCACCGCACCGGCGGCGAACGAGCCGGGCCAAAAAGGCCGCACCTCCGTGAGCCGGCGCGAGTAGTTCATACCCGTACGCCCCGTCAGTGACGGATTCAAACGCGCCCGTGTGAGCGTCTGACACGAAGTCCGGCGGGCTCACACAGACGAGAAACTCGACCAGGCGGTGCAGCGACTTGCGCAGCGTGTCCCACTTCGTCCGGGCGTAAACCGACGCCAGCGTCTGGAACAACGACGGCAGTCGTGGCAGATCAAGCCGGCAGTCGCCCTGCGGAAACCAGCCTTCAGGACTTTGGGTATCGAGAAAACCGCCCAGACGCAGACGCCCGATTGCCAACAGCTTCGGGTCTCGCGCGAGCGCCGCCGCGCCGATCAGGGCATGGATCAGGGCGGCTTCATCCCGGCCTTTGGCGACTGGCAGGCGGGAGAGCCAGGCACAATGCCGGCGAATGTCATCGACAAGCTCCGGAGTCTGGAAGCGAGCGGATTCGTTCAGCAGTTCAATGATGTTCCCCACCGCGGCCGCGCAGCGCAGACCGGATCGAACCAGCGGTCTGGCGCCCGGCGTTCCGCTGCCGGTCAGCGACATTCGCCACCGGATCAGTGCCGCCCGGACGCACTCGCGAAGGTATCCCTTCCCCTCGATTCGCGAATCGAGTTCGCACAGCAACGCAACGGCCAACGCAGCGGCTGATCGTTGTTCGTGATCACGCGCCGATGCGGTGTTGGCGGATGTCGGCGAGGTCGCCGTCCATGGCGTGGCGCCGACGATCCGGATCAGGCGGGGCAGGCACTGACGTACGGTGTCGAGGTATGCCTGTGACGCCGCCTTGGCACCGGCCGACGCGTCGGCATCGTTGAGGACCTCGCCGGTTTGGCCGGGTTCATCGCCCACCGTGCGCGAGCGTTGCTTTTCACGAATGAGAGCGCCGGCGGTGTTCAACACAGATACCTCGCACCACAACTGTGATACAGGCCTTCTGACCCGTCATTTGACCGGCTGGAAAGCCACGTTAAACCGGCTGAGCCGGTCCCACAGTAGTAAAGGGTTATTGTTCTATCGAATAAACGAATGGCAATTCCCAGTTGAATCCGGAGTATCGTGCAGCCGGCTCAAAAGCGAAGCGAGGAGGCCGCCAAGCAACGGAGGGACGGAACTTGTGTAACAGGCTGTTAACCTCGTGGAGTCCGGCGCGGGGGCGGTACCGGGTCGATCCCGCCAGGGGAGAACGGGTGGCAGCGCAACACCCGCCGCATCGCCAGACGCCCCCCACGTATCAGGCCGTGCCGCTGCAACGCTTCAATCGCATAATCGCTGCAGCTCGGGCAGAACTTACAGCCGCCGATAAGCAACTGCCTGATCGTCGCCTGGTAGAGCCGTATCAGAATGATCAGCAGGGCACGCAACGTCTTGGATATCGTCGAGATACTCACGGTTCCACACTCGACCGTTCAAGCACGGTCACCATTATTGACGCTCGATACTCCCGACCGGCGACGGCGTCGGCTCGCCAGGCTGCGGGTCAGGAATCGTCCCGGTCCGCAGCGCGACGGCCCCGGCCGGCTCGCCGGGCCGGCCTGCCGGCACCGTTGCCCGCCAGATCGCCTGACCGGATGAGCGTGTCTCGATGGAATGACTCGACGGCATTCCCTCGTCGCCACCGCCGCCAACCACGCGCTCAGCCAGGACCTGCTAAACCTGCCACGCCACCGCGTCGCGGATTATATACCCGTTGCCGGCGACGGTCACTGCCCGGACGAATCGACGCTCGGTGCGGTGGATTCAACCGGCCGGCGCGGCCCCGGCCCCGGACGCCGGCGCCACCTTTCGCACCCGTATGTTGAGCATCTC
>Ga0114922_10004772_pt1 | contig 12556 bp, 10 predicted proteins | sample AartaG_FD_100975 | JGI IMG/M metagenome (GOLD analysis project Ga0114922, IMG submission 100975) | Deep subsurface microbial communities from Aarhus Bay to uncover new lineages of life (NeLLi) - Aarhus_00045 metaG | ecosystem: Environmental > Aquatic > Marine > Oceanic > Sediment | place... | reverse complement strand
TCCCGTGTTTAATCCGGTTCGTAACGATACGCACAATCCGGACGGGCACATCCACGGCAAGAGAATGGAGAAGGGGCTTGTTCTAGTCTTGAGCCGATACCCATTACGAATGATACGGTCTTTCTCGGTTGCATCAGCAAGTGCTGGGTTAGCTGAACCTCAATCTGGTTTGCTTGAAGATTGGCGAAAATGAGCCGCTGATGCTTCAACGGCCAATGAGTGGCTCCAGACCCCGGCACAAACGCGCGACTGGCATTCAAGTTGCGTTCTGAGGCCCAACCAAAGGCCCGTTGCCCCAGTTGCTCGCCCAGCTCGGAAACAGCCGCAGAGCCGAGTGCATCGAGGATCATGGAGTCCAGGAGCTTCCCTTGCCTTCGCAGCCTTTTGGTTTCCTCATCGATAGAAGCGCCGGCAGTGCATAGCCCAAAGGCCAAGAACTCAGCACCGAGAATAGGGGCGGGAAGAACATCTTCAGTTAGCTTTGCTTCTTCCGCCCTGCAGATCCGAGAAAGAGTCTTAGGTTGTATCAAACGACGTGCTTCGGGGATCAGCTCGTTGAGCCTTTTCAAAATGGGCTTGGATGGTGAAGAGCCACCATATTCCAGGTAGCGCAGCACGCGCTCGGGTGGTAGGTCCAAGGGGTCTTCTCCGACATTGAATTTCTTGTTATCCATGCGTTCTACTAAATCCCCCAGGCAGTTCCTATTTATATCATACTGCAAACTGTACTGGGGTAAGGGCGTCGTGTCGCGAATCACATAAAACGCCAGCTGTGTCTTGTGTGAGCAGTTTGAAAGCAGCTTCTCGTAAGACTTCCTAGATGCAATAGTCACAAACGCGTGTAGAACAGTGTTTCCAGAAGAGGCGCTGGGCTTCTGAGGAAGGGAAAATTACAAAAATGTGTTGACAGAAGGAAGAGTTTATGGTAGAGTGGGTTGAGAATTATGTGGGTTCAAGCATGGAACTATCTAATTAACCATCCGGATAAGATTGCTAAATGGACCCTGCAACACTTGTACATTATCCTCGTTGCTAACGCGTTGGCAGTCGTTCTTGGAGTCCTGATTGGAATCTATATATCCGGCAAGGGCCGAGAACGCATTGCGGAGACGGTCATTTACTTTGCCAGTATCATGATGACTGTTCCTTCACTAGCACTATACGGCATCCTCATGGGAATCTTATCAGCGTTGACGCTTCCTTCCATTGGCTTTCTGCCAGTTGTTATTGCCCTCACGTTGTACGGACTCCTTCCAATTATTCGCAATACCTACACTGCAATTCGCGAGGTAGACCCAGCAATGATTGAGGCAGGACGGGGCATGGGAATGCGCGAAATGCAGATCCTTACGAAGGTTAAGTTGCCGTTGGCCGTTCCTGTGATTATGGCCGGGTTGCGGCAGGCGGTGGTGATGAACATCGGAATAGCTGCGATAGGAGCCTATATTGGGGCGGGCGGGTTAGGGCAGCCGATCTTTCGAGGGATCGCTAATTACCGGAATGATCTCATCCTGATTGGGGCAATATTCGTCTCACTCCTTGCCATCGTAATGGATCTGCTCATGGGGGGATTGGAGTGGTTAACGACGCCCAAGGGAGTGCGGATTAGGAGGAAGAGTTGATCAAGCTTGAGCATGTAGGAAAGACCTTCTCAGATGGAACCGAGGCCGTCAAGAATCTAGATTTGGAGATCAAAGAAGGTGAGTTCTGTGTCCTGCTGGGTCCTTCAGGTTGTGGCAAAACGACTACCATGAAGATGATTAACCGGCTTATTCCCCTCACTTCTGGGAAGATCTATATTGATGGCGTTGATATTTGTAAATTAGATCAGAACGAACTACGAAGAGGGATCGGATACGCCATTCAGAACATCGGATTGTTTCCACACCTGACCGTTTGGCAGAACATCGCTACTGTCCCCATGCTCAAGAAATGGCCAAAGACAAAGCAGCGTAAACGAGCCGAGGAGCTATTGGAGCTGGTGGGGATGGAACCAGATACGTTCATCGACCGTTATCCGAGCGAGCTCTCCGGTGGGCAGCAGCAACGGGTTGGAGTCGCTCGCTGTTTGGGAGCTGATCCTCCCATCCTGTTGATGGATGAGCCGTTTGGTGCAATCGATCCCATCACCCGGAACAAGCTACAAGAGGAGTTTCTAAAGATCCAAGCAAAGATCAAGAAGACAATCGCCTTTGTAACGCATGACATCAACGAAGCGATCAAAATGGGGGACAGGATCGCGCTGATGAGAGCCGGAGAATTGGTGCAGTTTGCTGATCCTGCTACCCTCCTCAGCTCTCCCAAAGACGGGTTTGTGCGTGACTTTGTCGGGGCGGACCGAGTACTGAAGGGGCTGCGCTTGCTCAGAGCCAAAGACGTTATGCAAGAACCACCATTGACGGTGAAGGTGGGAGAAAATCCCATGCGAGTGAAAGCCCTCATGGAGAAAGATAGGATGAGGTGGGCGATGCTGACTGAGGACGAGGGACACTTCCTCGGTTGGATCACGTGTGACGATCTTCAGGAATCTAAGCGTATCAGAGATACTATTACGCCTCCAACAATCACCGCGTCTCTAGATACACCGCTGAATGAGGCTCTGTCCATGATGTTTGATAGCGCCATCGGGACCCTGGCAATCCTCGATGATGATGAGCGTCTGGTCGGAGTGTTATCATTCGAGATTATCCGGGATGTTCTGGGACAGCAGGTTGATGAGGCTAAAACGGAACCCTGTGGAGAAGGACAGTGAAGCGATACGTAACGGTGGTCTTACTGTTGGCGCTCCTGCTTGGGGTTACCGCTTGGATGACGAGTAAGGGTTCGGTGGGTATCTTTAGGATGTTCTCAGCGATGAAGATTGTAGGCTCCACTCTTAGGCACCTGCAGATTGTCGCAGCGGCTGAAGCATTGGCCATCTTAATTGGAATTCCCGTCGGTTTCCTGACCACTCGGCGAGCATCCCGTTTCATTTCCCCGGTGTTGATCGGTATTGCCAATGTGGGACAGACAGTGCCTACGCTGGCATTCATTGGGATTGCTGGAGTGATCCTGGGAATGGGGTACAACGCCGCAGTCATCGCGCTGTTTGTCTACGCGTTACTACCGATCATCCGCAATACGTACGCTGGGATACGTTCTGTTGATCCGGCAGTCAAGGAAGCAGCTCAAGGGATGGGCATGTCCAAGTGGCAGGTGACAAGCAGGGTGGAGCTACCGCTCGCTCGTCCGGTGATCATGGCTGGAATTCGGACCTCCTGTGTTGTGAACGTGGGGACGGCGGCCGTCGCTGGAATGATCGGGGCCGGTGGCCTTGGCGTGCTGATCATGACCGGGCTTGCTGTACGCGTAATGCCGATCGTCATTCAGGGTGCGGCTCCCACCGCCGCGTTGGCGATCGCCCTGGACGCACTCCTGGGAGGGCTAGAAGAGTGGATGACCCCGCGCGGGCTCAAGGTGATGAAAAAAGCACAGTGGCAACTGCAATGATCCTCATTTCTAGGGGGAACGGAGCTAGGAGCCAAATGTGCGCCAATCCGCTAGGCGAACCTCAAAGTCTGTAAGGAGGTGATAGATGAGCTGTATACCTGTAGTCCAGACTTCAGAGTTATCAAGGAGGTAAAGCATGAAAAGTTGGAAAATCGGGTTAGCACTGTTGGTGATCGTTGCGGTTACAGGGGTTGTTTTTGCCGCACCAATTAAGATTGGGACGAAGAACTTCACCGAGCAATTCTTGGTAGGAAATCTCATGGCGATTCTTCTTGAGGACAGTGGCTATGAGGTCGATCTGAAGACCGGGATGTCAAGCACGGTGATGCGAGAGGCCATGGAAACAGGCGCTCTTGACCTATGTATGGACTACACGGGGACCCAGTGGCTGGCCTATACGGGGCATGCATTCAAGGGAGAATCGCCTGGATCGATGTATGCAAAGGCCAGTGCTTCCGATGAGGTGCGCGGGCTTATCTGGCTTGAGCCGATTTGGTGCAACAACACCTACGCCATCGCCGTTACACGGGAGTTTGCTGAAGAGAACAACATCTACACGCTATCTGACTTCGCCGCCTATGTGAATGAGAAGGAGGGCGAGGTTCCGTTTGCGAGTGACTTTGAGTTTTATGCACGCCCCGACGGGATCCTGGGATTACAGGTGCTCTATGGTTTCGCGTTTAAGCCTGACTATATCACCACCGTTCTCCCGGGGCTGACCTTTGAGTACCTTGTGGAGGGGAGGAGCACGGCGACCATGGTCTTCGGGACCGATCCGGCAGTGGTCAAGTACGACTGGGTCGTGTTGCAGGACGACAAGAATTTCTGGCCGCCCTATGACCTCGCTCCCTACGTGAGGGCAGAGGTCCTGGAGGCAAATCCAGGCCTTGCTGACGTGCTTAATGAACTGATCGCTGCCTTCCCCCAGGAACCAGCGGAAGCACGTGCCGAGATGACCGCCTTAAACGCCAAGGTGGACATAGATATGATGGAGCCGGAGGAGGCCGCTGAACAGTGGCTCCGTGACAAGGGGCTGATCAAGTAGCTTCCACAATAGAAGATAGGATTACACCAAGGGCCGGCAGCTTCGTCGGCCCTTGTTCTTACCTTTGTAAGGACATCGCGATGACAAAGGGGCATGTTGAGTTCACACTGCCAACAAAAGTGACGTTTGGCTCCGGCAAACTGGATGAGCTGGGAGAAGAGATCGCTCGTTGTGGCTTCAAGCGGGTGGCCGTTATCACTACTAAGGATCTCCTGGAGTTAAGACTGGCCGAGAAGGCGGTTGTCGCGGCAGAACAGGGTGGGGCGAGGACCCTTGTGTTCAGCGAGGGCAAGAGCAACCCCACTACCAGGCTGGTAACAGAAGGGGTCAAAGAACTAGGGCCGTGCGACCCAGACTGCTTGGTTGGCTTCGGTGGGGGAAGTGCCCTTGATCTGGCAAAAAGCATTGGGATTTGTCTCAGCCACGGCAGAGAAGATGTTAAAGCATTTCAGGACTCCCAGAATGTAAGAACTGCGTCTGTGCCGGTCATCTGTATTCCGACCACTGCGGGGACGGGCAGTGAAGTGAACTTTTGGGCCGTCGTCTGCGATTCGGTTACCAAAGAGAAGTTCTCCATTGGGCACCCGGCGATGGCCCCCCATATGGCGATCGTCGATCCACAGCTGACCCTAAGCCTGCCAAAGAAGATAACGCTGTGGACCGGGCTTGATGCTTTTAGCCACGCGCTTGAAGCATATGTTTCTACCCTTTCGAACTGCGTCTCTGACCTGTTAGCTCTGGAGGCAATTAAGCTCATTTTAGACAGTCTGGATCGAGCGATGAGCTACGGGGATGACCTTGCGGCCCGAGAATATATGTCCTTGGCTAGTCTGCTTGCAGGGGCGGCGATGCAGCAGGTCGGCCTGGGGCTGATTCACGCTATGTCTCACCAAGTGAGCGGATTCTATGACACACCCCATGGGCTCGCTAACGCTAAACTACTAGCCCCTGTCCTTGCGTTTAACCTTCCCAAAATAGGGCAGGAGAAGTGTGGGAAGCTCGATTCCCTAAGCACGAAGCCTTTCCAAGAGATTCTAGCGGATATCAATAGGCGGTATAGCGTTTCTGATGAACCAATCACTGTTCGAGAGAGTGACCTTGGTACCATGTCGAAGCGGGCAGTAAGGAACGTCAACGTGATGTCCAATCCGCGTGAGGCTAGCGTGGAGGAGATACAAGCGCTCTATCGCCGAGCTTTCATCGTAAAATGATCCGATGTTACGAGGAGGCGGCGATGAGCAAAAAGGACCTGATGGGAAATAAATATAAGGTTTTGCAACAGGACGGGATTGAGAAGATCCATAAGTCCGCCCTATGGGTGTTAGAACATGTGGGGGTAATGGTAGGGGACGACCATTTTTTCTCTCTCTTTGAAGAGGCCGGTGCTAACGTTAACGCTAACGAGCATTTGGTCAAGCTGCCTCCTAGCATGGTAGAGGAATTGGTGAGGATGGCACCGGGGGAAGTCCTTCTGGCGGGGAGGGATCCGGAGAACGATCTGCTTCTTGGGGGAAGCCGTGTCTACTTAGGAACCGGTGGTGCAGCAATCCACATTCTAGACTTGGAAACCGGTGAGACCCGCGACCCTATTCTTCAGGACCAGTACAACCTGGCTTGGTTGACCGAGAACCTGGGTAATGTGCACTTCTATCAGTGCCCCGTCGTCTGTACCGATATCCCTAAAGCGTTTGTCAGTGTGAACAGCTTTTACGCGGCACTCTCCGGTACGAGGAAGAACGTACAGGAATCGGCTACCGATCCACAGGCTGCCGAAGAGATCATCGAGATGGCAGCGATGATCTCTGGTAGCGAAGAAGCTCTGAGGGAACGCCCGTTTATCTCCTTTGTGACCTCGTGGATGATCAGTCCATTAAGACTGGACATCGCAACGAGCCAAATCTTGGAGACGGTGGCAAGTCATGGTATTCCTGTTGCGCTATCTTCTGCTCCGGTGACAGGTTCCACGGCGCCGGCGACACTGGCAGGACTTCTAGCTCTGGTCCATGCCGAGGAGCTGTTCGGTATCGCCCTTACTCAGATCGTCCGACAAGGAGCACCAGTTCTATACGGGCCAGTGCCGGCCGTGGCCAATATGCGCAATATGGCCTACCTAGGTGGGGCGGTCGAGACGGGAATGATGAACGCCGCCGCCGTGCAAATGGCAAATCACATCGGCGTACCTATCTACTCTGATGCGGGGCAGACGGATGCAAAACTCCCAGATACTCAGGCCGGGTATGAGAAGGCGGCGAACATCTTACAAGTGGCAATGGCAGGTGGAAACTACATCCACCATGCCGTTGGAATGCTGGAGTCGATGTTAACCGTTGCCTACGAGCAATTTATCATCGATAATGACATAAATGGGATGGCTTTGCGTGTCCTGCAAGGAATTGAAGTAAATGACGATACGTTGGCTCTGGATGTCATCAAGGCGGTCGGCCCTGGTGGTAATTATCTAACACAACGACATACACTCAAATATGCAAGAAGTAACGAGTTCTACATACCGATTGGGGTCGACCGAAACTCCCGAGTTGCCTGGGAGAAGGCGGGAGCAAAGGACGCACGGGAAAGGGCTAGGGAGATAGCACGGGAAATCCTGAGCCAGAAGAGACCGCAGCTGATCCCAGCAAAGATCGATTCCGAGATCCGCCGAAGGTTTGATATTCGGCTACCCTAACAGGGGTAGTCCCAGGCTAAGCGTCTAGGTACTGCCGCCGTTCCCATTCCGTGACGGTTTGATTGAACGCGGCAATCTCGTTTCGTTTTGCCCGAACAAAGAATTCTGTTGCCTCGTTTCCGAGGCTTTGCCTAATCACGTCGTCGGCTTCCAATGCATCGAGTGTTTCGCAAAGCGAGCTCGGCATAGGAAGGATACCACGTTTGTTTTTCTCTTCTGCGCTCATTCGATAGATGTTTTCCTCTACGGGCAGTGGAGGATCGATGGTGCGTTCAATGCCGTCCCTGCCGGCGCTGTAGATTGCGGAAAATGCGAGGTACGCATTGGCAGAGGGGTCAGGCGAGCGCAGCTCAATTCGAGTTGATTCCTTTGGAGTTGTAGTGGCCGGGATTCGGATCAGTGCAGAACGATTCCGGTGTGCCCAGGCGATATTCACAGGCGCCTCGAATCCGGGAACGAGACGCTTATAAGAGTTGATTGTGGGGTTGGTCAACGCCGATATGGCAGGCAAGTGCTCGATTAAGCCCCCGATGAAGAAGCGGGCCTCCTGGGAGAGTCCCGTTTCACTCTGGGGATCGTAGAAGGCGTTTTCCCCGTCTTTGTACAATGATAGGTGGAGATGCATCCCACTTGCGGCAAACTCAGCGATTGGCTTTGGCATGAAGATGGCCTGCAAACCGTGTTGCACTGCAACGCTCTTGGCGACGAACTTGACGAACAGCAAGCGGTCCGCAGTGGTCACTGGGTCCGCGTATTCAATTGATACCTCTTGGATATGTGGCTCGATCTCGTGGTGGGATTTCTCCACCGGGATTCCCATTTGAAGCAAGCTGGCGACGATCTCCTTTCTCGTGAGTTCTTCAAGGTCGGCGGGGAGAAGGGCGAAGTAGCCTGCCGTACTGGTCACTTCGCTTCGGTTGGCAGGAATCCTACCTTGGGGAAAGAGGAAGAACTCGGGCTCCGCCCCCACAAAGAAGTGCAGTCTCGCGTCTGCTGCCCTCTCCATGAGGCGCTTCATGATTTGGCGAGGGCTTCTCGGCGAGGCCTCTCCCGGGAAGGTGTAAACATCTGCGATAACCGCGGCCGTCGCGTGTTCTTCACCAGTGTTACCCAAGGGCATCCGCCACGGGTAGATAGTCAGCGTATCCAGGTCCGGCCTTAGGTACATGTCCGCGTCTTCGATATCGGAGAAACCTCTTATTGACGACCCGTCGAAGCTAATCCCCTTTTTTATCGCTGCTTCCCATTGCTCGATTGGAATCTCCACACTCTTTGGCTCACCTAGGCAATCGACGAATAGGAGGTTGACAAAGCGGACATTCTCGGATTCCAGAGTTTGCAGCGTCTCTTGAGCATGTAAATCGTCGCTGGTCATAGAATCTCCTCTTGTATCATCGGTCATCGCGTCAGAAGTTGCGTCAAAAAAGCTCTTCCATACAGGCGATTCTTTCAGTAGAAGACCTCACCTTCTTTCCACAACGCTTCCATCTCTTCTAATTGCGCAAGAGACTCGTTCTCTTTACTGATACTGAGTGCGGTCGCGATCGCACACAGAATGGATAAGGGAGCAGCAAATGCATCGATGTAGGAGATCGACTTGCAGCGAGCAAGTAGATAGTAATCGGAAAACTCGACCAACGGCGAGAGTACGGAGTCGGTTATGGCCACTGTTGTAACAGGCTTTGTGCGAGCGAGGCGGAAGTCATGAACGACGGCGTTTGTGTAGCGCGGGAAAGAGATGGCAACGACGACGGAGCGATCGGTGGCATAGGCCAATTCCTCCTGGAACGCTCCGGCTGGCGACGTAACGGCCACGGCATTGTCTAGCGTCTTTTTGAGGGACATTTGGAAAAACTTCGCGAGAGAGGCGGACATCTTGTAGCCTAAGACGATCACCTTGTCAGCGTTTTGAAGGCGTTTTAGCACCTTTTTAACAGTCTTCGCGTTGAGCTCTTCCAGGGTCGCTTCGAGGTTTGTCATATCTGTCAGTAGGGACTGAATCAAAGGGCTCTTGCTGTCAGCGTACCGATGACTTCCTTTCAGCCGATGCACCGTGGTAAGTCGCGCCTGGAGCTTATCCTGTAGGGCAGCTTGCAGTCCCGGATACCCAGAAAACCCGAGGTCAGTGGCGAGCCGAATGACGGTTGGTTCACTGACGGATGCACGACTCGCTAATTCCGCTGCAGTAAGGAAAGAGGCCTCAGTAAAATTGTCCAAGATATATTTAGCAGTTTGCCTCTTTTTTTCGGAAAGAGACGTGGATCGGATCAACTCTAATACGTCCTTTGGTTTCTCTTCCATAATTGAATGTTATCCCACGGTTGTAGAGCGTGCCAATCTCCAAGGTAGGCCATGACTCCCTCACGCGTTACATCTTGTGAGTGAACGTTCCAAGCCAAGTGGCTTCTTTGTGTTTTCTGGCTCAGAGCGAAGAGACCTCTTGACTTCCGCTTGGGGCTATTGTATGGTTTGTAGGAAATGATTCAAGTATTACCGCTACTGAAACAAGAATTTCGTCATGTGGAAATAAGTCAGAGGGAGTGGAATATGTAGGCACAACTACCACGATCCCAAAGGGGTACGGTTTGCTTTGTTACTGCTTTTGGGAGAGGTTTGAGGTTTATGGTGGCGTTCTTGGCCATGCTAGTACACGCTGAACCTTCGAAAGCAAGAGGAGGGAGAGTTGTCTGACTACAATTCGCTCAAGAAGTTAATCACGGAAGAAGGCATCGACTTTATTGATTTCAAGATCGTTGACCTTGTCGGACGTTTGCGGCATATCACAATACCTGGCCGGCGCTTCACTCCTTCTCTGATTGAGACAGGCGTTGCCTTCGATGGATCAAACTTCGGGTATACCAGCGTTGCCGAAAGCGACATGGTATTGGTCCCCGATCTGGCTACTGCAACTGTTGATCGGTACAAGGGTGAGAAGATGCTTTCTATCATTGCTGACATTCGTCTAGTGGGTGGTGGAGGTCCTTTCCGGGGGGACCCTCGTAGTGTTGCCAGGCGTGCTGAACGATACTTGGCCTCGGCAGAAATCGCCGAGACCGTTATGGTGAGCCCGGAGTTTGAGTTCTACGTTTTCCGGGAGGTACATTATGGTGGTAAAACGATCGAATCGCACTATAGTATCTCCCCCCTGAACGAGCATGTGGATTTTTCCTACTACCACATCTGTCCGCCCGAAGATCAGCTCTTTGTACTACGTAACGAGATCTGTCGAGGACTGGAGAAACAAGGAATCCCCGTCAAGTATCACCACCACGAGGTGGGGCCTCTAGGGCAGCTAGAGATTGAATTGGGCTTTGCCGGTCTATTAACAATGGCAGATGCTACCCTGGCCGTGAAATCAACCGTGCGCAACGTTGCGCAGGAGGCCGGTCTGACAGCAACGTTTATGCCAAAACCGGTGTACGGGCAAAACGGAAACGGAATGCATGTACACCAGTACCTAGCGCGCGACGGGAAAAGCCTGTTTACGGATGTCGACGGGCTTTCCGAGCTCGCTTACGCCTATATCGGCGGAATTCTGTCTCACGGTCGTAGTCTAATGGCGCTGACGAATCCGTCCACGAACTCCTATCGCCGTTTTGTTTCCGGGTACGAAGCGCCGGTACGTTTCTCGTTTGGAGAGGGGAATCGATCGGTGGCAATTCGCATCCCGGGCTACGCAATGCCGTCTCAGAAACGCATTGAGCTAAGAACGATTGATGCCACATGCAATCCCTACCTTGCCTACGCCGCGATGTTGATGGCGGGAATCGACGGGATCAAACATAACCTAAATGCTATAGAGCTTGGATTCGGTCCGTATGACCAAGACGTCTTTGCCATGTCCCGTGACGAGGCTTCTTTGATCCGTCGTCCCCCTCTCAATCTCGGCGAGGCTCTTTGCGCGTTAGAGGAAGATCATGACTACCTTATCGCCGGGGGAGTTTTTGAAGAGGGTCAGATTGTTCGATGGATTCGGTGTAAGGAAGAGGAACAAGAACAGATAAACAACAGGCCTCATCCTCATGAGTACTCACTCTACTACAACCTGTAGTTTCTCTTTCATTCAACCTTCTTGTTGTGCGTTGTTGCACACAACTATTTTGAGATGGATTCCTTGTGCTCTCGAGATCTGGTACTTGGCTAATCCCGTTTCTGCAGGGCATACTTTTGTAATGACCTTGTGTGATTTGCGCTGGGGGATACTTCTCGATTCGGAGAGAAAGGAGAATTAGGTCAATGTGGAATGGTGAGGGTGGTGTGTATGCACCGCTTAACAAATGGGAGCTCACCTCGATCCACCAAGCCTCGCTCTCCATTCTGGACAAGGTGGGCGTCCAGGTGAGTGAAGAGCCTTTTCTACAGCTGCTCTCCGACATAGGCGGCAAGGTGGAGAAAGATGGACGGGTGAGGATTCCGCAGCCAGTGGTTCTAAAGGTTCTAGAGATGGTGCCTCACCGAGTCGTTCTATACGGACGGGATGAAATTCCTCAGCTCGATGTAGGGGAGCGTCGGGTTTATCTGGGAACAGGTGGTGCTGCCATCAACATCCTGGATCTGGACAGCGGCGAGGCCCGTGATCCGACACTGGCCGACCTAGGCAACATTGCCTGGTTGGTGGAGAATCTCGACCATATCCACTTCCTGTTACGCCCTGTGGTGGCTAAAGATGTCCCCGCCGAGATTTTGGACGTGAACAAGTTCTACGTTTGCCTCGCCAATACAAACAAGCACGTGATGGCCTCCGCAAAATCACCCGACTCGGCGAAGGACGTGATTGAGCTAGCGGCGACGATCGGAGGGGGAGAGGATGCGCTTCAGGCTCAACCGATCATCTCTTTCATCGTCTCCTGGATGATTAGTCCGTTGAAGCTGGACACTAAGGCGTCTGAGGTGCTAGCAATGGTCGTAGAGAAGGGTCTTCCTGTTGTGCTATCGTCCGCGCCGGTTGCGGGATCGACGGCCCCAGCTACACTTGGTGGTTTGCTCGCACAAGTCCATGCTGAGGAGCTTTTTGGCCTCGTGTTGACTCAAGCTATACGTGAAGAAGCCCCAGTTTTGTATGGGCCAGTTCCGGCTGTCGCGGATATGCGAACAATGGGATACTGTGGCGGAGCCATTGAGTCTGCATTGCTCAATGCAGCTTGCGTCCAGCTTGCTAGACTCATAAAGGTTCCCATCTGTGCTGACGCTGGCCTGACCGATTCTAAGCTACCGGACATTCAAGCCGGGTATGAGAAGGCTGCAAATATCCTGCTTGTAGCTCTGGCGGGAGGAAACTACATTCACCATGCTGCCGGAATGCTTGAGTCGATGCTGACGGTGGCCTACGAGCAGTTTGT
>Ga0114922_10004771_pt1 | contig 12558 bp, 7 predicted proteins | sample AartaG_FD_100975 | JGI IMG/M metagenome (GOLD analysis project Ga0114922, IMG submission 100975) | Deep subsurface microbial communities from Aarhus Bay to uncover new lineages of life (NeLLi) - Aarhus_00045 metaG | ecosystem: Environmental > Aquatic > Marine > Oceanic > Sediment | place: Aarhus... | reverse complement strand
TGTTTTTTAAGACTTTCAGTTATCTTAAGGAGTATAGATGGTTCATATATAATAGTTGATCGGGCATTATTAAATGCCAGTCCTGAATATAAGTAGAAATGCCGTTCCATCTCCTGTATTGTTTCTATGAATGAAAGTAATTTTATTCCTGATAAACCGGCAAAAAAGTTTTCATTATGCAACAAAATTCCTACACCGGCCTCAGGTAGTATTTCATTATTTCTAGTTCCGTTAATTATCGGATCATAAACAGGGGTAAAATCTGATTCATTGATTAATTTCTGGAACACAGAAACAGACAAACCAAGACTCAGATTAATATTATTTTGCCGGCTGATAGTGAAGTGATATGCATATAAAAAGTCACCACCAAGCTGTTGGTATGCGCCATTAATATCATGATATAAATTTAAGCCAATGCCATGTATTTTATTATCATTGCTTAAAAAGCCTTTTTGTGCACTAATTGATTGTGTATTAGGAGCATCAGATATACCAATCCATTGATGCCTGTCAGATAATTGAAAGGATGCACAACCTGTAAAGCCTGTAATTGCAGGATTTATTAAATTACGGTTTAATAAATATTGTTGATAGACTGGTAATTCCTGTGCAAATAATTGAATTTGCCGGATTAGTATTATAATTAAAACAGCTAATCTTATTCTCATCCCTAATATTTAACCGCAATGTTACCCTTAAGAGGTTTAGTGCCATCTTTTAAGTCTATAATATACCAGTAAGTATCGGGTCTCACAGATTTACCATTTTCTTTACCATCCCAGCCCTGATCACTTCCCTTATATGAAATGATTAATTTACCAAAACGATCATATATTTTGATATCTGCATCAGGAGTATCTCTGAGAACAGGTATTTCCCAGGTATCGTTATAACCATCACTATTCGGGGTTATAAAATTAGGAATCCCGACGTCAACAGTTACCTCTATTTCATCTGAAGACGGGCAACCATATTCGTTGGTTACTGTTATTGAATAGATTCCTGAAGAATTTACCTCGATAATCTGACTGGTATCACCTGTCGACCAGAAATAGCCTGAATAGCCTTGTCCCGCATTAATTGAAAGGATTTCTCCAACAGGAATCGTAGTATCATTGCCAAGAGTAAATTCCGGATTCTCGGATATAACAATATTTTTGCAGAAATATTCCTGGTTAGCTGTCCCTTCGTCTAATGCTAATGATATGTTATAAATACCGGGGGAATCATAAATAATAACAGGTGGACTCCTGTCAGTTGAATGTATTAATGATGAATTATTACATCCTGTGAAAAATAATCTTGTAATGGTTGAATTTTCATTATTTGAAACAAATGTATATAAAGTATCGCCCACTCTGAAAATATCAGAAATACCAATTGGTCCGAAGAGGTTACTTGTTTCTCCCAGAGAAGTAAAAGCGGGTTCTTCCGTAATACCGTCATTAAAATCCAGTCTGACTATACTGTTATTGCTATTAATAACAAAGCCAAATATCATCTCACAATCTTTGATAAGTGTAAGATCTGAAGGTTGATAAAGATATTCCGGATTACCTATGTTTTCTCCTGAAGGGTCATTAAACAGGGAGTTGCCGAGATCTAACCTGGTAATGCGGTTAGAATTGGAATTTGAAATAAACAAATACCAGTTATTATTTTCATGCCAGGGTAAAATACCACATGGCTTATCAAGATTACCTATATTACCGAGATTTAAACCATTGGGCCGATTGGTTAAACTACTTCCAAAATTGAATCTGCTGATAGTATTATCATCTGAGTTTACAGTATAGCCATACCAGTTACTGTTTTCGTTAAACATAAAAAGATCAACAGGGGAATTTAATTCACCAATATTGCCGAGGTTCAATGGGGTAGGATCGTTATTATTGAGAGAACTGCCAAAATTAATTCTTACGAGTCTTGAATCAGCATTCTGGCCTCCAACAATAAATGCATACCATATATCATTATCCTGTACGATCTGTATTCCTTGAGCGTATGGCGGAATAATACCTTCAAAGTTTCCTAAATTATATGATACAGGTACGGATAATAAATTATTGCCGAAAAAGTACCTGGTAAGGGTATTATTTGTTTGGTTTGTTATAAATGCATAATATCCTTCCGTGTTTTTAACTATGTCAATAAATGCCGGGCCGTATAGATTACCCTGGTTTTGAATATTATCTCCTTCAGGTGCATAAGTCAGGTTACCGGAACAAAAATTCCAGTTATATGTATTTGCAATACGTGAAGTATTAGTAATAGTAACAGAATCATTATTACATATTGTATCCATTACTTCAAAGCTTGCCTGTGAATGTCCCTTTAATGTAGTAATCAGGATTAATACAAAGACCAGATAAGCAATATTTTTAATAGTATATTTAGGGTGAAACATAATTTATAAACTGAATATTTAAATATACGATGAAGTAAAAATTCTTATGTATATATGTGTATTCGCATAAGGAATATTTACAAAGATATAACTTTGTGTATCAAATTTAGTATAATTAAATTCTGATTGACCTTTTTAAAAATCATAATAATCTTATTAAATAATCATACTTTAAGGTTGAGATAGTATTTTATTCGAAGACTAACTTCAGCATTAAAATATATTGTTTTTAGCAGGAAGATAATTTTTAACATATTTATCTATATAGTAATTTGGCATTAACCAATTTTTTGTGTAAATTTTAACTTAAGTAATAACCCCGGGTTATTCGTTATTTATTTTAATGCTAATAGATGAAATTAACTAAGTATCAGAATCTTATAATATTATATATTTTATATGGGGCAATTTTCGGCCTGTTTTTTCCTTTATTGGCATATATTGTAGATTTGATTTCACATAGTTACTCATTCTCGGCAAGAAATATTATAAAACTTCATAAAGAAAATTCGCTGCATTACATAATTGATGCTGCGCCTTTAGTATTGGCATTTGTTGCATATTTTCTTATTAGCACATTAGTTAAAAAAGAAATAAAACTCAAAGAAAAAATAAGAGAACAGCGGGATAAAATTTTGGATCAACAAAGAGATATTATTGACGATATCCAATATTCAAAACTTATTCAGGATGCTGTTCTGCCCAGCAAGGAGTTTATGGATAAAGTCATGCCCCCGTATTTTATATTAAGTATGCCAAAAAGTATTGTAAGCGGAGATTTTTACTGGTGGAAGAATATAAAAATAGTCTGATTGTTGCATGTGTAGATTGTACGGGCCATGGTATATCAGGTTCGTTTATGCATATGATGGGAACTATTGCTTTAAATGAAATTGTTAGTAAGGGAAATTTTCAAACAGCAAGTAGTATACTGGATCAATTAAGGGATAATGTTATCAGATCATTAAAACAAACGGGCGAGGAAGGAGAAGTCTCAAATGGTATGGATATTGCCTTATGTATTATAGACACTCATAATTATAACCTTCAATATGCAGGAGCATATAATCCGTTATTTCTTATTAGAAATAATGAGTTAATGATTGTACAGGCTGATCGCATGCCAATAGGTATTCATCTGAAATCCACTCCTCCGTTCGTTAATCACAATATTAAAATAAAAAAGGGGGATTTGATTTATTTATTTACTGATGGATTTATTGATCAGTTTGGAGGACCGTTAGGTAAAAAATTAAGAAATAAAGCATTTCAGCAATTGTTGCTGGATATATGTAATATAAATGTTGTCAAACAAAAAGAGGCCTTAATTTCATTTTTTAATGAGTGGAAAAATGACCATCCGCAAATTGACGATGTTATGATTCTGGGCCTTGAAATTACCTAAGTCATGAATTGATATATTACCAGTATTGAATAATTTAAATTATATTAGATACTTAAATTAATAAGTGGATAACTTAAAAATTAAAAAAAATGAGAAATTTTAAACCTGTTTTAAGCATGGTAATAATTATTATTTTAAGCGCATGTACTGTTGGCGTTAATAAGGATTTATTATCCGGGTTATCATATTCTTATAAAGGATTAAGTGTTGAAGATGCGTATCTGACTTTGGATAATGAGAAATATAATTCAAATGAAGTAGAATATGGTAAAAAGGTATATATTGTTTTAAACGGAGTTGAAGGATATGTACTTGAGGAAGGAAAGGCAAAAATAGGATGTAAGATAGAAGTTAAGGATAGCGAGGGTAATGTTGTTCTTTCAGCCGATGATGCATTTGCTGCCTATAGCAATGAAGGAATTGATCCCAAGCAGGCAGAAATATTAAATATATCACTAACCATAGGTAGTCCTTTGGAAGCAGATAAAGAATATGATTGGGAAGCATTATTCTGGGACAAAAATGGAGAAGGTACTATTAATACTAAAATTAAGGTAAAGGTTGTACCGGAAAGTGAATGAATTATTTCTTTGATTTTAGAAATTCATCAATATTTATAGCAGCTCTTCTTCCGCCGTTAATTGCATGCACTACAAGGCTTGCTCCCATCACGGCATCTCCTGTTGCAAAGACTTTTAAACTGCTGGTTTGATATTTTTCATTGATATTAATATTTCCTTTTTGATCATATTGGAGTCCTAATTCATCAGCTAATCCTTCATGAATCGGATGCACAAAACCCATAGAAAGAAGAACCAAATCAGCATCAATTGATTGTCTGGTTTCAGGTTTTTCTACTATTACCATTTTACCATTTTCATTAATCCAGTTAACTTCTATTACTTCAATTTTTTTAATGCATCCCTTTTCTCCGGTAAATTTTTTTGTAGACAGGCCCCATTTTCTTTCGCATCCTTCTTCATGCGAGCTTGAGGTCCTGAGAATATTAGCCCAGTATGGCCATGGATTATCCTGGTTTCTTTGTTGAGGAGGTTTTTGCAGTATTTCAATCTGTGTAATACTTTTCGCTCCCTGGCGCACGCAGGTTCCAACGCAATCGGAACCAGTATCTCCTCCGCCTATTACGATAACATTTTTATTACTGGCTGATATTCTTTCCTCTTCGGAGATATTTACCCCGCGGATAATTTTATTTTGTTGTGTCAGAAATTCCATTGCAAAGTGTATCCCTCTAAGGCTCCTGCCTTCGATTTGAAGATCGCGGGGCTTCATTGCTCCAATTGCAAGGCATAAAGCATCATAGTTTTTAATCATGCCTTCACCTGAAATATCAATACCGACATGAGAATTTACTTTAACGTTTAGTCCTTCATCAACCAAAATATTTAATCTTCGGTCTATAACCTTTTTGTTTAGCTTGAAATCAGGTATGCCATATCTTAAAAGACCCCCAACGGCATCATCCTTCTCGAATAGAGTTACATTATGCCCCTGCTTGTTTAAAAGATCAGCACATGCCAATCCTGCAGGGCCGGAACCAATAACAGCAATTTTTTTGTTTGTTTTGTATTTTGCCGGATTCGGTTTAATATAACCTGACTTAAAACCTTTTTCAACAGCCGATAATTCATTTTCCCTGATTGTTACGGGTTTGTCATTAATACTAAGCGTACAGGCATCTTCACATGGTGCAGGACAAATTCTACCTGTAAATTCAGGAAAATTATTAGTTATATGTAAATTATCAATAGCTTCCTTCCAGTTTCCTTTATAAATTGCATCCTGCCATTCAGGCATATTATTGATTATAGGACATCCCCACTGACAAAAGGGTACACCACAATCCATGCACCGGGAGGCTTGATCTATTCTATCCTGATCATTAAGAGGTTGCTCAACTTCGCTATAGTTGTTTATTCTTTCGTTTACAGGCCGGTAACCAGCACTTTTATATTTGATTTTTATAAATCCCTTTGGGTTTCCCATAATATTTCATATTAAATATCAATAGTTTATGCTTTATCTTCTCAGAAAATAATATCAAAAGCGTATTAATAATGATGATAAGGTTCATCTTCAGTTAGGCTGATTTTCTTTTTCAGCTTTTTCAGCTTTTGCTCTTCCAATACTTTTTTATATTCGAATGGTATTACTTTAATAAATTTTGAAAGGTATTCATCCCAGTTTACCAGTATTCTTTCAGCGAGTTCACTCCGTGTATAAGCATAGTGATTATTAATTAATGCCTGAAGTTCAATTATATCGTCTCTATCCCCGACAATACCAAGTTCAACAAGTCCTTTATTACAGAAATATTCGAAATTCCCGGTTTCATCCAGAACGTAAGCGATACCTCCACTCATCCCGGCGGCAAAGTTTCTTCCTGTTGTACCAAGAATTACAGCCCGGCCTCCGGTCATATATTCGCAACAATGGTCTCCGACGCCTTCAACAACAGCAACGGCACCACTATTCCTGACACAAAAACGTTCTCCTGCAATCCCCCTGATGTATGCTTCTCCGCTAGTGGCGCCATAAAGAACAGTGTTTCCTATTATTATATTTTCCTGGGGTATGAATGTTGTACCACGTGGAGGAACAACAACAATTCTTCCACCTGAAAGACCTTTACCAAGATAGTCATTTGAATCACCCTCCAGCTCAAAATGAGTACCTGCAACAAGAAAAGCCCCAAAGCTTTGTCCTGCAGAGCCCCTGAACTTACAGTTTATAATACCGTCTGGCAGAGCTTTCAATCCATGAAGCCTGGAAATTTCTCCTGAGAGCATAGCACCTACTGCCCGGTTAGTATTATTTATTTCTTTTGAAATCCATACTTTCACCTTATTTTTTATTGCTTTTTTTGCTAGATCAATCAATTCTTTATCCAATATATCATGAATCTTGTGATTTTGTAATCTGGCAGAGTGATTTTCATTCACAGATGCTTCTTTTGGCACATAAATAATATTTGATAAATTTATTTTTTTTGCTTTCCAGTGTGTAATATCTGTCCTTGGTTCCAGTAAATCAGCTCTTCCGACTATTTCATCAAAACTGCGGAATCCCATTTCTGCTAATATTTCTCTTATTTCCCGGGCAATGAAGTTGAAGAAGTTAATAAGGTATTCCGGCTTTCCATGAAATTTTTTTCTAAGTTCTTTATCTTGTGTAGCTACTCCAACAGGACAGGTATTAAGGTGACACTTACGCATCATAATACAACCAAGTACTATTAATGATGAGGTTGCAAATCCGAATTCTTCAGCTCCTAATAGTCCTGCATAAACAACATCACGGCCTGTTTTCAATTGTCCGTCGGTTTGTAATATAACTCTGTCACGAAGGTTATTGATAACTAATGTTTGCTGTGCTTCAGCAATTCCCATTTCCATAGGTAGGCCTGCATGTTTAATAGAACTTGCAGGACTGGCTCCCGTGCCTCCTTCATTGCCGCTTATTGTTATACTATCAGCATAAGCCTTTGCAACTCCTGCCGCAATCGTTCCTACTCCCTTTTCAGATACAAGTTTAACATTTATCCGTGCACCCGGATTTGTACATTTTAAGTCGAATATAAGTTGAGCCAAATCTTCAATTGAATATATATCATGATGCGGAGGAGGCGAAATTAATGTTATTCCGGGAGTAGAATTTCTAATCTTCGCAATAACCTTATCAACTTTATATCCGGGAAGTTGTCCCCCCTCTCCGGGTTTTGCCCCCTGGGCAATTTTAATCTGTATTTCATCGGCATTAACAAGATAATTATTAGTTACACCAAACCTTCCGGAGGCAACTTGCTTAATTGCGCTTCTTGCAAAGCTTTCATCCTTTTTTTTAACAAATCTGTCAGGATCTTCACCTCCTTCGCCGGTGTTACTTTTACCACCAATTTTATTCATAGCAATAGCCAGAGACTCGTGAGCTTCTTTACTAATTGACCCAAATGACATTGCTCCGGTAACGAACCGTTTAACAATATTTGATACCGGTTCCACATCTTCAAGAGGTATTCTTCTGCCGTTTTTAATGTTTAAGCATCCTCGTAAAAAGTGGGGCCTGCGGTTTTCTTTTTCTACAATCGCACTATATTCCTTATATTTATTGTAATCATTTGATTTTACACTCCACTGCAATAAGCTGATACTCCCGGGATTCCAACTGTGATACTCTCCATCCATTCTAAAATGATAAATTCCTTGGGTTTTTAATCCTGCCTGAGTATTATTTGTTTTTACATATGCTTTGTTATGAGACAAAATCGCTTCCATAGCTATCTCATCCAGTCCAATACCTCCAATCCTCGAATCAGTGGCAGTAAAATATTTATTAACAAATTGTTCATCCAAACCAATAGCTTCAAACATTTGAGATCCAAAGTAACTTCTTAAAGTAGAAATTCCCATTTTTGAAATAATCTTGAGCAAACCTTTATTAATAGCCTTAGTATAGTTGTCCCTGGCTTTAATATAGTCATGTTTTATTTCACCCTTTTTAACTAAATTTTCAATAATTGCAAGTGCTGCATAAGGATTAACCACACTTGCTCCAAATCCGAATAATAAGGCAAAATGGTTAACTTCCCTGGCGTCTGCAGTTTCTACAATTAGGCCTGTCTGTACTCTTTTCTTTATATTAATCAGATGGTGGTGAACAGCCGAAACGGCAAGTAATGAAGGTATTGGAGCCAGATTTTCAGTTATTCCCCTGTCAGAAAGAATAATGAAATTTTTCCCCTTATCAACAGCTTCTTCAGCTTTATTACATATATCTTTCAGTGCCAGTTCCAGCGTTTTCCCCCTCTCTTTACTTTTTGCAGGGAATAGAATAGGAATTACCTGGTTAGAGAATTCATTCTGATCCAGTTTTTTTATTTTACCTAAATCAGTATTTGTTACTATGGGGCTTCTGAACTTAATAAGCTTGCATTGTGCAGGATTTTCTTTCAGCAGATTTCTGGAAACTGAACCTGAATATATGGTTAATGACATAACCAGCCCTTCTCTTATAGGATCGATCGACGGATTAGTAACTTGTGCAAAAAGTTGTTTAAAATAACCAAACATTCGTTGAGGCTTATCAGACATAATGGCAAGGGGAATATCATTACCCATTGAATGAACGGGCTCCTGCCCGTCAGTAGACATTGGCTTAATTAAAATTTCGATATCTTCCTTGGTATAACCAAAAACTTTTAAATAAGTATTATATGTATCACCCAGAGATGAAGGTACCCGCTCTATAACCTCAATATCTTTTAATTCAATTCTGTTTTCTTTTAGCCAGTTGTTATATGGATTTCTTTCGGTTAATTGTTTTTTCAATTCATCATCAGGTACTATTATTCCGAATTTTGTATCAACTAATAAAATTTTACCTGGTCTTAACCTTCCTTTCTGTCTTATTTTTTCAGGGGGAAAAACCTGCACTCCAACTTCAGAACCCATTACAATAACATCGTCATTAGTAATAATATACCTTGATGGCCTAAGCCCATTTCTGTCAAGAGTGCCTCCAATATACCTGCCATCGCTGAAAACGATAGATGCCGGGCCATCCCAGGGTTCCATAATTGTGGAGTGATACTCATAAAATGCTTTTAGACTGTCAGGTATAGGATTTTTATCATTCCATGATTCGGGAATCAGCATACTTAATGCATGAGGTAAGGATTTACCTGTTAGAACAAGAAATTCCAAAGCATTATCAAGTGATGCAGAGTCACTCTTTCCGGGTTCTATAATAGGAAATAGCTTTTTTAAATCTTCTCCGAATAACTCGGTTTGCATTAAGGGTTCCCTTGCATTTAGCCACATTCTGTTACCCTTAATAGTATTGATTTCACCATTATGTGCAAGGAATCGGAATGGCTGTGCCAAATCCCAGGTTGGGAAAGTATTAGTGCTAAACCTGGAATGAACTAACGCTATCGCACTTGTTAGTTTTTCATTTTTTAGATCAGCATAATATTGGGCGATTTGATCTGGTGTAAACATTCCCTTATAAACCAGCACTTTTGTAGATAAACTTGGTATATGAAAGGCATGTTTATTTGATATATCAGACTCTCTGATTTTCTTTTCAGCTTGCTTTCTGGCCAGATACATTTTCCTTTCAAGCTCTTCCTGCTCATATTTCCCGGTTATATAAATTTGACGGATAAACGGTTCAGTATCCCTGGAAATTTCACCCAAAACGGAATTATCTACCTGGACATCATGAAAATCAATTATCTCAAGTTCTTCGACAATAATTGCATCCATTAATATCTTCTCACAGTCTTGTCTGGCCCTTGCTCCTTTGGGAAGAAATACTAATCCGGTACCATATTGTCCTTCCGAAGGGACTTTTATATTTTTTGATACTAAAAATGAATGAGGGATTTGTATCAGAATACCGGCTCCATCTCCGGAAGTATTATCAGCGCTTTCAGCTCCTCTGTGAGCCATGTTTATCAGTACTTCCAGCCCTTTTTCAATAATAGCATGGGATTTAATACCCTTGATTTGCGTTACAAAGCCAATACCGCATGAATCATGCTCATTTATTGAATTATACAAACCCTGGGCTTCCGGTAATCCTTTAATCATTTGATAAATATATTAGAGTTTTTAAATGTAAAAAAAGCCATTCCCGATTAGAATGGCTTAGTATATTATATATAACAAAACCATTCTGTATTAATGATTTTAATTTGCCTTATTATAGTACTTGCAGTTCTATACATATAATTTATATATCCTTACCGGCAAAGTTAGTACAATTGTATAAATTGATAAAATTCCTGCTTAATTTTAACAGATTGACAGTTTAATTACGGAACTAAAAAAATTTAATTTCTAACTTGCCCGTTGCCATATATAATATATTTTGGAGCAGTAAGTTCCTTTAGTCCCATTGGCCCTCTAACATGTAGTTTTTGATTACTTATTCCAATTTCAGCACCCAGCCCCAATTCATTACCATCATTAAAACGTGTTGAGGTATTAACAAAACATGCAGCAGAATCAATTTCGTTAATGAATTTCATACTATTAGTATAGCTGTCTGTAACTATTGCATCAGAATGATGGGAACTAAAATCATTTATATGACTTATTGCCTCCTCAATATTTTCAACAACTTTTATTGAAAGAATCAAGTCAAGATATTCCGTTTGCCAGTCATCAACAGTAACTTTTTTAATATCCGGCAGAATTTGCCTGGTTTTGTTACAGCCTCTGAGTTCAACATGCCCTTTATCAAATTCCCTTTTCATTTTTGGCAGAAATTCATCAGCAATTGTTGAATGTATTAATAAAGTTTCCATTGCATTACATACTCCGGGCCTTTGAACCTTTGCATTATAACAAATTAAAACAGCCATTTTAAGATCAGCAAATTCATCGACATACGTATGACATATTCCCAGATCGTGCCTGATAACAGGTATTACAGAATTTTCTTCAACAAATCTTATAAGTTCTAATCCCCCCCGTGGAATTATAATGTCAATATAATCTTTCATCTTTAATAATTGTTTAACAGACTCTCTGTCTTTATTTTCAACTATTTCAACAAAGCTATCCGGCAAATCTGCATTTTTAAGTGCTTCCTTTATAATTTTAACCAGGCATATATTAGAATTAAATGCATCTGAGCCACCTCTTAAAATAACCCCATTCCCTGACTTAAGTGTTAATGCAGCAACTTCAATACAAACATTTGGCCTTGACTCAAATATTACTCCAATGACACCAATAGGAACTCGCATTTGTCCAACTTTAAGCCCATTGGGAAGTGTATTCATATTAATAATTTCACCTACCGGATCCTTAAGATTTACCACATCATTCAGAACCTTAATCATTCCATCTATGCGTTTGTCAGTAAGTTGAAGCCTGTCAATAAAAGCATTTGATAAACCTTTTTCTTTAGCTGCTTTCAGGTCTATTAAATTTATTTTCTTAATTAAAGACCTGTTCTTTTCAATTGATTCTGCAATAAGCTTAAGAGCCAGGTTTTTCTTGCCTGTGTCAAGCTGTGCTAATTTACGTGAAGCAATTTTTACGTCCTTTGCTTTTTTAAGTATATCATTCATGTAATTAACTTATTATAATTGTCAATAAAAAGTTTAATTGATTGTATTATTAATTATTTGTTAATGCATTTTCATTTGCAATAAAATGTGTCCCTATCTTCTTGCCATCGAGAATATCGAAGATTATTGCAGGATCAGCTCCATTGGTAATAACCGTATCAATATTTGCATCACCACATATTTTCACAGCAGCAATTTTTGTTTTCATTCCTCCTGTACTGAATGATTCGCCGGAATTAGTCGCATGTTTTTCAAGTTGAGGAGTTATTTGATGTACTGTATGTATTATTTTGGCTGATAATTCAGTTTTTGGATCAGCTGAATATAAACCATCAATATCAGATAGCATAATAAGTAAATCCGCGGAAATCAAGGCAGCTACATGTGCAGAAAGTGTATCGTTATCCCCGAACTCTATCTCATATGTAGCAATTGTATCATTTTCATTTATAATAGGAATAATTCCCATTGATAAAAGTTTAATTAATGTGTTTTTAGCATTTACCTGCCTTTTGGGAATTGTTACTATATCTTTTGTTAATAATACCTGCGCAATTATTTGTTTATATTCTTCAAAAAATTTTTGATATATTTTAATAAGTTCAGCTTGCCCTATAGCAGCAAGAGCCTGTTTTTTTG
>Ga0114922_10004770_pt1 | contig 12559 bp, 12 predicted proteins | sample AartaG_FD_100975 | JGI IMG/M metagenome (GOLD analysis project Ga0114922, IMG submission 100975) | Deep subsurface microbial communities from Aarhus Bay to uncover new lineages of life (NeLLi) - Aarhus_00045 metaG | ecosystem: Environmental > Aquatic > Marine > Oceanic > Sediment | place... | reverse complement strand
GCAGAATGATGGGGATCAGGTGGGGTTCGGGGTGGTGGTCCTCGCCCATGGTTCCGTCGGCGGCGGCGCCGGCGGCGTTGAAGTAACCCAGGGCGCAGGAGCCCAGGTTCCAGCCTTCGGCGCAGTCGCGCATGGCCCATTCCATAGCCAGCTTGGTATGCCCGTAGGGGTTGATGGGGTCCTGGGGCATATTCTCGGTGATGGGCACGGACGGCGGAATCCCGTAGGTGGCACAGGTGGAGCTGAAGACCAGGCGAAGGATGCCGGCCTCCTGCATGACCTCGAGCAGGCCTATGGTGTTGACCACGTTGTTGCGGAAGTACTTGAGCGGATCGCCGACGGATTCATTGACGTCCAGGGAGGCGGCGAAGTGCACGACCCCGTCGAAACCGCCCCGGCCGAGGGTGGCGTCAAGCAGGTCGCGGTCGGCCAGATCGCCGTGGACAAAGTCGGCCCGGTCGTCCACGGCGCGGCGATGGCCGGTGCTGAGGTTGTCGAAGACCACGACTTCGTGTCCGGCGTCGCACAGAGCCCGCACGCAATGGCTGCCCACGTAGCCCGCTGCTCCGGTGGCGAATACTCTCATGGTTCGATCTTCCGGGGTTGGGGGTTATGCGGCCTCAATGGAGGACGATGTCGCCTAGAGCCGAGATGCTCAAGACGCTGCTGGTCAGCACGAAGACGCGCCGCCGGTTTGGAGAAACGCCGTCGCGACCGGCCTCGATGAGATAAACCTCTTTGGAGGCGTGTCCGTCTCGGCAGTCGTGAACGTCCGCGTCTTGGAGCCAGAAACCGGCCGGGCAAACCTCCTTCAACGTGCCGAGGTAGACTATGGGCCCGGCGGTGTCCAGCACGACCCGCTGGCCGATCAAGCGCTGCAAGTCTTCAGTCATGGGCCCAGCCCTTCGCTCTCAGGCGGGTTGTTGCCCGCCTGGTCAGACGAAGCTATAGTACGCTACGGGCGATTTGAAGGTCAAACGGGGTTCGGTGGCAGCGGCGCCGGCTAACCGCTGGAGGCAACCAGAGTGAGTCGATTTCGCGGTTGGTGGTGCGGCATTCTGGCCGGTGCCCTGATCGGTGTCGCTTGCGTCGCGGCGGCCGACGACGACCTCGAGGCGGAGTACAAGCGACGGTTCCGGACCCTGGCTCCCAACGATCTGGAGGGGCATCTCAAGCTGGCCCATTGGTGCAGGGAGAAGAAGGACTACAAACTGCTGAAAAGGCAGTGCACCCATATCCTGAGAACGCACAAAGACAACGAGCCGGCTCGCCTGCTGTTGGAGCTGGCCCGTCGGGAACTGGCCGCCGGGCAGGAGGGAGGCGGGGACGCCGCGGCGTCGAAGGAGCCGCGGCGCGGTGAGCTGGGGCGAATCCTCAGCGACGAGGATATTCAGATCCTGCGACGCAGCGAACTGATGCTGTATGACCCAGAGCGTGTCGGGGTCAAGTTCCACAACCAGGTGCTAACCCGCTTCTTCGCGGAGCTGGAGGGGACGGCGGCGTTTGCAGAGTTTGCCCGCGACAGGCGGTTTTTCAGGCTTCCCGCGGCCGAGAAGGCTCAGTTGATCCTGCGGTTTGCGCCGCAAGCCTACGGAGAGGACATCGAGATCACGACGGATCCGCAGCGGTTTGTGGTCTTCGAGCGCAGCGTACTGCCCATCGTGCTGGACAATTGCGCCACGGCCGCCTGTCACGGCACCAAGGGGCCGGCCCGCTGGCGATTGTACCACGAGAGGGCGCGGTCCAAGAACCTGGTGTACACCAACTATCTGATCATGCACGAGTTCACCCACGGGGATGAGCGCCTGATCGACCATGACTTTCCGGAGAGGAGCCTGCTGCTGGCCTACGGGCTGCCGGAAGCAGACCCGGGGCCGGACCATCCGACCAATCACCCGGTGGCCATCGACCCGCCGTTCAGGGACCGCAACGACCGCAAGTACCGCCGGATTCTGGACTGGATCGAATCGCTCGGTGTGCCGGCACCGGATTACGGCATCTCGTTGGAGCCGCCGGGGTCGAAGAAGAAGAAGTAGGGGGCGCCGGTCACGCTTGGGGAATCATCCACGGGGCTGCCGTTGGCCGAGCGCAGACCAACGACGCGATGAATGACGGAATTCGGGCCGCGGGATTCGACGACCACCCATGAGGCCGCAACGCCATAATCCGCAATCAGGGGGCAGCCATGTCCGGGCGTGAGGCGGTCCCAACCCAGCCAGCCGGTGACGGCGCCCGGCCGACCAGGCCGGATCAGGCCGGCCGGTTCGGTGAGTTCGGCGGGCAATACGTCCCCGAAACGCTGATGCACGCCGTCCACCAGCTCGAGGACGCCTACAGCCAGGCCCGTGACGATCCGGCTTTCTGGGAAGAGCTGAACCGTTACCTGGCTGAATACGCCGGCCGGCCCAGCCCCTTGTACTTCGCGCCCAGACTGACCGAGCACCTCGGCGGAGCGCGGATCTACCTCAAACGCGAGGATCTCAACCACACCGGGGCCCACAAGATCAACAACACGCTGGGCCAGGCCCTGCTGACCAAGCGGATGGGCAAGCCGCGGGTGATCGCTGAGACCGGGGCGGGCCAGCACGGGGTGGCCACCGCCACGGCGGCGGCGTGCTTCGGGCTTGAATGCGTGGTCTACATGGGCACCGAAGACATCCGCCGCGAAGCTCTCAACGTCTTCCGCATGGAGCTGCTCGGCACCCGCGTCGTCCCCGTCGAGACCGGCCAGAAGACGCTCAAGGACGCCATCAACGAGACGCTGCGTGACTGGATGGCCAGCTCGGACACCACCCACTACGTGATCGGCAGCGTAATGGGGCCGCACCCCTTCCCCATGATCGTCCGCGATTTCCAATCGGTCATCGGACGCGAGACGCGGGTCCAGATCCAGCGGATGACCGGGCGACTGCCGGACGTGATCGTGGCTTGTGTCGGCGGCGGGAGCAACGCCGCCGGGATCTTCTCGGCGTTCGAGGCCGACCGCGGCGTGCGCCTGATCGGCGTCGAGGCGGCCGGTGAGGGGATCGGCACCGGCCTGCACGCCGCCACCCTGGCGGCCGGGTCGCCCGGTGTGCTGCATGGGATGCACACCTGCGTCCTCCAGGACGAGGACGGCCAGACGCTGCCGGTCCATTCCGTATCCGCCGGCCTGGACTACCCCGGCGTCGGCCCCGAGCACGCCTACTGGCACAAGACCGGCCGGGCCGAATACGTCTGGGCCACCGACCGGCAGGCCCTGGACGCCTTCATGTTGCTCTCGCAGACGGAAGGGATCATCCCGGCTCTGGAAACCGCCCACGCAGTCGCCCACGTCGTCGAGCTAGCCCCCAAGCTGCCGGGCGACAGCACCATCGTCATCAACCTCTCCGGCCGAGGCGACAAGGACGTAGTCGAAGTCGCCCGCCTGCTGGGCAAGAAGATCGGCTAGACCCGCATCCCACAGAAGCACTCAACACAACCATTGTGGAACCGGCAGCGTGGCACGGTCCAGCGAAGCTGGGCCGTGGACGGCGCTCAAGCTCGCTGAGCGAACATCAGCCCCGGGAGAGCACTGCTAAGCTGTCGCTTGACAATGCCACCCGGCCTCGGATTGCTGTCGCGGGATCGGGCCTGCCGATTTAGTATGACAGCGCTAGAATCTCCCTTAGCGAGCCGCAGGCTTCAGCCTGCGCGGTCTCGGATAGCCCTGGTACCTCAAAAATGTGGGCACCGCGCGGGCTGAAGCCCGCGGCTCGCTTCGTTCTGGGCAATCTAGCGCTGTCATATTAGACTGGGCAGTTATGGGGAGCGTACGACCGCCAAAACAGGCGAAGCTGTTCTGCGGGCTGCTCTCAGGCGACGTGGACTTGCTGGCTGAGTTGCGGCGGCGGCTGGCTAAGCAGTTGGGGCCCATGGAGGCGGTCAGCGAGATCTGGCCTTTCGACTGCACCGACTACTACCGCGACGAGATGGGCGACGACATCAAGCGGCAGTTCGTGGTCTTTGAGGAGCTGTTCTCCGTCGAGCGTCTGCCGGAGGTGAAGCGGCTGACCAACGCCCTGGAAGAGCGGTTCACCGAGGACCTGGGCAGCCCTGCGGGCATCCGGCCGGTGAACCTCGATCCGGGCTATCTGACCCTCTCCAAGCTGGTACTGGCCACCACCAAGGACTATGCCCACCGGCTATACGTGCAGGCTGGGATCTACGCCGAGGTCACCCTGCGCTACGAAAGCGGCGATTGGCGGCCCTGGCCCTGGACCTACCCGGACTACGCCGCGGATACCTATCACCCCTTCTTCCGCCAGGTGCGAGAGGCTTACAAGCGGCAGTTGGCGGGCGGATAGCCAACCCGGTCTCCAGAGGCGGGGAACGCGAATGGGACGGCGGTTATTGTCCCACACGGCTAATGCCATGGGCCACGCAATCCAAGCATTGCGGCTATAACGGCCGGCGGGGACGCCGGCCGCTACGTGACTGTGTCATCCAAAACGGCACTAGATCCCGAGCAGCTCAGAAGCGCGGTACCGGCTGGCCAGGTGCAGTGGGTAGTCGTCTCCGAGGTGCTGCCGGTGGGTCTCCAGGGCGACTTTGGGATCGTTGTTCTGCTCGCTGAGATGGGCCAGGGCGATCCATTTCGGTCGGTGCCGTCCGCAGCCCCGCACCAGTTCGGCGGATTCGACGTTGGAGAGGTGCCCGCCGACGCCGCGGATGCGGGCCTTGAGATAGGGGGGATACGGCCCCTCGTCGAGCATCTGGGGATCGTAGTTGCTTTCCAGGTAGGCCGCATCCAGGTCCTCAAGCACCCGGCCCAGGCGGGCGAAGGGATGCCCCAGATCGGTCAGGACGCCCAGGCGTCGGCCTTCGTAGTCGACGACGAACACCACGGCGTCGGCTGCGTCGTGCGGCGTGTGGAGGGTGTGGACCGTGACGCGACCGAACTGGAGCGAATCGCCGGAACGGAAGTAGCGGATGTCGGTCAGCCTGCCCAGGTCGCAATACATGGCCCGGTGCGTGGGGCGGGTCATGTAGATCGGCAGGCCGAACTTGCGCTGGTAGATCCCGGCGCAGCAGACGTGATCACTGTGATCGTGCGAGAGGATCAGGGCGTCCACCTCGTGGATGTCGCGCCCGTGTTGGGCCAGGCGTCGCTCGGCCAGTACGCCGCTGATCCCGGCGTCGAAGAGCAGCCGCACGTCGTCGGCCTCGACGTAGACCGCGTTACCGTTCGACCCCGATTGCAGCGATAAGGTAACCACGCCCACCTCCGAACGCCTCCGGCAGGGTAGTGTACCGGATTCGGCCAGGTCTGTGGCGACATTGTCGGGCCCTCGGCCAGTCCTTACGATGGGTCGCTATGGATCGCGGACCAGGTGACAATCCCCTGGCAGGTTCGGCGACCGGTCGGCGTTACGACGCGGCGGCCTTGCTCCTTGCGGCTGCGGTATTGATTGCGATCCGGCTGCACGCCTTCGCACTTCCCCTCGAAACGGATGAGTGTAACTACGCCTACATCGGGGCCAGGTTGCTGGGTCCGGACCGTTTGTACATCGACGTGTGGGATCATCAGCCGCCCGGGATCTTCATACTGTTCGCGGCAGTTATCGCGCCGTTCGGCGACGCGCCGGAGGCGTTCCGTTGGATGGCGGTGCTCGCGTCGCTGGGGACGATGGTGCTGATCTTTGCCATCGTGAGGCCAGCGGCCGGACGCGGGGCTGCGTACCTGGCGGCCGGGCTGTTTGCCCTGTGCAGCGCCGACCCCGGCATGGCCGGCGAGGGATGCAACCGCGAGATCTTCATGAACCCGCTGGCCCTGGCGGCGGTGTGGCTGCTGGTACGCCGGCAGCCGCCTGCTCGTCTCGAGGTGCTGCTGGCGGGGTTGCTGCTGGGGTTGGGGTCTACGATCAAGACGGTAATGGCCGCCCAGTGGCTGCTGCTGCTGGCCTGGCTGATCGTGCGGACCTGGATCGATACAGGGCCGGACAAGCGTTTCCGATCGGTCGGCGCCGCAGTGGGATTGTTCGGAGTCGGGCCGGCTGTGGTCTGGGCGGCGACGCTGGCGTACTTCGCCGCCACCGGTCGGTTCGACCAGATCTACGAGGCGGTGTTTGCCTTCAACCTGGGCTACAGTGACGTCTCCGCCGGTTACTGGCAGCGGTTCGCCGACTTCTTCCTGGCCCCGATCCACCAGTACGTGTTCGAGAGCACCGGGCCGTTGTGGCTCGCCGCCGGCGTCTCAGCCGCCGCCCTGCCGTTCGTGCGAAGAGGCAGAGGGTTCGCAATCGAAGCGGCGTTGCTGTGCTACCTGGTCGGCAGCTACTGGGCGGTGTCTGCCGGGGCAGTTTTGGCCTCACTATTACTACTTGATGCTCCCGCCGCTGGTGATCGTGCTGGCTGTTGCCCTGGGACATCTGGCGACACTGCCGTCAGGATCGCGCTTCGCCCGCCCGGCTCGTTGGCTGGCCTGGGCAGGGGCGTCGATCGTGGCCCTCTCGCTGCTGATGTTGCAGGCCCGGGATTACCTACTGGTGCCGCCGCTGCAGATTGCGGACAAGCGGTACGACTCGCGCGATCTGTGGGGCCGGGCCCAGGGCCGGAACGTCGCCAGGGCCACCGATCCCGATGACACGGTGTTCGTCTACGCCCAGGACGTGGGCGTTTACTATTACTCCCGGCGGCGCTGCGCTTCGCGGTACACCATGGTACGAGCCTTGAACGAAGGCTACCCGGGTTTCGAGAAGCGGCGGGTGATTCTGCTGGAGGAGATCAAGGCCAACCGTCCGCGCCTCATGCTTATGGTAGATGAGCCGTTCCCGGCCCTTTATGAGTACCTGATGGCCAACTATCACCTGGTCGGCATCGATTACCACGACCGGCGGCAGAACGAACCGATCATGCACGTTCTGGCGGACAACTCGCGACCGATCGCGGACATCGACTGGAACTGGCACCGCTCGTCGGTAAGCCAGTAGCGAGTTGCGAGTTCATTGTGTGAATTGCGGGAACGTCCTCCGTGGTCTGACCGAGCCCTGCTGCCCCGGCTATGGGGGGATCCGACGCTGAGTCGCGGCCCGGGTCGCATCGGGCGGGCAGAACCAGACGGGCAACACGAGCGGTCGATGCCCAGACTATCGGACCTGGCTGCGCCCCGTGCCTATTCGGCGAGCAGATAGTCGCAGCTTGGCTGCCCTTTTTCCAAAAACCGAGTGGCCTGTGCCGGCTTCAAATTGAATATTACCTGTTGGACCCATTCTCTCGTGGGAGTGGAGGTGCACACATGGGAATGTATAAAGCCCGTCGGGCCAGCGATCAACGCCGGCGAGCGACGGTGGTGCCATTCGTAGCCGTAACCGTGATCGTTTTGCTGGGCTTTGCCAGTCTCGCCGTCGATGTGGGATATATTTGCGTGGCCGCCGGTCAGATGCAGCGGACTGCCGACGCCTCAGCTCTGGCCGGAGCGTCCGCACTCCTGCTGGGCAGCGAGCCCGTCCACCAGCGGGCGATCGAGGTGGCAGAGCAGAACCCGGTCAGCCAGGATCCGGTAACGCCGGACGAACTCAATATCGTCATCGGCAACTGGGAGGCACGCGAGCAATCTTTCACGCCCGCCAGCGGCGACGAGACCGTGTGCCCCAATGCCGTCCATGTCACCGGGACCCGCAGCGAGATGGCCCTCTTCTTCGCCCCCGTGTTGGGGGTCAACGAGACCAGCGTGCAGAGAGAGGCGATCGCACTGTTCGGTTCGGGGCGCTGCGCGGGACTCTGGGGGCTGGACGCCGTTACCGTCGACGGCTCAATCACTACCGACAGCTATGATTCGAGCGAAGCCTACGGGGACGGGAACAGACGCGCCAACGGCGACGTGTGTAGTTGCCGGGACATCGAGGCCAACGGCAACATCGAGATCCGCGGCGACGCTATGTACGGCGACGGGTACGATTTCATCCCCAGCGGCAGCGCGTACTCGGTCTGGGGCGTGATTGACGATCACCAATGCGGCGTGCCTTCGTTCGACGCCGATTTCGACGGCGCCGCCGTGGACAACGACAACGACACCATCGGCACCACGCAGCGTGGACGTGACCCATTCGAGGGCAGCCCCTGGGACCTGCATATTACCGGAAACGACAGCTTGACTCTGACCGGCGGAACCTACTACTTCACGTCGGTTCTGATCGACGGACAGGGCACCGTCGAGGTCACCGGGCCGACGACGATCTACGTAACCGGCCCGGCGGATTTCACCGGCGGCGGGATCTTCAACACCAGTGCGTATCCGCCTGACCTGGTGATCTACTCCTCCGGTTCGACGGTCAACTTGAGCGGCAACTCAGCCTTCTACGGCGGCGTCGTCGCGCCGGATTCGGACATCATCCTCGAGGGGACCAGCGACTGCTACGGTACGCTGCTGGGCCGCACGCTCGATTTCGACGGCGACGCGGTGGTCCACGTGGACGAAACGCTCGTCTCTGAACTCTTTGGAATCGACCCGGCCGCGCCCGTCATCGTGAAGTGACCTGCCGCTGGCCCCTGGGTATACAATGGTCACTACGGGCGCGCCGCGCCGCTCGCAAGCGTGTCAGGGCGACGCACCGGTCGCGACCTCAGCAGGTTCGTCACGCCCGCACGACTGCCCGGGGATCCGTACACAGCCGCCGCGGGGCTCGCCGAGCGGCTCGGCATCGCCTGGGCCGATGGGTACGCCACTGGGGGCTAGGCAGCCGACAAACCCCTGAACTCTCCTCAGAGTTGAGGGACGCCGTGCGCTGAGCGTTCGCTCTCGCGGGACGCTTTCATTCGCTACTTGCTACTCTTAACTCGTCAGGCGAGTATACTGACGGCGATCAGCAGTATGCCCAGCAGGGCCACACCGACGCCGAGCATGTAGTTCGGCGGGGCAGGCAGTTCCTCGATCATCGAAGACGGCAATCTTCGGGCCCGAAAAACGCTCAGCCCCAGCCCGACAGCCAGAACACCGACCAATATGCCCACCACAGCGGGCACGGACTTGAAGCCGGCCAGCCTGGTCAGGCCGAAGAAGGCAAACCCCCCGATGACCGCTTTGAGACCGTATCCGGGCACCTCGTTGACGTCCTTGAGCCGCAGCATCTCGTAGGAGAGTTCGCGGGCCCGCTGCTCGACCTCTTTGCGGTGAAAAACCCGCCCGCACTCGGGGCAGCGGGGCGAGGTCAGACCGGTGAGGTTGTAGCCGCACTCCGGGCAAATGGGCGGCAGCTTGTAGATCCAGGGATCGCCGGCCATCCGCTTCAGGTCAGGTTCTTCAATGGGCATGGGCGGACCCGCCCGGAGTAGCGACTGTCGAGTTGCGAGCGATGAGCTGCAAAGGCAAGGATCCGTCGAATGTTGCTCGCAGGCCTCTAACTCGCTACTCCTGACTCTTAACTGGATCCATGCCGCCGAATCAGGCCACCTGTTCAACCGCCGGCTGGCTGGGCGGCCAGCCCCGTCACCCAGTCGCCGACCGGCTCGATTCCTTCGTTCTTGGGCGTGCTGGTTCGCCAGATCGGGCGCTGGTCGCCGAGGGCGCTTTTGAGCTGGGCCTCGGTGGCGTCGGCGCCGTCCAGGTCGCACTTGTTGAGCACAAAGGCCGAAGCGATCTCCATGATGCCGGCTTTGGAGAACTGGATCGCGTCGCCGGACTGCGGCATCAACAGGAGCAGGGTGTGTTGGACGAGGCTGCGGACAGCTACGTCGGCCTGACCGGCGCCGACGGTCTCCAGCAGAATGACGTCGAAGCCGTAGCCGTCCAGCAGGGCGACCACCTGTTCGCACTGCGGCCCGAGCCCGCCCAGCCGGTCACCCGAAGAGAGGCTGCGGATGAAGAAGTCCGCCTCGGGCTTGCCGTGCATCATCCGCAGACGGTCGCCCAGCAGGGCTCCGCCGGTGACCGGTGACGAGGGGTCCACGGCCACTACGGCGACTTTGCGTTTCCGCCGGCGCAGATCGTCGGCCAGCTTGCCGATGAAGGAGCTCTTGCCTACCCCGGGCGCCCCGGTGACGCCGACCACCGTGGCGTGGCCGGACGGCGGGCTGTATGCGTCCGGCACCTGGCCGCGCTGAACACACGTGATCATCTGGCCCAGGGCCTTGTCTTTTTGCTGTTCGTACCCGGTGCGGGCCTGGTCGAATTGAACCGGCGCTTTGCCGGCCGCCAGGTCGCGCAGCGTGCTGATGATCGCGTCCAGACTGGAGCCGGGGTTGAACACCGCCGCGATGCCCATTTTACGCAAGGGTTGGTGGTCGGCTTCGGGAACGATACCACCAAGTACTACCGGAACGTGATCGATGTCCAGCTCGCGGCGAAACCTGAGCACCTCGGGCATGACGGTCATGTGGGCGGCCGATAGCAGGCTCACGCCCACGACGTCCACATCCTCCTGCATGGCCGCGTACATGGTGGCCTCACAGGTCTGCCACAGGCCGGTATAGATCACCTCGATCCCGGCGTCGCGAAACGAACGGGCCAATACCTTGACGCCGCGATCGTGCCCGTCCAGGCCGATCTTGGCGAGGAGAATGCGAGGGTGGGTTTCAGTAGTTGCGTGACTCATGGCGTCCAGTTTAGGGCAACGGCTCCGCTCCGGCCAGTTTCAAGATGGAGTTGAGGAAGGCCCTCAGCTCTGGGCAGGACTCCGCGGCGGTTTGCAGGTTCTTGGCCGTGAGCCACTGCCACGCATGCCGGACCTTGTCGTAGTTTCGCCTGGGTTGCTTGGCTCGCCGGAAAAGCTCCTTGAGATGTTTCGACGGCGGCTTCTCGTGGTTTATTTCTTCGGGCTTCTCGCCGGGCTTCTTTGCTTTGACGCCGATAGATTTTGCTATGTCGTCCCAGAAGGGCATGATCCAGGCCTCTAGTTCAAACTGCGCTACATGTCCCCAGAACTTCTCGACGTGGTTGCACCCGGCAACAGCCTCTCGCAGGGCCTCTTTGGCCTGGACGCCCGACTCAAAAACCCCGTACACATCTGTCAGGCCGATCACCCCAAGCACGTCGTTTCGTGCACAGTTCAGTTCAACCTGTCTGCGGAATTTAGCTCCAACGAGCTTGTGGTGCACAGGCTTGGCGTCGATGCCGGTACCTGTCTTAGGTAGGTGTTCGCCAAGCCATTCGGAGAGCGCCGGCTTGAGCACTTTCTCGGTCTTTCCCTCGCAGAGAACAACGATTCTCATCGCCGCCCTCCGAGCTCACCCATGGTCCAGAGTTCGCCGAGGTTGAAGTCCTTCAGCCATGCGTCCAAGTCATCCCGATCTCGCGGCCGGACTAATTCGCTGCCCTTATCCGTCAGGTTGGCCACAACAAGTTCTGCAGGTTCGCACCATCGAACGAGCTCAGCACTTTGCGTGGCCACGAGGATTGTTGTCCGCGCCGATATGCTGCGCAACACGGACACGAGCAACATGACCCATTGAGGGTGAAGACTCAACTCGGGCTCATCCAACAGCAACAGCCCGTCATCGTCCACGGTGTGCAGGATAGTCATCAGCCACAGGAAGCGAAGAATCCCATCCGAGAGCTGAAGCGGGAAGAACGGGCTGACTACGTCGGATTGATGCCAGGCAAGGTTGATCATCCCGCCGCCCGCGGGCGGAAACTCGAGCCTGTCGAACTCAGGCGCCGCAAGTCTTATCACCTCGAGCAGCTCATTGTAGACCTGTGGTCGCTCCAGCCGCATCGTGTACAACGTCGAGTATAGCTCCTGCCCGCTTTCCAGGGGATTCGCAGACGACAATAACTGCTGTGGCGTTCGGATTGGTCCGTCAGGGTGGAACCGGTGCGCCTTCCAGAGCGAGATGCGTTGCAGCAGCTCGAGGAAGCGCTCTATCTCTCGATACTCGCCGGCAAACCGGTGAACGACGCTCGTCGAGTCATGGGGAACCGGTGTTCCATGCGCGCCCTTTAGCCGAATCGTGGTGTCGTCCCGTTCTAGTAGCGTTTCATCGCTATGTGTAACGTCAGTGTGTGTCAGCTTCCTAAGTGTCTCGGCGTCAATGAAGCAACCCGTCGGCCCTTCGCCTCGTAGGCTAACATCGTAATGAAAGGTTCTGGGCTCAACCGCCACGCTGACACCAAGTTTGATTGGGCTACTCTCGGCAGCCTGGTAGCGACGGTTGGCCGGGAATCCCCCCTGCGGAGCTAGCGCGGTAGTGAACGAAACGCCCCGGTGTAGCGGGGCAAAGAAGCGGATTGCCTCCAGCAGGCTCGATTTGCCGGCGGCATTCGGGCCGATGAGCACCGTGAGCGGGGAGATTTCGCAGTCCACCCGACCGATGCAGCGGAAATCCGCAACGCGTATTTGGGTCACACGCATGGAAACTGCTCACCGATGGATCTGCTGTGACGCATCCATCTTCCTCACCACTCCGGTCCGCCGTCGTAGGTGCCGAAGGCGGTCTTCATGGTGTCCATCATTTCACCGACGGTGGCGTCGGCTTTGGCAGCCTCGATCAGAGCGGGCATTACGTTAGCGCCCTCGGCTGCGTCCTGGCGGAGGCGTTCCAGCGCCTCGGCGTGACGCTTGGCGTCGCGCTCGGCTTTCAGCTTCTTCAATCGGGCGACCTGGGT
>Ga0114922_10004769_pt1 | contig 12561 bp, 13 predicted proteins | sample AartaG_FD_100975 | JGI IMG/M metagenome (GOLD analysis project Ga0114922, IMG submission 100975) | Deep subsurface microbial communities from Aarhus Bay to uncover new lineages of life (NeLLi) - Aarhus_00045 metaG | ecosystem: Environmental > Aquatic > Marine > Oceanic > Sediment | place... | reverse complement strand
TGGCGCAATTATTGCAAGCAACGAACAGATTGGATGAGGCGGAGCCGATGATGAGGCGTGCGCTAAAGATAGATGAGGCGTCTTTCGGGCCGGAGCACCCGAAGGTGGCGATACGCCTGAATAACCTGGCGCAATTATTGCAAGCAACGAACAGATTGGATGAGGCGGAGCCGATGATGAGGCGTGCGGTTAAGGTCTTCGAAGATAGTTTAGGTGCGGGGCATCCGTGGACGCAAACAGTTAAAGTTAATTTAGAGGGATTATTGAAGGAGAAAGGGGAATGAACATCGAACCCCGACAAGTCGGGAGACTATTTACAATAGATTTCTTTCCGGCGCTCCGCCGATGTGTCGGGACATGCGAGACGTGCGGGGGGAAACAAGAAGGTAAGGAATGTTCTTTTATTTTTATAAAGACGGCTGTATATTAGTTTTCAGTTATTTGTGTTCTGACGCGGGCAGGAGAGGCAGGGGAGTACAGGTTGGTATTTTACGCAATAACAGGGGCTTTTGGAGTTTATTGAAATGATGTGCCGGAAAATCGGTTTGTTTGTGTTCCCGGCAGGGATTTTGTTGTGCGGGCTCGGACAAGACAGGGTCGCGCTAGGCCAGGTCGGGGAGCGAACCCTCAACAGGTCCGTGGTGATGATTCGCAGCGTGCAGCAGGAATTTGACTATGTAACGCCATGGAAACAGACGGAGGTGGTCCAAGGGATCGGTTCGGGATTCGTTATCGCCGGTCGAAGGATTCTCACAAACGCCCACAATGCGAGCAACTATAAATATGTGGAGGTAAGAAAGGAATATGAGGCCAGGCGTTGGCCGGCGAGGGTGGCCTTCATCGGCCACGATTGCGACCTGGCAATACTGACTGTGGACGATGACAGTTTCTTCAACGACATGGTCGCGCTGGAATCGGGCCCCCTGCCGAAGGTGAATTCGACCGTTCAAACTTACGGTTTTCCGGTCGGGGGCAGGCGTATCTCGGTTACTGAAGGTGTTGTAAGTCGAATACAGATGGATGTTTACAGTCATACACGGGCGGATTCACATCTTGTGGTCCAGACCGACGCGGCCATCAATCCGGGCAACAGCGGGGGGCCGGTGCTGCAGGACGGCAAGGTGGTCGGCGTGGCATTTCAGGGCCTGAGAGAGGCTGAAAACATCGGGTACCTGATTCCGACCACCGTGATGCAACACTTCTTGACCGACATAGAAGACGGTCGCTACGACGGCTTCGGCTCTGTCGGCTTTTCATTCTTTCCGGGTCTGCACAGCATAAGTTATGCCGACTATCTGAAAGTTCCTCCGGATCAGCAGGGCATCGTGATTCTGAACACGCTGATGCACAGCTCTTTGGAGGACGTTCTGCAGGCCGGTGATGTAATAACGCGTATCGATGATTTTGACATTGATAATGACGGCATGATAGAGATTTACGGCCTCAGACTGCACATGGCTGAGTCTATCGAGCGCAGGCAGATCGGCGAAAACGCTGAGCTTACATTTTATCGCAGCGGCGAACTTAACACGACAACAGCCGTTGTTGCGCTCAACAAACCCATCCTGCCGTACTGGCGCCAATATGATGCCGAGCCGCGGTACGAGGTCTTTGCCGGCCTAACCTTTGTGCCGGTCAGCCGTAATTTTCTCGAAGCATGGGGGCGCAACTGGATAACCGACATACCCCATTACCTGAGATATCTTTTCAGTGATTCAGACCAGCTCAATACCGACCGGAACCGGAAAGAATATGTCGTGCTTTCTGAAATTCTCCCGGATGAGGTCAATTCATACAGCGGCGGCTCCAGGAGCAAGGTCGTCGAGAGTGTCAATGGTATTGACATCCACAGTCTCAGCGACCTGCGAGGCGCGTTTGGACAAAGCCGCGACGGATTTTGCATAATAAGGTTTATGAGCACAACCGCACCGTTAATCCTCGACAGCGAGAAGGCAAACCAGCACAATGCGGGCATAATGACCAAATACCAGATCCCTGCAGAGGCAGATTTGGAGGCAAGACCATGAGTGCCAAATCAGCATTTTTTTGTGTGGTTGTCCTGTGGATTATCATTTCAGTTGGTCCACGAGCAGGTGCCGACGAAGGCAATACCGATATTAGCGAGCAGCTTAAACAGTCGCTGGTTTATCTGAACGTCTCTGCTTATGTTTACAACCAGATGCAGCCCTGGAAAAGTGCCGAAATCGTTCAAAAAGCCGGTTTCGGATGCGCGGTTGGTCCGTATGAGGTACTCACCACAGCCCGTAACGGAAGCGACGCGGCGTTCATAAAGGCCCGCCGACACGGTCAAAATGAGTTCATACCGGCCGAGGTGAAGGTAATAGATTACGAGAGTAACCTGTGCCTTTTGGAGCTCGACAAAGAAGCGGCTGGCGAACCTCTGGAGCGGCTGACTTTTGCCGCCGATTATGAAAAGGGCGCCCAGTTGCAATCGTACTGGCTCTCGGGGGCAGGCAATCTGACAACCGGACGCGGCTATCTTGACGAAGCGAAAGTGTACAAATCTACTACCTCTTACGCGAGTTTTTTGAATTTTACTGTTGCAAATGCATCTACCGCCGCAGCCGGGGCGCGACTGTACTGCGTGGGCGAAAAGCCTATCGGCATTGCCTGCTGGGCGGACAGTGATGCGCAGGAGGTGGGATTGATTCCCGCCGTTACTATAAACCGTTTTCTCGCCGACGCACATCAGGGTCAATACGACGGCTTCGGCACGGCCGGCTTCATAACAAGGACGCTGCTTGACCCGACGAGGCGCGGCTGGCTTAAAATGCCCGAAGATATGAAAGCCGGTGTTTACGTTACCAGGGTGTACACTCTCGGCACCGGCAGCGACATACTCAAACAAGATGACGTGATATTGGCTATCGACGGGCAAAGTCTTAACGCGTACGGCCGATTCGAGCATGAGCAGTTTGACCGGATATCTTATCATCATCTGATTACCGTCCACAGTATCGGCGAGGACGTAAGTTTCGATATATGGCGGGACGGCAAGAAGCAGCAGCTAAAAACAAAGGCCTGCAATTTTGCGGCATCGCAGATGTTGGTCCCCTACTACGAATATGGAAAGCAGCCCGAGTATATTGTAACAGGCGGATTCGTTTTTCGGAGGCTGACGCGTGATTACCTTCAGATGTGGGGCGATAACTGGTCCGGCAAGGTGCCGCCACACTTGTACCATTACTATCGGGATATGGCCTTTCAGCCCTCGGACGAGCGCCGCGATATCGTTATTTTAAGCTACGTTTTGCCCGCTAACATAAACCTCGGTTATCATGGATTAGGCCGAATGGTCGTGAGCAGGTTCAACGGCAAAGAAATAAGTCGTCTCGCGGACATTTTAGACGCCCAAAAGCTCGCTCCGGAATCGAAGTATGATGTAGTCGAGTTCGAACAGGACTACCCTACGATTGTTATCCCACGGACCGAACTACAATTCGCCGATGTCGCCATCGCCCGAACCTACGGAATCGTAAAGCTCGTCCACATCGAGCCGTAATCACGTAGCAGGATTGCATATTTTGTATCGTTGCATCAGCTTTGGGAAGTTCAGGTAGGCGAATTCTCCGAATAACTCCATTGCCTTGATGTCGTAGGCTACGGCTGCTTCTATTTCATCTGCGAAGCAGCCTAAAGAATATCTTTTTCCATCTTTTTGTATTAAGGCAATATATTTTTTTATTGCTTTATGCCAGCAAACGCCTCTAAATCTTGATGTTCCACCCAGGCGGGGCCGCTGGTTGTATGTATTCTCCTGATGAGTGCAGAGCCGCAGATTGCTCTTTCGATTGTTCAGGCCGTTACCATCCCTGTGGTCAACGACCAGCCCAGCCGGAGCGCCTAACAGCACCCGGTGCATTAAGATATGTTTTCGGCTTGTTGAATACCTGGCGGCATATTCGCTTCTGCGGCATTTCATAACATGCCATTTGTGTTGAGAGATCTCCTCGTAATCTTCGGCATCGACGATGGCGAACCTGCCCTGCGTTAAGGGTATCAGCCTGGCCCCTTCAGCCAATGCCTGGACTAATTCCGGCCGAAGCAGCTCTTTGTCACGCGTAAAGTTCGCACAGCATTCCTCCGCCCCAACAACCCACAATCGGCCCGGTGCGACCGCCTTGTTGCGACAGGTTAGGATCGACCCGGGGTACCCTTGTGAGTGCGCGCAATCTTCACATGTTCCATTGACCTTATTCTTGGTTCTGTCCTCCATTTCTGTCTCCTTTGCCCTTTTCTTCTGCATTATACCCGTTTTTTAATAAATTACAAGCACTTTTTTCGTATATTTTCAAACTATTTTCGATAGTTATATAAACATATAACCCAAAAAGACTTACAAAGACACTTTTTTCAAGAAAATGGCGATTTCGTCAGCGATACGCGATACGCATCACGCCTCACTCACTACGCTTCGCGCTTTTCGTGTTATCCAAACACGAAGGGTCGGGTTTACGAGAAGGTTTTTTGAGGGAATTTTTGGTAAGTTTCACTGGAATTGTATTTGCTTGAAGGAATGGGAGAATCATGTTATTTTGTCGTGCAAAAATTTTTATTAATTATTTTTAATTTTCTCACCTTTTTTGTCGAAAGATTATTTAGAATTGCCGATAAACAATAGTGCGGTAGCACTGAAATCGTGTTTTTAGATTTAATTTGTGCAGTGTCGGAAAGGACAAGTGAGGCTCAGACTATGAAAGTTTATGCTTTTTTAGTTTTCCAGGCCACCGCATTCTTTTGGGTAAATAAGCGGTAAGAGGAAACGGTTTTTGTATAGGATGATGCAATGGGGAAGAAATCGACGGATCGTAATGAAGTTACTCGTCACTTGGCCATCGCCATAAATGCTAACCTATTTACGACTTTTCTAATAACTCTTGGACACGTGACGCCTTGGATTCCAGCATTATGGGCTTGGGCGTGCGCTGCTATTGCGTGGTCCGTATTATGGGTAGTTTTGAAATTCATAGTCAAAGCTAATTGGAGCGGTGTAAAACACATAGGGTTTTACTTTCTACCGACGATGCCGTTTTTTTGGTTGATAAGTGAGTACGGCGCGAGAGTGCGAGTGGAAAGAATGTTGGAAAAAATACTTAGCATTCGCCCAGATGCCGGTCTTCTTATGAAGATTGCCGATTCTACTCATCGACAAGAAGGCCTCACGGAAGTTCATGAGAGCATGGATAAAATGAACGACTGCCAACTTGCTGAGGTCGTCGACGAAATGAGAAATTGTGCAGAGGACATTTTGAGAGGAGGATCCAACAATGCCAAATATAAGCTTTTGAGAGAGATTATTGCGAAACTACCAAAATTTAAGCCACAGCGATATATTCAAACTTGGTACCACTTCCTCGGATTGCTTTCTGACATCTTTGGCCTTTGCCGAGAAGGCCGGTTGAATGGACAAGTGGAAGAGGACATGGCGTTCTTCCTAAAAGATGCCGTGGGACAAGTGGATAAACTTCACCTTGATGGTTTGAAGGGAATTGTCTCAGATATAATGGGCGACCCTGAAAGTAAAAGCGCTCTTACAATCATTATCGCGGGAACACTCTCGACTCTCGAAGGCAATGAGAAGCAAGAAATCAGGCAATTCATCTTTGATGAATGCAAGAAACGTGCTATTCGTTATCCGCGAAAGTTCAACCATTTCTGGCGAATGGTGAAAGATATGCAACATAGGGTGTTCTGGCTTGACAATGAGTCCCTACACAACATTTTAGTGGATCCTCAGAGTTATTCGGAGAATGGACTCATCTCCTTAAACAGACAGGATTACTCTGAGCTTTGTGAGGGCGTATTTGCTCCGCTCGAAGAGGACAGTGAAGGTGAAAGTCGCCATGGGCGAGTTTTCCGGCGATTAGATGAAGAGCTAGGCAAAGTCAGTATGGAGTGCGAGTTGGCAGGGGGGAATTTATGCAAATGCGATGCGAAAAGCTTAAGTCTTCGGGGTACGTACAGTGTGTCTTGCTCAAGAAGAGAAGGCGAAAATTTGAAAGCAAGAATAAAAATCCGCGAGATACCCCAGCCATTAGATGTAAAGGCTTCGATAGCCAAGATTCATACAAATCAACATGGAAAAAATGTTGGTGGTCGAGGTATATTATTCGAAGGGGGCAACGTGTCAGATGTGAAAAGGCTGTTCGGCTACATCTCGAAACATCCAGCAACAGCATCGGCGTAAAAATGTGTGATATCTACGTTTGATGGGGGTTTCGCTTCTACCGATAACTATAGATCGCTCCACTCTATTTACCTGAAAAGGTCAGGTGAAGCTTGGTTCTATAACCCATTGACAAGCGCTGGCGAGCGTTTTGGCATGACTACCTGTAATCTTTCCCATAATCAAAGCATGTGCTTGATTATCGGGAAGGGGATCTTCGATGACGGAGTGGCCTAGGCCCTTCGGTATTTTTGCCTTGATACTAGCAAGAGCATCTCCTCGCGGTGGACCAGCGAGACATTTTTCGATAGTTGTTTTAGAGGCAATGTCAACGGACAATTCGTTATTCCGATCCTTAAAAGCAGCTGAAGAAACACGATAACCACCTTTATCATCGGACTTGTACTGAGGGAATCTAGGATTATTGTATATCCTGCGCCACAGACTTTCGTTATCGCCGACAGATTTTTTTACAGAATGAGGAGTATTTGTGATATCCATAACAATAGGGATTGAGAAGCAACTTTATAATTGTCGAGGCCAGAGCCATTTGATCAGTAGGCGAGCTGAGTCATAGTTATTGATAGAGAATTGCCCTTCTTCTATGGGTTTGTCACTGACGACCTTTAGGTAACCGATGAAATTTTCCTCAATGAACTCCACCTCAATTTCTCGATGGCCTTGCTGCCATTCAAATTGTAGTCCACCACCTGAAATTGGAACTACACGAGGCGGAGAAATGTTTTCAAACTCAAGACTGGTTAAAAACTTTTTAGCGTTCTCGAATAATCGAGTCGGGATTGAAGGGCTACCATAACTATCCCAGTTGTTAGGTAGGCTTTTAAGTTGAGCAATGTCATCTCTAGCCTTTATCAGCCATGTGGAAGTAGTTTCATCTGGATCAGCTGCAATTTCATCACCAAAGGTTGTGGAATAAACGATACGCACCGGTCCGTATTCTTGTTTCGTCTCGGGGGAAGTACTACTAAGGCAGGCATCGCTTGGAAGAATTCCAGAGTTCGTAATAAGCTCAACCTCGTTGTGATCCAAAAGCAAAAGATTTTCTTCATTCATCTTATGTCTACTCCTTTTTTTCCCAGATAGCATGAGCCTCAGGACTCGTAAAGTCAGTAAAGCCTCGGACGATCCACTTGTGACCGAGCCCAAGACATCTTATTAAACTTTTATGATCTATACTTTCCAGTCGGCCTCTGGCGGTCAAGTTAAGCCGAAGTAGCATCCTATTATCTTTTCTTGTGTAAGCAGGCACGAGGGAAATGTGGAGCCGAGAAAGATCATCTGGAAACGCATAAGAAAAGTCAAGATTGATTCTTTCCGGCTGTGGCAGGGAACCCTGAGAAGATTCAGATGACCAAGCTGGGAATAACTTGTGTAAATCTTCGAGAGTGGTCCAGCCCTCCCCTTGATATATATGGTTGACGTAGGTAACTTCCCAATGGTTCGGTTTCACTTCACCGAGATTCTCGGCCGCTGCAAAGTCGAGGAAATCTTTCCACAGTCTTACAAATTCGGGAAGAATAGTTTTGTAACGAGGATAGACCTCTTCTCCTGTAACCTTTCTCCAGTTGTGAAGAAATCGTTCTGCCTGGAGTTGAACGAGTTGGTTTCCGGAACTATCAAGGAACCAGCATCTAGGAAGTGGTGGTGTCGATGATAATTCTAAGTGTTGCTTAACGGGAGGAGCAGGGAGATTCTCAAAAGTTTCTATTACGGTAGCTATTGGGGGGTGAGCTGAAAATTGTGGGTATCGATCTTTTATTCTTTGCCAGTATAGTCCCGGGTGCACGGCTGCAAAACTCTTCAATGTGTCAAATTGAACGCCGATGACAACCTCATTGACAGGAGGATTATTGTAATCTGGAAAAGGTCCCTTTACTTTTGGCATAGTCTCCCAAGTCCTTTTTAAATGTTATCAAACAAGTTTTTAATTGAAAAGGTCATACATAATATGTCGGCAAAAAAACCTTTTCCGCTTAATTGTCCGATTAGGGTACATTACTGGAAACTGAATTTTTATTTCTTTTTGAAATTATACTTCTTTTATACGCGAGTGCAAGCATATTTGTTGTGTCAAAAATGGCTAAATATATTTCCAAATCCGCACCTTTATAGTGATTAAGAAGTAAAATTAGGAGAAGATGGGGTAGGGGGGAGGAGCAGAGGATTAAAGGGTGGATTTTAATTTACGGCACATTTTCTCACAGCACCTACTTTTCAACTAAAGTAGGTACTGGCAAGCATTTTGTGTTGAGGCTTTCTATCCATTCGACTTTGCTCAGGACAGGTTTTCTATTGGGTTGAGATTCTTCTGTCATAACAATTCGCGTTAATACAATCGTTTATCAAATTTCCAATATCATTATTTCAATAATTCAAATATGTTTTATATATAACATAAAACAGACAAGCAAGTCATAAATGGTGACTGGTAATCGGTTATTTGTAAATGGTTATTTGTAAATGGTTATTGGTAATTCCTTCCGTCATCCGTTCTCCGACCAATGTCCACTGTACACGGCCTTGGCCCTTCTTTCCTGATACAGCTAATAGCAGTGGTGTAAAGCAAAGAACGCAAGAAGAGGAACTTCGCGAAACCATACCCTTCGACTCGGCTGTGCCTCACTCAAGGCAAGCAGGCCCTCTTGCAAGAACTGTTTCACGTGAAACATTTTACGAGACATTCTGTTTGTAGATTGAGAATCGGTTGGCTTCAGCTGCGGCGAGGCCTCCTGCCTCGATAGTGCTCAAGCACGGCGGGCGTCTCGACGGGTGCGCCGCCGCGCTTTTGCAGAAAAATCCTTCACGTCAAAATGCTATTCGTGGTTCCCACGGCGCGCCGGGACTTCACTACGTTCAGCGTGATGCATCGTGCGTATTGCGTGATGCGTTAATGGAGATTCTTCCCCTTCGGCTTTGCTTAGAATGTCAATATCTCTTTTCTCAGCGCTCTCAGCGGTAAAATATTATCAATGTTAATCGGCGTGAATCAGTGTCTAATAATAAAGGGCAGTGTGAATCTTGAGAGAAGCGAAATCCCAGCTCGCCAGGAATTTACACGGATTTATATCTCTGTGTTCTCTGTGACCTCTGTGGCTAATACCGCGTTTCACGTGAAACATTTTTTTCGCGCGAAGTGTTTTTCTCTTGCAAAGTTGTAGCTTGTGCATTAAATAGACCGAAGTATATTATGTCGCTGCACCCGATGCTGATTCAATTGTCATTCTGAGAACTTTGTGAAGGAGCACATTATGGTGGACAAAACAGAGCAACAACGTCGTCATCTCGGAAGAGGTCTTGAAGCACTCGTGGGTCCGATAACTAAGCTCGCCAGTCAACCCGGCAGTGCCCCGGATACGGGCGAGGCACGTAACTATCCTCCCGACAAAGACTTACAGAAATCCATGAGGCAGGTCTTGATAGATGCTGTCAAACCCAATCCATACCAGCCCCGGACAAGCTACAACGACGAAGACCTCCGCGACCTGGCTGAATCCATTCGAGTCAGCGGGGTAATCCAGCCGATTCTTGTCAGAGAAACAGGCACCGGCTTCGAGCTGATTGCGGGTGAGCGCAGGCTCAGGGCGGCCAGGATTGCCGGTCTTGAGGAAATCCCCTCTCTGGTGCGGCAGGCCAGTAACGCCGAAATGTTAGAGCTGGCCTTGATTGAGAACATACACCGCAGCGACCTGAACCCGATAGACAGGGCGATGGCGTACCAGAAGTACCTCAGTTCCTTTTCATTGACACAAAGCGGGGCTTCTGAGCGATTAGGTGAGGACCGCTCCGTTATCGCCAACTACCTCAGGCTTCTGGACCTGCCAGAGGAGATAAAGAGCATGTTGATTGATGGGCGACTCACTATGGGGCATGCACGCGCCATACTTGCGCTGCCGACGGATGATTTGCGCAGGAAGCTTGCCAATAGAGCACTTGCCGGTCGTCTTAGTGTTCGTGAGGTGGAGAGATTGGTCCGCAGGGCACTTACTGGCTCTATTGAGGCCAAAACAAAGGTTATTGAAACACCGCCCCATATACTCGACCTTGAAAAGAGATTGCAGGAAATACTTGGCACGAAGGTTACTATTAGTACAAAAAAACGCGGCCACCGCGGCAGGATTATCATAGATTTCTATTCACTCGATGAATTCGACAGATTGACAGAGAAAATGGGCCTGCCTTCAGTAGAGAAAGTTTGAAGTAGAAAAATTCAATTGACACGTCAACCTTGGCTATAAAGAGTCAAGATACTTACCTACTGTGATACCAATACTTCCTATGACATAGAAAAAGTATTTCAAAAAATATATTTTTCCATTGATATCTATATGACAAACGTGTATATATCCATGATATAGCATTTGTTTGAAAAGTGATAGAGTGAACTTGGAATAGTTGTTAAGAAAGGGAAAGTTTTATTATGAATGGTTTTTTCGTGAAAAACGAAGGGTTGTTAAAGTTTTACTGCATAGTTGCCCGGATCACCGGTTGGCTTGTCCTATCAGTAGGCTGTCTTGCGGCAGCAAGCCATTCTCTGGCATTGTATTCAAGAATCGGTAACCGAGAAGCCCTGCAGGCCTATCTTCTACAGGTTCCATGGGGGATGATAGTAAATTTTATCCCTGCCGGAATACTGGCATTAGGAGTGGCACAATTCATCAGATACCTATTCGATAGCGACTACCAACAAGGCTGGATTCTACGGTATGGCCAACAGATTTTGTGTCTTTGGGCAGCCGTTTATTGTGTATGGGCGTATCTGGTTGAAATTGGTTTTATCTCACCGGCAACAACCAAGTCCTGGTGGCGACTAATATTCTTGTTGCCATTTCTCGGAGCTAAAGTTTTAGCCCTCGTTGGTCTGGGCCAGATTCTACGGCGTGTTATACCGGTAATTGATGAATCAAGAACGTTGGTTTGAGCAAGAAGAAAGGAGAAATTGTATCATGAATGGCTTTATTGAGAAAAACAAGGCGTTGTTGAAAATCTACTGTCTTGTGGCTCGTGCTATTGGTTGGTCGATATTGCTTCTTGGTGGTGTTGGGATTGCGATACTCATCGTTAAATTATGTAAGATCGGCATTGGGGAGGGAATCCTGATAAGAGGCCCGTTGGGGATTTTTCAGCGTTCATGGTTTATATTGATGACGACCGGGCTAACGGCTTTGGGCGTTGCACAGTTTATCAGGTACTTATTCGATGAGGATTATCAAGGAGGGTGGATTCTACGTAATGGACAAAAGATTCTATGGGCTTTCGCTTTCCTTGTGGCCTGGAAGGGAGTATCAATGGTTTTTGTTTCAGTCTCAAGATATGGTATAAGAGATTCGTTGTTGCTTGTGCTATCTATTGCGCTGTTCAATGCCGGAAAACTATTAGTCTTGATCGGCCTGGCGCAAATTCTACGACGTGTAATGCTGGTTATTAAAGAATCACGGACGTTGGTTTGAGGGAGGGGGATGAAATGATTCGAGTACGCCTCGACTATTTGCTTTTGGATAATCGGATGAAGCTGAAGGAGTTGGCCGAGGCGACGGGTCTGGCGGTCAACAACCTTTCAATTCTAAAGACGAATAAGGCCCGCGCCATTCGCTTTTCCACGCTGAACGCATTATGCAAGGCATTAAACTGCAAGCCGGGCGATCTGCTCGAATATGTTGGGGATAGGCCGGAAGATGCGGTGAACTCGCCGGCACCGTGAAACCGCTTTTGTCAAAACGCCGAGTGTGTACCTCAGAGGTATTGCGCAGCGGTTTTCTGGTAAAAATGCGCCCAGACCGGGACATTTGTCAAACCTTATCCTAATAGTAGATAACCCGGATTTCCCATATTAAAGTGGCGCATTTGATATTGATTTGATAGTATAGGGCCTATGGAATGGATTCAATCGAGTTTAGGTCATTAAAAAAGGAGAACCTGATGGGTGAAGCACGCAAGGATGCTTATAGGTTCAACCCCGATGCATCGGGACTGAAGGTCGAATTTCATGGAACCAAAGTAACCAGCGATGCAGGTTAATGATGCAGAGCGTATATCCAAGCAATCTATTGACTTTCCCGCTAAGGCGGTTTAATTTGTGGCAAAGGAAATTTGCTTTACGGCTAAGTCGGTTTGCTTTGTCGCTGAGAAGGATACTCAAAGCCCCGCCGTCTAATACGGCACTCGTAGTGTTGTAGATGTTGAAGCGCAGCGGAAACCCCGATCTATTACTAAAAACAGTCTCGCAGTCTCGTTAGTTCCCGTTGGTTCTTCAATATTTATCCAACCAAGGCGGATATCAGGGGGTTCTCCGCCTTCTTCTGTCTTTCTGCTTCCTGATTTTTTCTATCTTTTTTGCTTCCGGGCTTTCTTTTCCA
>Ga0114922_10004768_pt1 | contig 12566 bp, 10 predicted proteins | sample AartaG_FD_100975 | JGI IMG/M metagenome (GOLD analysis project Ga0114922, IMG submission 100975) | Deep subsurface microbial communities from Aarhus Bay to uncover new lineages of life (NeLLi) - Aarhus_00045 metaG | ecosystem: Environmental > Aquatic > Marine > Oceanic > Sediment | place... | reverse complement strand
AGGCCCACTGCCACTCGTGGGTCAGAAAGATGGTGTCAGTGTCGCTATGCCGCAGCAGGGCATTCCACTCTCCGGCCAACGCCTCGAAGCCGCTTGCGTCTCGGTAAACATCCAGTTGCATGGTTTGGGTGCTCCCGTCTTTTCTTTGTCGTCATGAGACAAGACACGAGGGCTAGGATATCTACCTAACCCTCGGCCACAACTCGTGACACGCGTTGAGAGGATCTGGTCAATGGTCTCACTGGCGCAGTGTAGGCTCGTTGGTCTGTTTAGACATGATACCCTCTTTTTGGTGATCAAGTGCAGCGACGCGAGTGAACATGTACATGTACTACATACTATTGTACCAGAAATTGCGCTACGGTCAACTCCGACTTCCGACTTGTCGTGCACGTGTGGGAAAGTGGAGCTTTACATATCAACACTTCCTCAAAAGAAAACGCTCTCAGTTTCCTGAGAGCGCGGGGGGCGTTCCTCCTCAGTGAGGACGCCATTGAAAAGCTCCAGACGGCATACAACGTCACAGATACGCCAATGCGTCCTTCATTCTGTCGAGCGCCTCCACCAACGTCGAGCGTCGACACCCAAAGCTGAGTCGCACGAATCCCTCCCCACCCCGGCCAAAAGCCTTACCGTCGTTCAGGGCGACGCGCGCCTTTTGCAGGAAAAACTCGTGGGGATTGCCTTGGATGCCCGACTGGCGACAGTCGAGCCAGGCCAGGTAGGTGCCTTCGGGTTTGCCCGTGGAGATGCCAGGCAGGTGCGTTTCCACATACTCTAGGACAAAATCGCGGTTAGCTTCCAGGTAGCACAGCACCTGCTCCAACCACGACTGACCGTCACGATAGGCCGCCAAGGCAGCGGTATACCCCATGACGTTGACCCCTGGAACAAGACCCATCTTGGCTGCATTGAGCTTCTTCCGGTGTTTAGCGTTCGGAACAATGGCCACCGACGATTTGAGGCCAGCGATATTATAAGTCTTGCTCGGTGCCAACAGTGTAATGGTGCGCTCGGCGATTTCAGGATCCAGCGAGGCGATGGGCAAGTGGCGGCTGCCACTGAACAACAGGTCGCAGTGAATCTCATCCGAGCAGATCACAATGTCATGCCGAAGGCAAATCTCGGCCATCCGTTCCAATTCGTCTCGCTGGAACACACGCCCCACCGGGTTGTGCGGATTGCACAGGACAAAGACGCGGGTCCGGTCGGTGATGGCTGCTTCAAAGGCGTCGAAATCAACGATGTAACGACCATCCGCTTGCCGCGCCAGTTCCATCTCGTCGCGAGTGAGCCCAGCGTTGGCGTAAGCACGAAGGATGGGCGGGTAGACCGGAGTTTGCACCAGCACCCCATCACCGGGAGAGGTCACTGCACGGCAGGCTAGGTTGAAACCAGTTACCACCCCCGGTAGAAGGACCAATGCCTCGGGCGATACCCGCCAGCCATAGAGCCGTTCCAGCCGATCTACTACCACTTCACGGAGCTCTGGTGGCTCCATGCCATACCCGAACACGCCATGATTCACGCGCTCGAGAAGGGCCCAGATCACAGGCTCCGGCGAAACGAAATCCATGTCTGCTACCCAGAGGGGCAGCACATCCTCGTCGTAACGCCCCCACTTACTGCTATCGGAGTGACGCCGGTCAATGATTTGATCGAAGTTGTAGATCATGATGCTGTTATCCGCTCCTTGTAGAATTTGTGTAAAAGCGGAACGACGGCACGGTGGCAAGGTGGTGCTTTGCGTCAAGTCCGCCGCTCGCCAGCAGAGGGCTTTGCGGCCATTCAGTCTTCTGAAAGCGAAATCTTCTCTTTGAGGATTTCGATGCCCTTCTCAAGTACTACATCGCGTCTGTTCCGAACATCCTGTACGGTGGGCCGAACTAGGACATCTGGCTCGATCCCGTATCCAACAAAATCCCGGCCATCAGGATACGTGTCTCGCTTCGTGCAGATGCGTGCTCTCCCGCCACCCGGCAGGTCTATGAGTAAAGGCTGACCAGTGCTTCCACAGGTTGGTTCACCAACATAGGTGATGTGCTCAAGAGGGTCCAGGTAAATCAGCAGGTCCTCTGCTGCAGAAGCTGTGTGTCGACCAATAAGCAACACAATTGGAACCAAGATCTTTCGACCTGGCCTGGGGATTAATTTGTCACGGCTACCCTCATGCCAGACGGTGCCGCCGTAGTAGGCTTCGTACTCCTCAGAAAATTGGCCCCAAGCCTTATAAGCAGCCACATGCTTGGGGGTCCGCCACACTGCCCCTACAAGGGTCTCGGTCGTTAAATGCTCAGCAATAGCCGTCACGATGTTTGTACTACCACCGCTGTTGTTTCGAATGTCGAGAATCACACCCTCGGCCGCAAGAAGCTCTGGCAAAGCAGCTTCAAAAGCTTCTACAACTTTCTCATCACCGAACCCATTAAGGGCAACAAAGGCTATATCATCCCCAAGCCACCTGAAATTGCACAGTCCCTCCTTGTCTGCTACCGGGATGAGCCAATCTACCTCCCGAGATGACTTGTTTCTTTCGACTGAAACGTTACGCACCTCGCCAGTGGGCACCTCGATGGTAAGCCGGGCCACCGATCCAGGTGGCCCGGCCAACAGGCCGAAAGTGTGTTTCATTACCACACATAGATTGAGGATTCTGTGAATCGGGGCACCTCATGAGCCCACCCCGTTTCAGGGGAGCGCATGACGGCCCACCGCTATACTTGCGACTGCTTCATCGTTGACAGAGCCTTTTTCATCCTATCAAGTCCTCTCGCCAGCAGCGCCCGCGGGCAGCCAAAGGTCAGCCGCACAAATCCCGCGCCCCCCCGGCCATAGACCCCTCCGTCGTTCAGGGCAACTCGGGCCTTTTGAAGAAAGAACTCGTAGGGATTGCCGGGGATGCCTGCCTGGCGGCAGTCCAGCCAAGCTGCAGGAGTTCCCTCAGGTTTGCCCATCTCGACCCCAGGCAGATGCGTATTCACGTACTCGAAAACAAAATCGTGGTTGGCCTCCAGGTAGTGGAGAACTGCATCCTGCCACGGCTGACCATCCCGATAGGCCGCCAGGGCAGCGGTATACTCCAGGACGTTAACCCCTGGAACGAGACCCATCCGGGCTGCATTGAGTCTTTTCCGGAGTTCTGCGTTCTGGACAATTGCCACTCCACACTTGACCCCGGCGATGTTGTGGCTCTTGGACGTGCCAATCAGCGTAATGGCACGGTCTGCAATCTCGGGATCCAGCGAAGCAATAGGCAGATGCCGGCCGCCGCCGAATACCCAATCGCTGTAGATCTCGTCTGAGCAGATCACAATATCGTGACGCAGGCAAATCTCGGCCATCCGTTCCAATTCGTCTCGCTGGAACACACGCCCCACCGGGTTGTGCGGATTGCACAGTATGAAGACGCGAGTCCGAGCCGTGATGGTTGCTTCGAATGCATCGAAATCAATGGTGTAACGACCATCCGATTGCCGCGTCAGTTCCATTTCGTCGCGAGTGAGCCCGGCATTGGCGTGAGCGTGGAGGATAGGGGAATAGACCGGTGTTTGCACCAGCACCGCATCTCCCGGAGAAGTAACGGCATGACAAGTCAGATTGAAACCGGTCACCGCTCCTGGCAAGAAGACCAGAGCTTCTTCTGACACCTGCCAACCGTAAAGCCTTTGGAGCCGATTTACTATAACCTCGCGGAGTTCTGGGGGCTCTATGTTGTACCCAAACATCCTGTGGTCAACGCGCTCATAAAGGGCGAGAATAACCGGCTCCGGCGGAGCGAATTCCATTTCTGCTCCCGATAAGGGTATTACGTCTCCGCCATAGCAATTCCATTTTCTGCTGTCAGAGTGGCGTCTTTCAATGATTTCGTCAAGGTCGAAGCTCATGTTTTGTTCTCTTTCTCCTCTGTCAGCGAGCGCGTTTGGGCAACCATCTACATGGTTTTGCTTAGATCATCCAGTTGTATCCCTTGCAATCAGCGATTCATTACTACTTTATCGTTTTGCTTTCTCCTTTGGCTGCCGATGGTGGTTTTTGCGCGCCGTGTTTGCCAGGCAACCTAATCGCCTGAGGAACCGGTGATGTTGAACCCTGTGACCTTGATCGCCGGGACGGTGGCGTTGAATTCGTACTCGTTTTGCAGCTTGGTCGTCTTGGTCAGGCCGGTCACGTTTCTCAGCGCTTCCGGATAGCTCTGGATGTAGCGCAGGTTCTTCAGGCCCGATACGATCTGGCCGTCTTTGATGAGAAAAGTGCCCTCACGGGTGATGCCGGTCACGATGGCCGCGGATGGATCGATGGGCCGGGAATAGTGAAAGCGATTGATCAGCACGCCGCGCTTGGTGCCGGCGATCAGACTTTCACGGGTTTCGTCTCCGCCGGCCATGAACAGGTTAATCGGCATTGGCCCCGATGCGTACCAGATGGGCGGGATGGCGTGGCCGGTCGATTCGATGCCGTCGGTCCGGGCCGTGCGCGTATCATAGACGACACCCTTGGCAACGCCGTTTTCGATGATCGTGACTTTTTGTTTGGGCATGCCTTCCATGTCAAAGGGGAACCCAAAGCCGTTGGCAGCGAGCGCATCGTCCCAAATGGTCACGTTGGACCCCATCACGCGCTTGCCCATGTGCCCGGCCAGAAAGCTTCGTTTTTCCTGCAAAGAAAGAGCGCCGAACGCCAGCGCGCCCAGGTGCATGAGGATGTCTTTGACGGCCTCTTCTTCCAAAATAACGTCGTACTGTCCGGGCGGTAGCACAACCGGCTGACGGCTGAACAGGCATCGCTCGCCGGCCATTTGTGCCAGTGCAGCCGGGTCGATGGCCGATACATCGCGAGAGGCGAAATTGCGCGAGCTAATGCCTTCGTCTTTGACGGCCACGAGGTGCATGACCGCCGTCGTGTCGGCGTGGTAGGCTCGAATCCCGCTCGAATTGGCGATAGCCAGTTCTCGGGTGCCGGTCTCAATGACGCCGTAGGCTTTGACATCCAGCGAGCGGGTGATTTCGACGGCCTGCTTTACCATCAGGCTGCGGTCGTCAGGCGAGCAGTTGGCCGTGGCCGGCACAAAAGCGTCCAGCGGCGTGGGGGGCGGCGCCGCCGGGAACCCCGGAAAGCCCGCATCCTCGGCGCTCAACTTGGCAATTTCGGTGGCCTCTTTGACCACTTGCGCCAGGCCTGCATCGTCGAGTGTGTTGGTTCTGGCCTGTCCCACCTTTTGGCCCAGGGCCACCCGAACCTGGAGAAACGTGTCGTCTGTGTCTGCGTTCTGGCCGATGGCCGAGTTGGCAAAACGGGTCACGCTGAAAAGCCGGCTGGAAAGCACCGCTTCCATCGCTGCCTGGCCTGCCATTTCTGAAACTTTGTCCAAAATTTCAAACCCTTTGTCTTTGCTGATCATTTGCGTACTCCCACAAATATGTTTCTGAAGCGAGCTGGGGCTGTGCCATGACCCACGCTTACCGTCTGTGCCGGCTGGCCTTTGCCGCAGCCCGACCCGCCCCACAGCACCCAGGCTTCAGGGCCGGCGATGCCGTCGCAGTTGTTCCAAAATTGACCGCTGATACCGGCATAAGTCGGGTTTTGAATGAGGTCGCCCAGCTTGCCCTTGACGATCTCCCATCCGATCTGAGCGCCGAATTGGAAATTGATCCGTCGATCGTCGATGCTCCAGCTTTTGGGCACTTCCATATAGATGCCGTGATCCACGCCGGCGATGAGATCCTCTAGTGAACCCTCGCCGGGTTCCAAGTTGAGGTTGGTCATGCGCACGATGGGCATGGTCTGCCAGCCGGCAGCGCGCGCGCTGCCGTTGCTCGTTTTGTCAATGATGCCGGCCGTCTCGCGCGAGGAGAGATAGTTAACTAGAATGCCATCCTTGACGAGCACGCTCCGCTGGGCGGGGACGCCCTCGTCGTCGTAGGCAAAGCCGCCCATGCCGTGCAAAAGCGTGGGGTCTGTCACAATGTTCACCAGTTTAGAACCATAGCGATAGTGCCCCAGCTTGTCGGTCGTCAGAAAGCTGGAGCCATAATGAGAGATTTCAGAGCCGAGCACGCGGTCCAGTTCGATGGGGTGCCCGCACGATTCGTGCAGTTGAAGCATCACCATGCGGCCGCCCAGCACGATGGTCATCAAGCCAGTGGGGCAGGGTTTGGCCGAGAGCAGTGCCACGGCTTGTTGAGCGATGCGTGGGCTGTGGTCGGCCAGATTCAGCGATTCGACAAACTCGTACCCTGCCGAAGCTCCGCCGCCATGCCTTGCCGGATACGAGCGGGTCTGGGCGTTGCCGTTGGCTACGGCTGTGACCGAAATGTCCGCCTGGCTGCGGGTCAGCGTTTGCTCGATGCTCGAACCTTCCGAGTTGACGAAAAACTTGTGCTCCGATTGGAAGAACATGTTTCCGGAGGTGATCGTCACTCCCTCGACGCGCCGCATGGCTTCCTCGGCGTCGCGCAGCAGGTCCAGTTTTTCTTGAAGCGGCACTTGCCAGGGATCTTGGTTTACCTTGGTCTGGTACTGGGCCACCGCCGGCTTGAGGGGCGTCAGCTCGATTTTCTCTCGCTGCACCTTGGCGCTGGCCTGGGCGATCTGCACCGCCCGCGAGGCTGCCTGGCGCATGGCATCGGGGTTAATGGTTCGCGAGCAGGCAAAGCCCCACGCCCCGTCGACCAGCACTCTGATGCCCACGCCGGCGCTGTAATCGGACGAAATGTTCTGCGGCGAGAGGTTTCGAGTGCTAACTTTTTGCTCTCGCAACTGCACATATCGGGCGTCCGCGTATTCGGCGCCCTTGAATACTGCATCGTCTACTGCCTGGTTTAATAGCTCTTTCAAGGTACGATTCTCCTTTCGCTAAATGCAAACATGTCGCGATTCTCTCACGCGCTGGGGTTACCTGTGTCGCAGCTTGGGGTCGAGGGAGTCGCGTAAACCGTCGCCGACAAAGTTGAAGGACAACACGGCCAAAGCAATGCACAGGCCGGGGAAGAACGAGATCCACCATGAGGTGCGCATAAAAGTCTGAGCCGACTGCAACATGCTGCCCCAACTGGAAGTGGGCGGCTGGATGCCAAAGCCGAGAAAGCTCAAGCCCGATTCGGTTAGAATGGCGCTGGCGATGCCTATGGTCGCCGCCACGGTGAGTACCGCCATCGAACTGGGCAGCAAATGGCGCAGGATCATTCTGACAGGCCCCACTCCAATGCACCGGGCGGCCAAGACGAATTCTTCCTCGCGGATGGAAAGAAACTGCCCCCGAACCAGGCGGGCCACGCCCATCCAACTGAACAGGCCGATGGCTAGCATGGTGTTGAAAATGCTGGGCTCAAGGTAAGAATTGACCATCATGATGACCAGCAGAGATGGGAGCGAGAGCAACACGTCTACAATCCGCATCAGCGTCGAATCGATGTGCCCGCCAAAGTAGCCGGCCAAGACTCCGGCCAGGATGCCGAGCACAAGAGAAATGCCCACCGATACAAAGCCTACCGAGAGGGAGATCTGCGCGCCATAGATCGTGCGCGACATATAGTCGCGGCCAAATTCATCGGTACCAAAAGGGTGTTCTATCGTGGGCGGCTGCGGCGCGCCACGGCTGTATTTGATGTCCATCTCGTCGGGATCGTATGGTGCCAGAACCGGTGCAAAGATGGCCATTGCAAAAAGAACCAGTAGAATAACGCTGCCCAAGATAGCCAGCTTGTGTTGGCGAAAGTTTCTCCAAATCAGGAGCCACTGGCTCTCGCCCTTGGCTTTGTTCAAAGGGGCAACCTGTCCCTTTGTTTTCGTATCTGTTATCGTCATGTTGCCAATCTCCAGGAATCAAATCGCGTGCAAAAGCGGCCCGAATCAATCATAGCGCACTCGAGGGTCAACCATGGCATACAATATGTCCGCCAGCAGGTTTGCCAGGAGGACAAGCGCCGCCGACATGAGTGTGATGCCTTGTATGATGGGGTAGTCACGCGTGTACAATGCGTGCACGGCCAGCCGGCCCACCCCAGGCCAGGAGAAAATAGACTCGGTGATGAATGCCCCTCCCAAGAGGCGGGGAACACTCAGCATGGCCAATGTGATGAGCGGAATGAGTGCATTGCGCAGCGCGTGGCGAAGCAGGACCGTCGTCTCGCAAAGTCCTTTTGCCCGCGCGGTTCTAATGTAATCTTGACGGATCACTTCGAGCAATGAAGATCGTTGATAGCGGGCCCAACTAGCCATAGACTGCATGCCCAGTACAACGGTGGGCATGATGTAATGCTTGAGGCTATCGACAAAACGCGCCCAGGCGTCTGTGGGCGCTGGGATAGACTCGGTGCCCACTGCGGGCAGTATGCCCAACTGCCCCACAAAAATATAGATCAACAGCAGGCCGATCCAAAAGTTTGGCATCGAAATGCCCAGAAAGGCGAAAAGTGTCGATAGGTAATCAAAGATGGAATATTGTTTCAGCGCCGAGATGGTTCCCACGGGAATGGCCACTATAAGAGAGAGCAACGTAGCCGCCAGACCTAGCTTGACTGTATTGGGCAATCGCGCAAAAATCTCTTCGGCGACGGGTACCCGCGAGCGAAACGAGTAGCCCAGGTCTCCCTGGAGAACCCGGCCCAGCCAACGGATGTATTGAATTGGGACGGGCTGATCCAGTCCCAGTGAACGGCGGATGTTGGCCAGTTTCTCCGGCTCAACAGCTTTTTCGGGATCCAAAAAGAACCTTGCCGGATCGCCCGGTGCCAGGCGCATCAGGACAAAAGACAAAATCGAGATCAGTATGAGCATGGGAATAATTTGCACAACACGTTGGATAACATATCGTGTCATGAGCTAACACCTCTTACAAATTACGAAATTGCTTTTCAACTATGCAAAAAGTAGAGTGAGGCATAGTGCCCTCACCCTACTTTGGGTGACTCTAGACTGCTATTCCTGAGTTACGTACAACTTTTCTGAGTAGTAGGTCCAGACTGTACCAAAGGTATACAGGCCGGCTTCGTCGAGCACCACCCGGTGACGCGTGGCCAGGAAGGTATAGTCGAAGGCGATGGGAATGATGGGCAGTTCTTCGGCGTAGATGTTTTCCATCTCATCGTAGATGGCCTTGCGCTTGGCTTCGTCCACCTCGCGGGCCCCTGCATCCCAAAGCTCGTTGACCTTGGGGTTGTGGTATTGATAGGTGTTGCCTTTGCCCCACATGCCGCGGTACATTTGCGGCTCACGGCCAAAGCTTCCCCAACCACCGGCGTACATATCGTGCTCGTAAGCATCGATGATCTCGCCCGCTGCTGCTGGTTCCAGCACGCGGATCTTGAGATCCAGGCCAACTTTCTTCCACTGTGCCTGAGCGATGGGCAGGAGCGGCCCGTAGCGCGCGGCAGAGTAGGTGATCAACTCGAAGGAGAAGGGTGTGCCATCGTCGAGGCCTTCCACTCCGTGAGCCTCACGGATGCCATCTCCGTCCTCATCCTTCCAGCCAGCTTCTTCCAACAAAGCCTTGGCTGCCTCGACGTCATATTCGGGCAGTGTGGGTTCGCTTGCTTCCCAGCAAAAGGCCGCTTTGGAGAACATGGTGTTGCTTGGCTCGGCGTAACCGCCCCAGACGCCCCAGATGTACTCTTCGCGATCCGTGGCGATGTTCAAGGCCTGTCGCACCAAGTGGTTGCTCAGGATGGGCGATTTGGTGTTGATGCGGAACTGTACGGCGTGATCATAGTCGGGGTCTGGAATGACGACCAGGTTGCGATCCCCCTGAAGCTGAGGCAACTGAGAGGATCGAACTTCGACCGCGTCGATCTCGCCGCTCTGCAGCGCTGGTACGGCTGCTTCCTTTGAAGGGATCATGCGGAAGACGATCTTGTCCAAGTAGGGCCGACTGTCGTAATAGCCTTCGTTGGCTTCGACCGTCAGAGATTCACCTTGTTTCCACTCGACGAATTTGAAAGGCCCACTGCCGATTGGCTGTTGGTTGAACGGCCCGGCCAGCGGATCATCTGCGTTCACCAGGTGCTTGGGCATAATCCACATGTCGCTCATAAGGGACAGGATTGGCCCGTAGCTGTCGGCCATGATGAACTTGACCGTTTTGGCGTCGACGGCCTCGAACTGGATCGGCTCCCCGGCGATGGAGAGGTCGTGGATGCGGGTGTACGGCGCATCCGGATCCTGCAACTCTTCGAGGGTAAAGATGACGTCTTCAGCCGTCACCGGCTGGCCATCCGACCAGTTGGCATTTTCGCGGATGTAGAATGTCAGTTCTTTGCCATCGCCCGAGAACTCCCATGTTTCTGCCAAGTCGGGCTGCAACTGACCACCGGGTCCCAGCCTCACCAAGTAGCTAAAGATGGTGCCCAGAACCTGCCCGCAGGTGTACGAGTCACAGTCGATGGGGTTCAACGTGTCCGGGTCGCCAAAGGTGACGCCGGCGATAAAGGTGCCGCCGTAGCGCGGATCTGTGGCCGGCTCAGGGGTGGACGTCACAACGACGACTTTGGTGATTTCCTTTTCGACGACCTGAGGGGTACCTTCAACGATGACCGTCTCTTTGACGGTCTCTTTGACTACCTGCACCTCTGGCGTTGGCGTGGCACATCCCGCGACCAACGTAACGCCAATCAGAAACACGAATGTAAGGCTAAGAAACTTCTTCATTGTTGTCTCTCCTCTCTCTTTTGATATTGAAAAGCCTTGTCCTGCCAGTAAAACCACGAGTTCAAGTGCGGGTATATCACCTCCCCTCTACCAGTATTACGCTGAGGCTCAAAGCTGGGGGGAAAAAGTATCGTGAGAAAGCGATCCGCTCGCCGACCAACGACTTCTCGAAATTGCCCCATTGGTATGCCATACCATAAAAGTTGCCCTCTTGAGCAAAAAGACCATGCTTGTCCATATAAGTATAGAACATCTCGTCGCGGATAAAGGCCATAAAGAGCGGCCACCTTCCCTGGATGTCCAGCCCACATTCAGATACAATAGCATCGATTTCATCCAGGCGGGAGGATAAGGCTTCAGCATACGCCCGGCAAGCCGCAGCCATAGACGGATACAGCAGGTCAAAATCTTTTGTCGAGAGGATGGCAAAGGTCGGTGCGTAAATATGTGGCGTCCTGCTCCCACCGGCTCTGGCCATCCTGACACCAAGCAACTGGGCATTCATATACCCGGCAACAAACCTCGGTGAACCACTCGGGCAAAGAGGTTAGCAAAGGTGAGAAATGGAGTGCTTCGCTAAACCAATAGGGAAACATGTCTGCATGGACAGTTTACCTCCCCACTCTGAGAGGGCTACCCTCAAGAGAAGGTCTGAGCGCTTCCAGAGCTCTTTCGTAGGAACGTGTCACCAGTTCCCTGGCGACTTGTTCAGCCCGATCTGGATCGCGGTCACAAAGCGCCTGTGCCAAGGTGACATGTTCTTCTCGCATTTCCTCCGTATCGTCTCTCACATCAAGTCCCAGTTGAAAGAGTCGAGTCATTTCATCGAACAGCTTTGAAAGCAGATTGACGAGTCTTTGATTGCCAGTGGCGACGGCGATGGAACCATGAAACTCAGCGTTGGTAGCGAGAAACTCCGAGGTTTTATTCCGATCTCGGTAGACATAAGTAACCTTGGCAAGCTTAGCTATCCTGTCCAGTTGTTCCTCAGATGCGCGCACAGCGGCCAGACGAGCAACGGCCGATTCAAGGATGGTACGCAGCTCGTACATATCATTCAAATCTGAGAGGGTGATTTGACTCACGATGTAGCCAAACCGTGGCATGGACTCAACAAGTCCCTCCTGGACCAGCCGCTGAAGAGCATCGCGAATCGGTGTCGTACCGATCTGGTATTCCTTGGCTAGTTTCGACTGAACGATCTGCTGACCAGGTTCGAGAACGCATGCGATGATGTCGTTCTTTATAAGTTCGTAAGCTTTTTGAGCAAGGGAAGGTGCCATCAATACACTCCTGCTTTCGATGCATCACTGATACATCATTAGTATATCACAACTTGTGGCTTTTGTCAAGTGGGATTCGACAACGGTAGCTCCACAATTAACCGTGTGGGATAGCACAACAATTAACGCTTTCAGAGATAGCAGGTTGGGTATACCACTGGTATACTGAACGCAAATAGATTCTGTGAAAATCGCGGCCTTTTTGTCCAGCCTTCAGCCTGACGATTGATCGTCAGGCGACCAGGCGGCGCAGTCATGATTTGGCGGCAATGCATTTTCACAAAATTCAAGTGCGCTCAGTTCAGTATAGTATTTTTGTGCCTGACCGTCTAATTGTCATAGATAGAATGATACGCCGGTTGATGCCTCTTCGTGTCATTCATTTTCGTGTCATTCATTGTGAATTGGTATAAGACTAATTATACCAAGTAAAAAGGAGTACGACTGAGAACAAACCCCCCTTCCCTGTAGGATCTCGCATAAGCAATATGCGCTGCAATCTGTCATTCTGAGGAGCGGAGCCCTGAACGAAGAACGAAGAAGAATGAAGATTGAGACTGGCTCACAGGCTCTTGTCGGAGAGGCTTTGCTTCTCCCCTACTCCACACAAGATGTTGCTACGTTGCAGCACTTGCCCTGGTT
>Ga0114922_10004767_pt1 | contig 12566 bp, 9 predicted proteins | sample AartaG_FD_100975 | JGI IMG/M metagenome (GOLD analysis project Ga0114922, IMG submission 100975) | Deep subsurface microbial communities from Aarhus Bay to uncover new lineages of life (NeLLi) - Aarhus_00045 metaG | ecosystem: Environmental > Aquatic > Marine > Oceanic > Sediment | place: Aarhus... | reverse complement strand
TTTTTGGCTCTGACGAACATGCGTGGGCTCCTATATCCACCACGAATATAGGGGCTACGAATGATCTGTCAAGCGCAAAAATATCTATATCCTGTGGATAATGGCACTACATTTCGGCCGCACCCGCCCCCAAATCCCCGAAAAACGTCTCTGAGGCGTCGGAAACGATACCCGCCCAAAGGCAACTGTAGAAAACGGGCTTGAGCGTCCGCAGGATCGGCGTTGTCTTGAAAACCCGATCGGTCGGCTTAGCAAACGGGGGTTTAGCGTCCCGCAGCGCCTCGGCAAGGTCCGTGTGTAGCGGCAACTCATCGGCCCGCTTCGATTTCGTCGTCTCGGCTCGGAGCCGGATGCACGGCCTGTCGCCGTCGGGGTCGAGGTCGAGGTTGCGCCACTGTAACGCCCCCGTCTCCGACACACGGAGCCCCGCCCACAGATGGATCGAATACCTTAGCCTACGCGGACCACAGACCTCCAGTAACCTGCGGCCCTGGTCGATCGTGAGCGCCCGGCGTTTCTTGCGGCGTTCGACAGCGGCTGCGGGGTTGCGTTCGATGATCCGTGCCACCTCGAGCGCCCACCGGCCAAGCCCCAGGCACCTCTTGCGGTATTCGTTGCACGTTCGCGGAGAGCACCCGATCTTCGTCTGGCGAGACTCACCGGAGCCGGAATCAGCCAGTTCAGAAGGTACATCAAGATGCACCCTACACTGTTATCCGCGATAATCTTGTTTTCCTGCGCGCATTTTTGGCTGCGGCGAAGCCGCGCTAAGACTTCTCCAGCGCCAGGAGCAGGCTCTGCGCCACTCGCAGGCGGTTGACGGCATCCCTCAGGCTGGCGAAGTCGTCGGGACTGATCCGATCATGGTCTACACGAATCGCACGCTGAATCCGAACCGTCCGTCCGGCGACATCCACCTGCTGGCTGACCGAGCCCCACGTGCCCTGGACGGTCGACAACTCCGCCGGAACGATCGACGCCTTCCAGCCCTCGGGAAACTCGATCGTCAGATCAACCGATTCTCTGAACGCCCCGGGCAGATGCACATCGGTGTTGCGGTACGAACGATCCAGCGGCAGCGAGAAGTTTCCCAAGAACGCCGGTCCGTCACCCAGCCGCAACAGGTGCTGCCCTGCGTTGCCCGGCAGCGCGCCGCTGGATGCGACGTTGGCCGCAGCCTCAAGCCGATCGTCAGACAGAGTGACAATCGAGTGGCTCCTGACCTCAAACTCCGACAACACGCGCCCGACAAAGTTCTTGACCAGGTTCTTCTGGGCGCCAGCCGTCTTCAGACGCGCGGGGTCGTAGTAAGCCCCGGTCAGACGGAGCCTCAACTCTCCGGCGGCCTTGGCGTCCGCGTCGATGCTGATCTTGCCCGTCACATGGAGTTCGCTGGGCCTCTTCTGGCCGCGGGCATAGATGTAGGTGTCGCTTAACGTGCCGGTATCAGTCACGCCGAGCACGCGATGCCGACCCCAGTTGCCGGGGTTGCGGATCACGCCGTGTTGAGGATGAACATATACCGTCCGGTCGTCCAGGTTGACCGCCACGACGAGGCCCGCCATGGCGGAATCGGTCGGCACCTTCTCGTTCCAGACGGTCGCATCGACGGCCACGGCCGGCGACGCGGGCAAATCCAGCGTTTTGATCGCAGCCAGACACAGCGCGGCCGACTCCAGATCGTTGCCGTAATTCGTTTGCAACACCTCACCAGCGCTGCGGCAATTCAGCTCCCGCCGGGCCTTCCACGAGTGGATGAAGTTGAACGAGTCATGAATCTTCTTCGAGATCAGGCGAATCTGCTCGATCGGGTCGGTTTCATCCTCAACCGCAATTTCTACGAATCGTTTGATCGCCTCGTCGGGCTGCGCCGCTCGCACCGCGGGCCGCACCATCGCGCTGACCCATTGTTTCGCGCTGGGGCAGGTGGTGAAGCGCAGTCGACCGCACCGCTGCCGCCACGGCGGCGACTGTGGCTCGCCCCGCGCCCCCGGCACATCTTTGAACTTCCAGTGATAGGTCGTCGCTCCGTCCGGGCCCGACTCGGTTGTAGGAGCCGCCCCGCCCCGCCGCCAGCCCTCCACCTGATGGTGCAGTGTCACGCCGCTCGGAACCGTGACGCTGATTACCCGCTCCGCCGTCGGATAGTCGTCGTGCAGACGCAGGTCGGCCTCGATCCAACGCACGACGTCTGGCTTCGTGGAGACCTCATAGTCGAGCTCGATCACGCAGCCGTTCTCGATGCCGCTATATGAGACGACCGTCTGCTGCCAATCGGTGTACATCGGCCAGCCGGCTACGTCGCTCGGACCAGCGGCGTTGAACGAATAATCCGGAACGGGCAGCACCGTTCCGTCGGCCAGTGTGGTTTGGGCAACGTGAATCTTCACCTTGTCCTGGGCGGTATTGAAATCGATGCGTGGATCGCCCAACGCCCGGATCGGGCGCGAACTGAGAAACTTGAATTGCCTGTGATCGCGCCGGCTGACCGACCCGTTCTTCTCCAGCCTCCAGGTCTGCTCCCACCGGACGATGATTCCGTCCTCTGCGAGCGAGGCGGCGGCTTTGACACGCTCTGCGTGTGTCTCACCCATCTGTCCACGCGCGATGGGCGTCTGGCAACCCATCGCGACCGCGAACAACAAAGACCCTGCGCCAACCACCAAAGCCCGGCGTCCACCATCAGATCCCACGACTTGTTTCGTCATCACTTTCAACCTCGATCAAGAAAAAGCTGTCAGCTATCAGCTTTCAGCCGTCAGTCCGCGAAACGCTTCTTCAGTTATTCATCATTCTGCATTCATCCTTCATCTCTCATCCTTCTCTTATCTTGCAGACGACCCACTCATCGGCCAGCTTATTCATCGTGTCGATTGCCTGCTTGAAGCCTGGGTAATCCTCCGGCGGGATAATGTGGTTCTTCAGTTTGATTTCGAAGTGATACGTCAACTCGCCGTCCCCGGCCGACGCCTCGAATGTCAGCGATGCCGAACCGGAATCCAACGTCTTGGCTTTTGGCAGGTGCTCGGCCTTCCAACCGGGAGGCAACTTCACCGTCTCCTCGTAGCTGACCAGTCGCGTCGCCCGCATCCGCATCCCGAATTTGCGCTGTTTGGCCGCCACGGAGTAAGAGAAATCGGGGATCAAAAACTCGGCCAACGCATGTGACATGAGCGGCAGGCGGAACATCCGAACGTCACCCCCCCCCGCGGCATAGCCTTTTGCCGAGACCTTCATCTCCACCCGGCTGTCGCGCGAATAGTCGTAGGGATCGGTGAAGTCCAACTCCTCCAGGCGGGCGTTCGGGGCGATGTTAAGAACTTGCTCGAATGAGGCCCGCTGCTCGGACGCCGGATAGCGCTCGGCGTTGCGACGCAGGTACGTGCAGGCATAGCCCGACAGGTCCATCGTGATGCCGGTGGATAGTCCGCCCGTCTGGTCCAGCGTACTCTCGGCCCGGGCCTTTAGCCCGTTGCACTGAGGCGGGAAGTAGGGAGACTGCGTCAGCCCCTGGCCTTTTGGCGTGCCGTACACCAGATGCTGCAACGCCTCGCGGCTCGACCACCGCTCCTTGCTCAGCGGCGACCACGTCGGGTCCAGAATCGTGAACGACCCGTCCTTATTCCGCATGACCGTCACCGTGTGGTTGAATTGATCGGCGGGGATCGCCTCAACCCGTGAGCCGGCCATCGTCAGCGCCGGATACACCTCGTGCCCCAACACCCGCATCATGGTCACCAGCATACCGGCCTTGTCCTTGCAGACCCCGGCCCGGTCGCGCATCGTCTCGATGCCCGTGTGCAGGGTGAAGCCCTCCCTAGGCCCGCGGCTGGTCCCGCAGTACCGCACGTTGTCAGCCACCCAGTGCAGGCAGGCGTCGATCTTGGCGTCTTCGTCATCCAAATGGTCCGTAAGCTCCGCCACTTTTGCCCGGACGGCCTCGTCCGCGTCGAACTGCGGCTCGTTGACCTCACAAAACCAGCGCGATTTGGCTTCCCAATCCGCCACGGTGGCCAGCACGACTTTTGGAACGCAATCGTTCAGGGAAACCATGTGCGGCTCACGCTTCACCGGCGGTATGTTTTCATCCCAGAACGTGTAGACGTGATAATCGCCGTCAAACCACAACGAGGTGTTCACCTTGCCATTGTACACCTCGTACTGCACCGGTTTGTCCTTGGGCATGTGGACGGCGTAACGCTTCTTGATGATCGGATAGCTCCCCTGAAACAGGGTCGATTCAAACCAATGTCCCGGCATGGGCGGCTCGAGCTTCTCCCCGTCGTCACCGACCGGACCACCACCCGCACCCAGAGCGGAGGACGAATCGCCAAGGTAAGCGATGTTGAATCCGATTTTGCTGGTACGGACCTCGATCGTGTCGCCCACCTCCGTCCGAGGCAGGCCCAGCACATGCTGCTTGTTGCCCCAATAGAGCCACGACTGCGGCGCCGGCTGCGTGATAATGGACGAAAGGTCGACCTCCTCGACGGGGCCGTCCTTGCGGTGGATGCGCACGGCCTTGACGGTGACCCGGTTGGTGGCCGGGTCGAAGCCGAAGCGTTTGACCGCCTGCGACCGCACGCCCGCGTCGGTCAACACCTTGATCACCTGGCAGCTCTCGGTGTTGGCCAGCCCGCTGTCCTGGACGTAGACGTCCGCCTCGTCCAGGACGTACACCAGGGCGGCGTTATCGTAGTCCGCGGCGTCGCCGGCTGCCTCGATCATTTCCCGGATCTGCTCGTCGGTCGCCGGTCGCGGCGGACCCGCCGCCGCCAACGCAGCGAACAAACCGACAATCCCCGGCACAAAAACGCATCCTCGCAAGACGACCCTGTTTCTCATGTGATACCCCTTCTGCTGTGATTGCAGCACGATCACCCGGCTCAATCTTGGAGTGCGGATTGTGGATTGCGGAGGATAACCGCGGCACAAATCACCAATCCGCAACCCGCGAACGGCTGCCTGTAGCAAATTTGAGGTAATCTAGCCGCTCCACCGGGTTCGGTCCAGACTCCCGCCACCACTCCCAGCGCCGCCTGCCGACAAGCGGAGCGTCACGATTCTTGGTAGAGCGAAGTTTCATTTTGCTCAGCGGCGTTGAAGCGTGTGCTGGCGGGCAAAGCACACGCTGGGTCGAGAATGCTTTCTCGACCCCCCGACCCACTGACCCCCCGACCGCCATGTGCACCGGGGTGCGAGATAGAATTCGCGCACCAGCACCGGGCAAAGAGGATCTTTGCCCTCCACCGCACCTTTCAACTCGACGCTCACCCTGCCTGCCGACAAGCGGAGCGGCCCGCCGTGGTGTATAATGGGAACGGATGTCTTCAGGCCGTTTCAAGGGAGCCAACAGCCATGACCACTATTCTGCTTTTCCTTTCTGTCGCGGTTGTTATCGCGATGATCCTGCAGTTCGCCGACACCGCTGACTCAGCACACGTTGCAAACCAGACCCATCCGTTCTGCGTCCACGACATGTGGGCCGTTGAGCGGATCAGCGATCCGCAAGCCTCCCCAAACGGAAGGTGGGTCGTTTTTGACAAAAAGGTGTTCGACCTCGAGGAGAACAAGGGCCGATCAGACCTGTGGCTCGTCCGCGCCGACGGCGGGCGTAGTCCACATCCGCGTGGCCTGCGACGATTGACCTCGCACCAGGCCGGCAGCTCCAACCCGCGATGGGACCCTGACGGCACGACAATCTGGTTTCTCTCAGCCCGTAGCGAGACGACGCAAGTGTGGCGTATCCCGATCGACGGCGGCGAGGCCCAACAGGTCACACACGAGCCGCTCGATGTCGGCAACCTGGTCGTTTCCCCTGACGGCAAGCACATCGCGTTTACCATGGAGGTGTTTCCCGACAGCACCCCGGCGGAAACGAAAGAACGCCTGGAAGAAAAGAAGAAATCCAAAGCCACAGGGCAAATCCACGAACGCCTTTTCGTCCGCCACTGGGACGCCTGGAAGGACGGCCGAAGGTCGCACGTTTTTGTCATGCCCACCGCCGGAGGCCAGGCCGTGGACGTCATGAAAGAGATGGATGCGGATGTGCCGTCCAAGCCCTTCGGCGGGGCCGAAGAGATCACGTTCACGCCTGATGGGGGGGCCGTGATCTTCGCCGCCCGTGACGTCGGACGGGAAGAAGCGTGGTCCACCCAGTTTGATCTTTTCCAAGCTCCGGTGGACGGATCGGCCGCCCCTCGCTGCCTCACTGAAGAAAACAAAGCCTGGATCACCAACCCGGTCTTCTCGCCAGACGGAAAGACCCTGGCATATCTGGCCACGGATCGGCCGGGGTATGAGTCGGATCGCTGGCGGATCGTGCTGGCCGATTGGCCCAACGGGCGATCGCGTGTCCTGACGCAGCAGTGGGACCGCTCGCCCTCCACCATCGTCTGGTCGCAGGACGGCAGAACCATATACACGGTCGCCAACAACGTCGGTCAGACCTCCCTCTTCGCCGTGGACACCGATTCCGGCGAGGTCCACACCGTCGTTCAGGAGGGCAAGGCCGGCTCGCCCGTGGTGACCGAAGACCGAATCGTGTATGCGCTGTGTCACTTTCGCAGCCCGGTCGAGCTTTACTCTGTCAAGCCCGACGGCAGCGACGCACGCCCTCTAACTTGGGTCAATGCCGACAAGTTGGCCGCGATCAGTATGGGCGAGCCCGAGCAGTTCTCGTTCGCCGGGTGGAACGAGGAGGAGGTATACGCCTGGGTGGTAAGACCTGTCGATTTTGATCCGTCCAGGAAATACCCCGTGGCGTTTTTGATTCACGGCGGTCCTCAGGGTTCGTTCGGCAATGACTTCCACTATCGCTGGAACCCGCAGGCGTACGCCGGGGCAGGCTATGCAGCCGTTATGGTCGACTTCCACGGCTCCACGGGGTACGGGCAGGCGTTCACCGATTCCATCGGCGACGATTGGGGTGGCAAGCCGTTCGTTGACCTGCAAAGGGGGCTGGCAGCGGCCCTTGAGCGTTATCCCTGGATGGACGGCGATCGGGTGGCCGCCCTGGGCGCTTCCTTCGGCGGCTACATGATCAACTGGATCGCGGGCAACTGGCCCGACCGCTTCCGCTGCCTGGTCAACCACGACGGCAACCTCGACGAGCGGATGGCCTACTACGATACCGAGGAGCTCTGGTTCCCCGAGTGGGAGCGCCGCGGCACGCCGTGGGACAAGCCCGACGCCTATACCAGGCACAACCCGATCGATTATGTCAAGAACTGGAAGACACCCATGTTGGTCATCCACAGCGCCAAGGATTATCGCGTTGTCGATGCTCAGGGTATCTCGACGTTTACCGCACTCCAGCGCCGCGGCATCCCAGGCAAGCTGCTCTATTTCCCCGACGAAAGCCACTGGGTCCTCAAGCCGGCCAACAGCATCCAATGGCACGAGACGGTGCTGGCGTGGCTCGACCGATGGACGAAAGGCGTAGCGGACGGGTAGATTTCAAAGAATGCAGATCATTCTGAGAAACTGGTGCTAAACAGCGGTAACGGCAGGTCTCGCTGTGCTCGTCTTGCCCTACCCGGCTTAACCCATTGAGATCAAAGGAGTTATGGATGAACGTCGCTGCAACCGTGCTCCAGCCTCAAAAACTGGAGGATTTGAAAAAGAAATGAGATTTCGCGCTTGAAGCTGCTCGTGAGTTCTGGTATGCTACTTACCGGGAGTTGACGCGCGCGGTATCCGCTGGCACCGTATACGTTTCGTACAGTGCGGATACGCAAGACGCGGAGGCGGAAGTGGTGCGTCCCTCACTGATAATCGCGGTGGTTCTGCTAGCGACGGGCGGTCTTTACGCCGACCTGAGCCCGGTCACCGTTGAGCCCACAAGAGCACCCGCCGTCCTGTCCACCACGTCCTCAACAGCCGCTGCCACACCGGCGCCAAGTCCCCAGCGTGAGGCCGGCGCGACGACGGGTCCTTACGACTTCGGGTGGGGATTCGGGTTCCCAGACGAGTTGGGCCGTTCTCTTTTCCTCACGAACCCCAAGCCGGGCTTTTCATATGCTGCGGCAGGGCAAACCACCAAGCGGGTCGTCCGGCAGCTTCCGCCGCTGCCCGGAAGCGCGGCCCTATTCCTGTCGGGTATGCTCAGTATGGGCGCCTGGCACCTGGTGCGCTCGGCCCGCCACCTGCACTGGCCCGCTTTGCCCGAGTGGTATCACACGGGTGGCCCGCTCCAGATCGGCCACGCCGTGCTCTTCGACCTGGATTTCCACGCGTCGCCACTGTGCTGCTTCGAGTCCGCCGACGATGGCGGAGGCGGCGACCGTGTCTTCCTCTGCCGTGCTCGGCGCGAACTGCGTCCGCACTGCGACAGCCAGTTTTTCCTCACCATCGCCGCACCCCGCGGCCCGCCGCATTCTCCTCTGTTCTAGACCGGTGCCGAGTCTTGCGTTTTGAGTGACTCCTCAGGACGGAACTTCGGCGCAGGAAGTGTCTGTCCTGCAGGCAAGCGGAACAGGCTTTGATTTGCGCCTCCCATTGAGGCGGCGGTATTAAACTGACTTGAACAAAAGAGATCTGAAAAGATGTTTAGACGTTTCGCATTAGTTGCAATCGCCCTGGCCCTGATCACCGCACCCGCCCTGGCGGACTATCCCGGCGGCCGGATGAATTATAACCGTATCTCCGGCTACTATTCCGGTAACGGCGGGGAATTCACGCTCTACCCGCGGCAGGGCTTTCAGTACTTGAGCAACGCTGCCTATGCCGGCTCGACGCGCAACAAAAAGTGGGACAACTCGTTCCAAACGTTTTGCGTCGAGACAAAGGAATTCGTGGCCCAGCCCATGGACGTCACGGTCAGCACGACGTATGTCAACGGTAACGAGGGATGGTCGCATGCAATTAGAGGCGGTGAACCTATTGGCGATGACCTCGATCCGATGACCGCTTACCTGTATACACAGTTTGCCACGGGCGTACTGTCAAATTACAACTGGGTGGCCGGGTCGGCCCGCAAGAATTCGGCAGGAGCACTGCAGCAGGCAATCTGGTATATTGAAGGTGAGATTGGCAGCTTGCCCGGCGGCCAAGCTACAACCTGGTACAACGAAGCCTATACCGCTGTGCACAGCGGCCCCTGGTATAACCAGATCGGCAACGTACGTGTCCTGAATATGTACACGACAAGTGGCGGCCTTGCCCAGGATCAGTTGTATCTGATTCCTGCTCCGGGTGCCGCTTTGCTGGGTGTGCTCGGTCTGGGCCTGGTCGGCTGGGTCAGGAGGCGGTTGGGGCAAGAAGCAAACACAGTCGTCCGCCGCCGGAAGTGACGCCGACTCTCGGCGGTAACATCAGTCAACGGCGAGCCTCGGATGAGCAAATTGTGAGGCATAATCGACTCACGACAAACCAAGGAAGGAGATACGAAAGATGAGAAACACTCTTTTAATCATAGTGGCGGCAACCGTGGGCGTCGGCGCCATCTGCTTGACGGCGTCGGCGGATCTGAACGGCGCCTCGTTTCCCACGAGCCTGCCGAATAGCCCCCCGTTTGTGATTAACGTTAATCCCGCACTGCAAGCGCTGCCCGGGGGCTACTACATGCACGACTACGTCGACATCGGCGTCCCGAGCAGCGAAGCGGGTCATAACCTGGTGGATTGGGGACAGATCGAAGGAAGCGTCAATCGCGGCGGTTATGGCAAAGAGGACGACCTGCGGGTGATCTGGGGTGACGGAGACTCGGGAGCGAGCTGGGCTGACATCGACCTGGATTTCGGCCCGCAGGCGGGCAACAAGTATCTCGCCCTGCGTTGGCTCGATGGAATCTCAAACACCGGTCAAAAACCGTGGGCCGACGACAGCTTCGAGATCTTTATTGACGGGAACTGGTTCGGGAATGTGATCAACGGTACGATGCAGCATCCTGAAATCTGGTACGATCTGGGTGTGTTCAATGTCGGGGCGCTTACCGGGTGGCACACGATCACGCTCAACGCCACGGCCGCGGCATGGCCCGGGCACGCCTCCTGGGGGCAGGTAGGCTTTAGTGAAGTCGCAACGTACGCCCCCGCTCCGGGAGCCGCCTTGCTCGGGGTGATGGGTCTGGGCCTGGTCAATTGTGTCCGCCGACGGCGGTCGGCATAGGGAAGCAACAACCATCGTCCGCCGCCGGAAGCGGCGGCGGACGCCGGGTCTCGGCCGCAACGCCAGTCAACGGCGAGCCTCGGATGAGCAAACTGTGAGGGATAATCGACTCACGTCAACACAAAGGAGGAGATACGAAAGATGAGGAATAGACTTTTAATCATAGTAGTGGGAACCGTGGGCGTCGGCGCCATTTGCTCGACGGGGTGGGCGGATCTGGAGAGCGCCTCGTTTCCCACGAGCCTGCCCATTGAGGTTGCGGTTGATCCCGCACTGCAAGCGCTGCCCGGGGGCTACTACATGCACGACTACGTCGACATCGGGGTCCCGAGCAGCGAAGCGGGTCATAACCTGGTGGATTGGGGACGAATCGAAGGATGGCCCAGTCACGGTGGTCGCGGGGGTTATGGGGGAGAGGACGACCTGCGCGCGATCTGGGGTGACGGAGACTCGGGAGCGAGTTCGGCTGACATCGACATGGATTTCGGCCCGCAGGCGGGCAACAAGTATCTCGCCCTGCGTTGGCTCGATGGAATCTCAAACACCGGTCTGCCCCCGTACGCCGACGACAGCTTCGAGATCTTAATTGACGGGAACCCGTTCGCGAGTGTGATCAACGGTACGATGCTGCATCCTGAAATCTGGTACGATCTGGGTGTGTTCAATGTCGGGGCGCTTACCGGGTGGCACACGATCACGCTCAACGCCACGGCCCCGGCATGGCCTGGGCAGGTTGCCTGGGGGCAGGTATGCTTTAGTGAAGTCGCAACGTTCGTCCCCGCTCCGGGAGCCGCCTTGCTCGGTGTGATGGGCCTGGGCCTGGTCGGCTGGGTCAGGCGGCGGTTTGCGTAAGGAGCTAATATATTAGCTAGTCTCCTACCCACATGGCGGTGTAGGGCATTAGTTCTTGAGCGTTTCGTCCCTTATTGTGTTTTGGGACACGGTAGGCGAAGCGTTTCCATTACTTAGGGGCAATCAAAATAATGAAGAAATGGAAAACGGTATTTGCGGCCGCGCTCGTCCTTGGCGTCATCGTGCCTGCGGCATCGGCCGACATTACGTTCTTCGTCGCCCCCAATAGCGCCCCTGCCACCAGTTCCACGCTGGATGTGCCTTGGCAAACGGCCGTCGGCAACAACTTTATTGAGTTCGATCTTGACGGTTTTGCGAACCATGCCGATGTCGACAAACTGTTTGCGGGGTCGTTGACGATTGACGTCGGGCTCGGCGGTCTTGGTGGCACGGCAGGGACGGCTGAGATATTCAAGGGTTCATTCGGCGGTGGCGGAGGCGTGTATGGGACCGTCTGGAATCGCGCGTTTCTCAACCGGGACGCATCGAACGTGATACACAGCGAGATCACCTTCATCTTTTCCTCTCCGGTGGAAGGAGCCGGGATGTGGGTGTTCGACAATAACAAGAATACGGGAGAGAGCTTTGAGCTGATCGCCACGGACGCGGATGGTCTGATCACCTCGAGCGTGCTGGAGTCGGGCAACGGACTCCCCCACTTCGTGGAGGGCTGGCTGGCCGCAACCTCAGACAAGGGAATCACGAGTCTTTCGATCCGGGTGGTGGACGAGATTACGGGTGATCCCGTTGCCAGGTACTTCGAGATTGACCACCTCCAGGTGGTCCCCGCGCCCGGTGCGGTTCTGCTCGGCATAATGGGCCTGGGCCTGGTCGGCTGGGTCAGGCGGCGGTTGTCGTAACCGCGGTCATAACTTCGGTGAGTAGACGTAGAGAATGGTCTGTCGGGTCAACACCCGACAGACCATTTTCACAAAGTTCTCAAAGGTACGGCGAAAAGAGCTTGACGACGCCGTCGCGCAGTCGTCGCCATCGCCAACGCGCTAATCAATGAAGGGCTCGGAATGAAGTAGGGCGTCACAATACGCACGGAATGTTGAGCCGCAGCCAGGACGCCTTGCACAAACCAGTGAATCTTCTCGAAATCTTCGTCCGGGCCGCTGATGTTCGCGCGGCACCAGGCCGCGGCGGATATAGGTGGGGTCAACAGCCCCGACAGATCATTCTGAGGAACCGGCGCTAACAGCGGTAACGGCAGGTCTCGCTGCGCTCGTCCTGCCCTACCTCGTCCTGCCCTACCTCGTCCTGCCCTACACTGTTATCCGCGACATTCTTGTTTTCCTGTGCGCACTTTTGGCTGCGGCGGAGCCGCACCCGTAAGGAAGCGGTGTGGTATCAGCCGCGGAAAACCGCTCCCTCACGGTCGCGGCTCGGTTTTTACTTTCCGTCCCGCTTCTCACACACGCTCTTAGCATATCGGCGTTTCAGCGTTTTGAGGTTTCGGCGTTTTGGGGGCTTTAACAACTCGGCGTTTTCTGGGGGGGGGGGTTGACTCGGCGTTGCTGACTCCCGCGGGCTTTGCCGCAGCGGAAAGAACTCTTGCTCCGGGATCGCCCAGAACGCCACAAGTCGAGCTCATCCGGTGG
>Ga0114922_10004765_pt1 | contig 12568 bp, 7 predicted proteins | sample AartaG_FD_100975 | JGI IMG/M metagenome (GOLD analysis project Ga0114922, IMG submission 100975) | Deep subsurface microbial communities from Aarhus Bay to uncover new lineages of life (NeLLi) - Aarhus_00045 metaG | ecosystem: Environmental > Aquatic > Marine > Oceanic > Sediment | place: Aarhus... | reverse complement strand
GTGACATAGTCATCGGCGCCCAATTCCAAGCCTAACACCTTATCCATCTCCTCAGTCCTCGCCGCTGTAAGCATCAGAATTGGCGTATCTACCTCTGCCTCTCTGAGTTTCTTGCATACCTCGAAGCCACTAAGCTCTGGAAGCAAAATATCAAGGACTATTAACTGGAACTCCTGATCCATTGCCTGCTTCAAACCTTGCTTGCCGTCAAAGGCTATAGAGACTTTGTATCCTTCAAACTCAAGGTCATCTTTTAATCCCAAGAGAATAGCCTTGTCATCCTCGACAATTAAAATTTTATCCATTTTTATCACTTTTTTTATCCTTTTTTCGTTTTACAGGAAGCCTGATCTCAACTTTTGTCCCTTTTCCTTGATCGCTTTCCAACAGCACATCACCTCCATGGGCTTCGACAATATGGGCAACCAGTGTTAAACCTATGCCGCTTCCCTTGATGTTTGTATCGTGCACATCGTCGGCTCGATAAAACTTTTCGAAAATTTTCGCCTGGTCTTGTTTGCTAATCCCTATTCCTTCATCCCGTACTTCCAGAAATATGTTCTCTCCATCAGACCACGCTCGAAAAAATGCCCAAAGGCTTTCCCCTGAATACTTTAAAGCATTATCGAACAAATTGAATAGAGCCCTTGAAACTGCCTCTTTATCTATAAAAACCTTTGGCATTTGATTTGATATCTCCTTCTCGATTATAAACTTCTCACCTGTAATCTGTTCCTGAAATCGAGAGATAACACCGCCTGCCAGTTCGGCTATATCTGTCTCTTCAAACTGATATTTTTTCATACCTGCTTCTATTTTGGAAAAATCGAGGATGTTTTCTATGAGTCTGCTCAGTCGTTTGCTTTCATTGGTTATAGTTTCATAATACTGTTGTTTTTTATTATCTTCCTGCACACGCCCTCTATGGAGCAGCTCTGCAAGGTATTGAATAGAAGTCAAGGGCGTCCTGAGTTCATGAGAAACCGTGGAAACGAACTCTGATTTCAACCTTGCTAGCTGCAATTCTTTGGCTGTACTTCTTATTGCTAAAAATCCCCCAAAAAGTATTGCCACAATTACAACTGCTACAGTTAGAATGTAGATATTTCGTCTCATGTTAAATTGTCTTTCCGCTGAGGCTGGATCACTCTGGTAAATATTGACCTTCCAAGGAGGAAAATCTTCTTCAAATCCTTTTGAATAATTTAAAGGAGGGATAGGCTCTTTAAAAGTAGTCAAATCTTCGCCGGCGACTGTATTCCCAAATTCATCTCTTATCTGGACATACCAATCTGTTCTCAACGGAAGCCTGCCCAATATTTTAGGGAGAAGCTGCTCCGCCAGGACTTCGGAATCGATTCTAATACCAAAGATTGAATTTTTGTCTAGAGTTGTATAAGAGACCAGATATATTTCTTTTCCGATTGTTTCCGAAAAACGATAAAAGCTTCCTGGAACCGCACTGGCAGCAGATTTTTTCGTCTCGATAAGGGGAAAAATCTTTTGTATTAGATTTGTTATGCGACTCATCCTGTTTAGCCGTTCTTCCTCATATCGCTCCAGCTCTTCCCATTTTTTAATGAGGACCATTCTATTTTCTTCTTCAGTTATTTCAGCCATGGATGTTTTAAGAATATCTTTGACTTTATTTCTGTAGAAATAAAATCGACTCTTAGTCAACAGCCATCTGGATTCCAGAAGGCTACTGTATAGTTCAAGAAACACTTCCACGCCATTTATTTTTCTATCTATCTTGTAATAGATTGTTCCCATCTGATAGAGAGCTATTATCCCTAGAGGAATCCCATCATAGCTTAACTCATCTGGACACTCTTTCAATATCTTTTGATAAACTTCTACAGCTTTTAATTGCTTTTTTGACTTCACACAACAGCGCCCAATATGATTTAAAAGTATGGCACGAGAGCTATTATCAGAAGTCGTATCCATCAATTTTTGATAGGATCTTATCGCAAGAGGATAATTTTTTGTCTTAAATTCAGATGCTTCTGCACTTTTAAAAAGAGGACTAACCTCGACCTTAATGGGCCTTTCTCTTATATTTTGTTTCCCCTCAGCAATAAAGAAAAGCGGCTTAAAAAGAGGAAAAAAGACTTCCCCTTTCTCTCCGACAAGGAAAACCTCATCGACTATTTCCTCGCCCTCTGCTATCCTTCTGCAAACTTCTGTAAGCTCGGTTCCATGAGACTGAACCTGAGAGCTGCTGATTTGCCTGATTATTCTACCTTCAATCCCTGACATAACAGTCTTTACTTGATCGATGATGAGTTCTGCTGATCTCTGCTGTTCCTCTTCTATTTCCTTCTCCCTGACCAGTTTTTCTCTCTCCGCTTCCCGAATAACAAATATGGTCAGGATTACGCTCAAAAGCAATATTGCTGCAGCAAATATTATTATTGCCCTCTTCTGCCAAGTCAATGCTATCTTCACTAGTAACTAACCCCGGATTTATTGTTTATTATGAAAAACCCTGTAGATTTTTACAAGCGGATAATACCAAACTCTTCTGCTTTATCTAAATAGATTAGGTCTCCTACGAGTACGGGAAAGATCGAGCTCACGAAGAACGAATGGATTATCTGGAGTTTATAGCTAGAGTGACTTCTCACATCCCTGACAAAGGACAGGTCATGGTCCCCTATTACGGTCTCTATTCTAATGCTCACCGAGGCAAGATTCAGAAGGCCCAACAAGCAGCGAATCCTTTCTTGATTTTCGAACAAGAGGAGCCCTTTGTCCCATCAAAGGGCTGGACGGAGATGATCCGCAAGGTCTATGAAGTGGATACATTGATCTGTCCTTCGTGTGGAGGTCAAATGAAGATCATTGCTTTCATTGAAGATTATAAAGTTATCGACAGGATCATCCGCCAACTGAAGCTGCTATTTGTTGCAGAACGTCCTCCCCCGCCTCAGGTTGCCCAACATGAGCAGAAATACACGGATCTATCTAGCGACCTGTCAGAAGAAGAGGCAAAAGAGAAATTTTAATCGTCACAACAGGGGTGAAGGGATGTGAAGGCCATTATTGCCGCCGAATCGCTCATGACGGTTACCTCCGTGCTCATCTTCAGGCGCGGCCGCTGGAAAACCAGGGAAGTCTTAAAACTCTCCAGTCTATTTCTTTTTCAGTTTAAATGACTTGTCCGGATAGGGCGGTGGGGCAGGAACATCAACGGGGTGATTCTCGATCTGCTCTTTAAGAAAGGCGATAGCCGCATCGACTTGAGCATCCTGTCCTTTGAAGGTGGCATGCGGCAGATTATCGACAACAATGTCGGGATCCACGCCGTGACCTTCTATCAGCCATACCCTTTCCTGTCCGTAGACACCTGTTTGGGGGGCTCTGGCTAATCCCCGGTCGGTGAGACGGTTATTGCTTGAGAGCCAGATCTCGCCTCCCCAAGTTCGAGTGCCGATAACCTTCCCAAGCCCCAGTCTCCGAAATCCTTCCGCAAACGCCTCTCCGTCTGAGGCTGTGTTTTCATCGCAGAGTACGACAACATGTCCTCTGAACGCGTACTGCATGTTCCATGTGGGCTCGCCCACACGGTCTTTCCAGTAGAACCAGGCTTTGCGGATCAACTTTTCCAGTATAAAGCTGTCGATGTTTCCGCCACGGTTGTGCCGCACGTCGATGATCAGGCCTTTGCGATTAAAAACCGGGTAAAAATTGCGATACCATTCTGTGATATTGCCGCCGCCCATGGCCCGGAGATGAACATAGCCGATATCTCCGCCGCTGTCCTCTTCGACTTTAAGGCGTCGGGTATACTCCCAGTCACTGTATCTGAGACCGGATTCCCTGCCGGTGGGGACAACAATAACAGGCTTCGTCTTCCCGGTGGATCCAGATTTGATTTCGACAAGGACCTGGCGCCCCGCCTGATTCCGGAGCAGAGCATTGGGATGTTTGACCGACAGAGTGCTGCGGCCGTTGATGCTGACGATAATATCCCCTTCCTTGACATCTAGGTCGGGATCGGCCAAAGGAGAGAGTTCTGCGGGATAGTCGGGATCGGATAAGTAGATGTGGTCGATTTTATAGCCTCCGGCTGTATCGTCGCGCTCGAGCCGGGCCCCGAGTGTAGCCACGCGGATCTGATCTGTGCCCCGTCGGAGATCGCCGCCCCGGACGCTGATATGCAGGGCCGAAAGCTCACCGACAACCATCCCGATGAGGTCATTCAGTTCCAAGCGTGTTGTGATCCTTTTCACAAGAGGGAGATATTTATCCCGAACCGCTTCCCAGTCAAGGCCGTGCATTCCCGGATCATAGAAATAGTCCCGTTCCAGGCGCCAGGCATCGATAAACAACTGTTTGAAATCCTCCCGGACATCGATGGAAAAACTCCAGCTTCTGAGATCGACTTCTCCCCGTCTGAGGTTAGAAATTTTTCGGGGTGCGGCATCAACCACATAGAGGGAATTTCCTCTCTGGAACAATATTTTCTTTTTATCGGCCGAGAATTCAAATCTCCGGATCCCTTCAGTGACGGTGACCACCTGGGGATCTTTATTCCCGATGGGGATGGCCTTGAGTTGGGACGGAGAACGATATCCTGCGCCTCTTTCAATCCAGAAGAGAGCCTTGTCATTGACATTCAAGCTGTCGTAGTTGCCCGGTGCAACAGGAACTTCACGGATGTGTTTTTGGATTCCATCCAGATCGATCATGATGTCTGGAACACCTTTTTTTTCTCCTTTGGGCTTCTCTTGGGATTCAGTAGTTTTGACCAGCTCGTCTGCCGGTTTAAAAGGCGACGAAACACCCTTTTGCAGAGAGAGTGCAAAGATTTTCTGGGGTTTGTCGAAATAAGGTTCGGGCTGGCGTGTTCCCCAGGGGCTTCCCACTACCGAGCGGAGATTCCTGTCGGAAAGAAAATAGATGAATTTCCCGTCTGGGCTCCATGAGGGATTTATGCTGTTGGTCCGGTCGGTTGTTAGGGGTACCTGATTTCCGGATTCGAGATTGAAGAGGTGGATCTGTTGAAAGCTATTGAGGGCCGCCTGCGAGTAGGCCAGCCACTTGCTGTCGGGAGACCAGGAGATATCCCGGATGCCCTCACGGTTAAAAGAGACTTTGTGATCTTTTCCGTTTTCTGTGTTAACGATCCAGAGGTCGTTGTTTTTATCGCTAAAAGCGAACCATTTTCCGTCAGGTGAGGGATATCCCTGGAAGCGCAGGATGGTGCTGTTTCTAGTCAATGCTTTTTCACTGCCCACACCGTTTGCGGGCACAGTGATAAATTCGAGTTCACCGCTTTCGTCGGAAACGGCCAGAAGAGTTTTTCCATCCGGCATAAAAACTGCGTCCCGGTACCGGACGCCTTCCTTGTATGAAGCACGTACCAGGCGCCCCTCTCCTACCGGCGCAACAAACACGCGGCCCCGGGATGTCAGGACAACACTTTTTCCCTCAGGATGAACATGGACGGATGTCAGATAATTCATAGGATTTTCCACCCAGTTTTCACGCAGTTGATCAAAATCCGAAGCCAGTGTGATAGGAATGATCCGGTCGTCATTATTTCTGACATCCATCATCCGGATATCCGCACCCAATTGATAGACAATCTTTCCATCATCGAGTGCAGGTGACCGGACATCCCAGCCGACATGAAAAGTGTGCTGTTTGAGGTCTTTTCCCTCCGGATTCATGGACCAGATATTCCAGGATCCGCTGCGGTCACAGCCGTAGTAGAGCCGGCCGTTCCACCACATGGGCGCAAAATTTTCCCCAGGAAAATCGGCCGTGAGGTTTTGGGCTTCCTCTTTACCGGAGGTAAATTTCCAGATATTTCGTGCCGTCCCTCCCTGATAACGCGCTGTATTGTTGTTGTGAAAACCAGGTCTTGCAAAATAGAGGGTTTTCATTGTGTTGTCATAGGAGCCGTCGCTGGCTTGATGTAGGGGGATGAAGGATCTTTTTTCTGTTTTAAGGTCGATTTGGATGAGCTGAGGATCGGGTATTGTGGAATATGCACGGGTTATGTACATGAGTTGTCCATTCGGAGTAAATCCTATAGCCGTAGAAGAGTCGGCCTCATAGGTCAGGCGGGTGGGCAGCCCTCCGTCGAGCGGCATGGTGTAGAGCTCAGTTGGCCCTTCGTATGATGCCGAAAAGGCAAGAACTTTCCCGTCAGGTGAAATCACCGGATTTGTCTCCTCTCCGGCATGTGTTGTCAGACGACGGGCGACACCTCCCTTACTATCCACAATCCAGAGATCCCCTTCGGCAGCAAAAACCAGTGTATTTCCTCTGAGAGTGGGAAACCGGTAATAGCCGTTTGTCGAAGTGCTGGAAGCCTGGACAGAAAAAACCAAGATCATTCCAAAAATAAAGAAGGAAACGAAAAGACGTTTTTGAATATTCATGTTTAGCTCCTATTTGTGATGTGATAAGGCTTGTATATCATAGGAAGGGGTTGCATCTCAACATTTGGCATTCAGAAAGAGGAAGGTCATTAAAAGCCCTAGGTATGTCTGTGTTTATTTATATATTCATCCAGATCTTCTTTAATGAAGAGATACTCCTTGCCCGGTTTGTAAGAAGGGCTTTTTCTTTCGTGATTATATAAAGAATTATAAATTTTAACTTATATCCTCAGATAAGGTAAATCTCTTCTCTGTAAACCATATATATGAATTTTCTTTTGGTGCTCGCTATTTTTAATGTTAATCTTTCTCAACAAAACCACAACATCCTCATGTCTTTTACCTGCTGATCTTTCTCCTAAGCAGACATTCAGATTGGATTTAGTTTAGTCGATTCTCACTCAAATTCGTTTCATTTCAATCAATCAAAAGAACAGACCGCTAATATAAAATTCAATGTCGGAAACCGGGGAACCACTGATTAAATCGATATTGCAAAGGATGATGACGGTGTAACCGTTGTTGAGATACATGGAAAAGTGGTTGTTGATGCCGATGTAACCTCCGGTGTGTCCGACTTTTATCAACTCGTCGAACTGACGAACACTAAATCCGTATCCGTATGACCGGGCTCCCAGCTCCGTTTTAGGCTTGAACAGAAGATCCTTTGTTTCCTTCGAGACGAGCAAATTTTTCTTCAGAGCCTGTTCAAATTTCAGAAGGTCCCCTACCGTCGAATAAGCGCAGCCAGCCGGTGTGCCCTTCCACATGCAGTTTGACTCATTGCTCCTCCAGGATATTTTTCCATCCTTTTGCTCTTTGACATATCCCCAGGCCGTATTCGAATCCAGCTTATCCAGCTCATCAAAGCCAGCATCCTTCATTCCGGCGGCATCAAAAATGTGAACCTGGATATAATCGTAATACCCTTTACCGCTTACTTTTTCTATAATGGCTCCAAGAAGATGGAATCCGATGTTGCTGTAAGAAGATTTCTTTCCCGGATCGGTTTTTAAAAAGGCACCCTCAGTCAGGATTTTGTAATCGTCTATCCGGCGGAACTTTTTTCCAATGGATTCTTCCAGGTATTTCAAATTGTCATCCTTTTTACTGATACCGATTCCTGACGTGTGGGAAAGGAGATGCTTGACCTGTACTTTCTTTGAGATTTTTTGGGAGATCCAATCGCTATCAAGGTGTTTTCCGACCGGTTCATTATAGGACATCTTTCCCTGCTCACATAGCTGGGCAATTGCCACGGCAGTGAACATCTTGTTAAGGGAGGCTAAATTAAATCTGGTTTCGATTTGATTAAGCACGCCTTCCTGTCTATCGGCCAATCCATAGGCCTTGTTGAAGATAACTCTTCCATTTTTAGCCAGAAGGACTGCCCCGGAAAACACTTTGGCTTCTCCAAAGATGTCCAAATACGATTCCAGCATTTCCACTTTTTCTTTCTCCGTAAGTGATTCCAGGCTTTCCGGCTGATCGGGATGTGTCATGGGAAGGATAGTCATACCCCGGATTTTATGAGGGGACCTTGAATGCACAACGAGTCCAAAAAGATAGGCAGACCCTTTCTGCCGGCAGCGAAACACACCGACAAATTTATGAGTTGAAGATTCCCGGACTTTGTGGAATTCAAGACCCTTGTACTTCTCAAAGAAGCCATAATAAACACTAAAAGTCCGTTCTTTGCCAAACTTCTTGATGAAACTTCGTGTGAACTGCGTGGAGATATAATCTTGAATTTGTGCCATATCACCGGAGTTAATGATGTTTAGAGATTCTTTAACTCTTTTTCCGGCCGGCGTATTGGGAATAGCTGAAGTAGTCTCAGCAAACAGGGTAAATTTTCCGAGAAGCACAATACATACAGCTGCTACGAGTGAACACCTGATTACTTTTTTCATACGGATCTCCTCTGTTTAATTATTCTGTTATTCTTGCTATCAAAAACACTCCTTCACTTTCGGCAATCTATTCAGTAATATCCTATATTCCTTATTTTAATGAGCAAAAAATATGCCAATATTTTCTCTCGGGATTTTTTAATCTTAAAAAACAATTTATGTCCGTTCTCGAACAATTTATGTCCGTATACGAACAGAAATAAATATTCCCCATATCAACTTTTTGACAGAGAATAGCCAAGATTCCGTTGCTTTATAATCCAGTCTTAACCTTCTATTTTGCATGATAAAGCAGTTCCCAAGTAATTTTGGAACCAATACGTCATCATTTTCTTTGATATTTGTTGTTTTTCTCTAAAAATCTAACGATTAAAGTTGGATAGAATTGTTTGTCAGAAGAAGAGGTACACATATTTCACCCTTCTTAATAGCATCTTTAACCAATTGCAAATAACTGGCATCATCGCCCATCGATCTAATTGTGGTAATGCCCCATCGAAGAGCATATTCAAACTGTATATCTGGTAAATTCCGAATGTGAACATGACCTTCGATTAATCCAGGAATAACATACTTTCCTTTTATATTAATAACAGAAGCTCCTTTCGGAATAGTAGCATTACTGTCTTTATCAATTTCAACGATAGTATCGCCCCGAATAATGATGGTCATCCCTTCTTGTTTATAAGGATGAATACCATCGATAATAGTACCATTTTTCAAAACAAGGCAAGAGTCTTTTTGGGGGATATCATTTTGATTTTGTGCATAACAATTGATTGCAAAAAATAAAACTGATAAAAACAGTATTAGTTTTTTCATGTTAATCTCTTTTTATTTCAATTCCTCTGGTTGCAGGTCAGTCCAGCCAAGCCAAATGCCAAGAGTCAAGGATAGATAGACCTGTTTTGTTTTAATGGCCAGAAATATGGCCACTAGAGGAGGAAGTATGGAAACCCATCCAAGCTGTTTCAATCATTCTCGATTATGCAGTGGTATAACAGAGATTAAATCAATAAATCCTCAGCCCAGCCAATAGTATGAATATCAATATTCTTTAGGTTGCTGGTCCCCAGTTTATAGACCTTATCAGCTGCTTCAACACAGATAGGAGGAGGAGAGAGAGGCCAGGGTTCTCCCCTCAGCGCTTCTCTTTTTGCCACAATGATCTTCAAACAGACTACTTCCACAGCCACTGGATCCGTGCCTGCAATCAAGCCGTTGTAGGCCCACCTGTACCTTGGATCTACCTGGGGCCCTTTATCGCACACCGGATGCAGAGCATCCACCAGAACCAATCTGGTTTTGCCTTTGACCTGAGGAAGATTCCAGATTTCCCCCAGTTTAGTGCTGTCTTGGTAATGATAATTCCGTGGAGCACCGGAATAAAGAATGTAATTTTTGATCACTGTGCCTATACCGGTCAGCCAGTGGGCTTTAAGCCCCGGAAGTGAAATCAGAGCAGTGATGGGTTCGAGGTCCACTGACCTGCCCTGGGCATTTCTAATGTGTTCTGCGGGAATCCCGGCTGAAACCAAAGAGTCCTTCACCACCTCCATCAACTCATCGTGGGTGGGATTCATAAGGGGAGTCGGCACCAGGCCGATGATGTCTCCAGGGTTGACCAGCTTGAGCCAGGCCTCTTTCATATTGTTCTTTCCGGTCACTCTAGTCAATGTCTGCTCAAGCATTTTTTTCAATACGTTTTTATCCACATTCATGGCTGTATCCATAGCATTCTGGTCTCGAACAATGACCACCGAACTTCTGCCCTCCATTTGTCCCATTCCTTTAACCCATTCCGGCCCTAACAAGGAAAAGCCGAGCGTGGCACCCACAGTTCCACGGATGAAATCCCTTCTGGTGACCACAATTTTTTTATTTGCCATTTAATCCTCCTTCTTTTCTAATGTTTATTTAATACGGCCTGATTCATGATCTCCTGAGCAGACCTCTGATCAGGACATTCAAATACCAGGGCTAAATACTGGTTGAGTAACCTGTAACCCATCCAGCCATCCTCAATCTGAAAAAAATCTTTATTTTCCTGGTTTATATCTAGTTTTATTTCTCTCTTTTGGTCCGGAAGATAGGCTTTGATAAAATCCTCCAAAGCCGTTACAGCCTGTTCATTATCTGGATATTTGATAACCAGAAGTCTAGCAGATGGCAGCTCCCTGTTGCTGGGTTCTTTTTCATAAGTGACAATCACAGCCTCGGTGGAGTGGTTCAGGTTTAAAATGTTTTCATGACTGAGATAAAACAATGAATTCAAGACCAGATGAGAATAGAAATAAGCTGTTCTGTCTTTCCTCAAGGTCCAAGGTGAGTTCATTGGAGGTTTAATAATCCGCAGCATTTCCGGAGGAGGTGGATTACTGCGATTGGCTGTGATTTTTTTCCCCAGCTCAAGAATAACTTTTTTAACTTCTGGGACGTCCCTAAACGCCATAATCCGGACATATAAATTATTTGACCACACCCGCAGCAAGCCCTTTCCATACAATGCTCTGCTCTGTGGGGAAATGGATGTCTCAGACTTCTCTGTCTTCAAATGGTTTAGCTCCACAACTTCACCGCTCCAATCCAGTGACAGCAATCCAAATGCATCCTGAGAATATTTCATAGTATACAGCTCCACCAGGATATCATTATCGCTCTTACTTTTGTATTCATACACCAACAGGTGATCAAAATGGTAACTGATATAAAGTTCTCCCGCTCCATCCATGTAATCGAATATATTTGTTTTGTCAATCCGCCTGGGCGGTCCCTCCAGCCTCCATCCGTCAATGGTCTCTGGAAGGTTTATTTTGTCAGATTGCATGATACTTGACTTCCTTTGGGATAAGGGGAAAAATAACACAAACGAAATAACAAAAGACCATATAAGTAAGCCATTTCTTGTTATCACAATTCCCTCGTTTGTTCTTGATAACTACTTTTATCCAATAGAAAACAGAATGTCAATCTCCTCTTTGTCTAAAACAACTGGGAGGTTCCTCTCTATCTTAGTACATGGAACCTTCTCAATAACCCACTTTCGGTGAAGTGTCCTCTCATAGAGAAACTTCAAGGCGCAGTAACATTGATTGACATGTGAATAGGATGCTCTCTTCTCCCTTATGAGATAAAGGAGATACTTTTTTATCTCCCTCTCTCCCAAATAGCGAGGTGACCTGTTAAAGTGACGAGAGAAGTTCCTCACCTGGCTGAGGTAGATCTACTAAATTCTCTGACTCAGCCCTCTAATCTCAAGATCTCCTTTCATCCGCTCTCTTAGTCTTCCCATAATAAAGCCTCCTTCTTTAGAAATGGATTATCCACCGACTTATTTCGGCGGGATGCAGAAGAACTTTATTATGTGGAGATCCATTTAGCAAAAAACACTTTGGGGTGTTATTTTAATGTCAGTGAGAATGTAAGGATGGACTCTTAGTGAAAGAATAATTATAAGGATGAGGTATCTACCGCGTAGCGGTTTAGTTCAATATAAACATTTCACGACATAAGTAGGGGATGATGCTCATGCACTCACTTTTTTGACTTTATATTATCCACATGATATAAGCCGAAATGATTCGAAGTTGAAAAGGAGATAACCAATTAAAAACTATAGGATTAAAGGTATGTTGCTGCTGATCGTTCTACTCGCTTCAATCTCCACTATAATTCTTATGGCATCTCAAGAGACGCAGATCAAACAACATTCCCAAACAAAGGAACCCTTAAAGCTTTACCCCCACACCTATGATCAATGCCCGGAACTCCCTTCTCCCTACACGATGGAAGACGGGACGGAAATCGTGGTGGCGTTCACGAAAGATAATAAATTCACGCTAATACCCGTGACAGTTGAAAAAGGTGAACCCCTTGGTTACAGGGAAAAAGATTGGGGCAAAATCCGCATACTTGAAGTCGATGCCGAGGATTTTCCTACATTAGCCCGGACAGGATTGCATTCAGAGATTGAGCTTGATTACACACGATGGATCACAGGCCGTTCCATCGCAGAAATTACAGATAGCGGTCGGCCCGGAGGTTCATCCGGCGAGGGTTTTATGAGTCAAGAGGAAGATATCATTTCTGTCCTGAAAGGAGATAATCGGTTAGTCAAGAAATTGGGGCTGATTCATCCTCAACTGGCAAAGCCCTTGTTTCATGTCTGGAATATCGCCCGATGGGTAGGCTACACAAGTCAAAGTGCCGGTCGATCTATAGGCAGCATCGAGTATTTTCTGTATAACAAAAGAAAAG
>Ga0114922_10004764_pt1 | contig 12570 bp, 10 predicted proteins | sample AartaG_FD_100975 | JGI IMG/M metagenome (GOLD analysis project Ga0114922, IMG submission 100975) | Deep subsurface microbial communities from Aarhus Bay to uncover new lineages of life (NeLLi) - Aarhus_00045 metaG | ecosystem: Environmental > Aquatic > Marine > Oceanic > Sediment | place... | reverse complement strand
GGCTTATTGATGATAAGAGTGTCACCAACAATTCGATATCGCTCTTCAGTAACTGTCATTGTACCGCCTGGTTCATGTCTTGTAGTAACGACCTCGCCATTAGGTTTGAATTCTACGATTATTGATTTGTACTCCGGCATATCCTTTTTGACCAGGCTAACAACTTTCCAACTTGTTCCCGTAAGAGGTGTAGCTTGAGATGTGTCATAGGCCTTAGCAGCTTTTTTGTCTTGTGCGTTTCCAATAAGATATCCGACACCCGTCCCGATACCTGCACCAATCAAAGTGGCTTTGGTATCACCACCAATTAGTTGACCTGCCATAGCACCAATGCCAGCGCCTGCCAAAGTACCTGTCTGTGTTCGTGTTTGACAACCTCCTATAGTAATAATTGTGGCGCAAACATACACCGCAAGGAAACCTGCAGTACAATATTGACGACTAGTTCTTGTAATAGTTTTAGTTTTTTTCATTTTTAAGCTCCTTAAATTTTGTTTTTATACTCTTACAGTTCCACAAAACATCAATCTTGGAGAGATTTTGGAACATACTTAAACTTCTGTCCGCCTAATGAGGCAGCCACCAACAACCATCAGTAACAATATTCCAATAACAATTGTTCTCATTTACAAAATTCTCTACCAGGATCACTAGTGACCGTGAGCCTCCTCAAGACGATTATAAAGGCGCTTAGCCCAGTCATCCATAGCAGCTTTTGCTCCAGACCACGGATCATAACCATAAAAAGGTACTCCCTTTTCCTGTGATTCAATCAGGGCTGCTATCTGCTCACCAGTTCGTGAATCAAGGATCTCGGCTTCCATTGACACACTGCCAAGCTTAAAAGGCGCAGATTTCTCCACGTTGGTAAGTGCTATGCGAATTCTTGCTACACCCGGTCCCGCCTCTCTATCGGTCGCACTGTATCTCGGAATCAGGGCATCAACCAATGCACTGCGCATGTATGCTCTGAGCTTCTCCAAATCATCCCAACTGGTCACATTGGCTTTAGCGCTGTCTCGAAGGCGCACCTCAACGGGATCGATGATAAATGCTGCATAGTTGCCGAGGTCATATTTCGGATTAACATACCGGTAACTCGTGCTTGATATCGACTCAAGGCCAGAATAGTCACTTAAGAATCCTGTGGCAGGAAGCTCTGCTGAAGGCGGTGGAGAGTCACAGCCGGTAAACATTGTCAAAACAGCTAAACTGTAGACCAATATAGATATGAACCCTCTAATTTTGCTTTGCATCATTCAAACCTTTCGAATTCTTTCTTTAGCCGGTTTTTCTATTCATACTTATATTTTATCCCTAATTAGTCGATATCGTGAGCTGCGGTCCTTCCACATCACCTGACTCGGTAACGGTGAGCAGCAGCGTCAGATAGGCTAATGAGAGTTTAGAATTATGATCATGACGGTCAATCCAGAACGAATTATCTTGATAACGAACCATCACGAAAGCGTCTTTTGGGGCATTAGCACCGCTGCGGATTTGCATTAAGGGCGACAGATCCACTGCATCAACATCTTCCTGGGTCGATTTGAGATCAATGGCAACTCCTGTCTCTATGTCCTCCGTTGGCATTTCGACACCCAGAGCCATAGCTACCATGACCTGTATCACCGAACGTGTTTGTATGGCGATCATATTTGGATCCTCAGATATTGAATCCCAGATGATGCGGTAGCTATCAACATCAGGATTCAGACCCAGCAGGGCTTTGACCTCGTCCAGTTCATGCCTTGTTTGTGAATCAAGCAAATTCGTGCGAAAATTCAATTTGCTTATCTTGCCCTGACCTTTGGTTTGTCTGACTCTAATTGAAATCGCGTTTGCGATATGAATCTTCTTAAGCAGATTCACAAATCTAATAAATTCCGGGTCGGCCGGGTAATCGGTTCCATACATGACGTTCCTGTTTCTTTTTCCGTTTACCGAATGAACCATCGTCTGAAAAAGTTTATCAGCCGGCCAGCCCGACTCGATTAGAGACAGCAGTGAGTCCGGCCGAGCAGGTGTCAATATGTTACGAACGAACTTTTCGCCTCCTAACGGCGAATAAGTAATCGTTGGCCGCTCTACAAATCTCCCGACGTACCCAAGTTCAGCATTATCATTTTCTGTGACCTCGAATATCCTCCTTAAAGAAAGCTTGGCATTAGCAGTCTGCTCCCAGTTGTAGCCAGCTACGACCTGATTAACCTCCAGGAAAACAGGCCACTCCGCATGGCGCAGCTTGACAATATTCATCAGTATCTGCTGCTTCTTGGCATTACCTATAGCATTAGCATAATCGAACTGGTCCAGGAGGATCATATCCGGACCAGTTCGCATGCAACCATTGAAGAAAATACACATAGTAAGCAGTGAAAAACAAAATAAATATGATCGGATTCTTTTTCTCACTTCTACTTTCCTTTAATAAAGCTATTACTTCACCAACTCAATCTCACCAGGCCGCCAGGTCTTATCGATCCAGGGTTGAAGCGGGCCGTATATGCGCAAGGCAACGAAATGCCCCTTGCCAGGAATGGTCTCCAACCAGTTCTTCTCAAATCCCTTCGGTGGCTTGGGCGCGAAGTAGATGCCATACGAGCCATCGGCATTCTTCTTGATGCCTTCGGTCTGGCTGCCAACCGTCGGGAAAGGCTGGCTGGTCTGCAGTTGGGACCGTGTCTGAGGGTCATACACGGTCACCGCCCAGAAGTCCTTTGCCGGTGGATTCGCGGGAATGTGGAGCCGGTAGGGCTTGGACCCGTCAAACGGCTGTTTCTTCGAGTCGACAAAGGCAATCCCATAGTCCGATCCTGCCCCGGCTTTACTCACCGCCATGGCTGGGGTCACCACCGTGTAGGGATAGTGGAACATGACGCGCGCATCCGAATTCATGGTCTTTCCGTCCTCTCCATTGAAGAAGACATTTTTTTTCGCGAAGGCCATAATCCAGGCACTATCGGTATCTGGGTAGACCTGAATGCCTTCCATGGTGCTTTCTGTGCGCGGATACCACACGATCGAACGGGCGGTGGCGTTCGCGATGGCCACGGCATCGACGAGGATCTTTTTCATCCGGGCATCCGGGTTGAAGGGCTTGCCCTTTTGGATGCCGATAGACGCATAAAGACCTCTCGTTTCCGGATCCAGCATGTCGAGAGGCTCTTTCTGGATGACCTCGTTCAGGTGTTCATAGAACGAGAAGTCGTTCGAGTGGATCGTGTTATACGACTTCCTGGACCCGCTGATGAACTCCATTTGGGGTGGATTATTTTTCTTCGCGAGCGGATAGATACGTAGGTTGTCCTTGACGTGCTTCACCGCGACGTCGAGGCCATTTGCGATCGATGTGCGCACCAGTACCCAGACGTTGTAGGTTCTGGGGCGGACGATGAAGTAACCCGCGGGTACATCGCCCTTGTAATCAGGAGGCAACACCAGGTACTTACCGCCCTTGCCCTTGTCCGGGCCTGCAGGACCAACGTCCTCCACGTAGCGGAACCAGGCATCGTCGAACGCGCCGAGCATTCCTGAGGGCATCTCCAAAACGGTCGGTCCGTCCCGCTCGAGGTCGAGGGTCGGCATGACGTACAAGGTGGATGTATTCAAGGTTAGAAAGAGGGGCTTGGAGTCCCCCAACTTGTCCGTGATCATGACCTGGTGGCACTCCACCGCGCCGATGCTGTGGATGCCCGTGATGAGACCGTGCAGGGAGGCCCCAGGGATTCCCTTCAGAAAGGCGTCCACACCCCGCATGGTGTCCAGGTAGTCATAGACCTTCTCCGCGGTCTTCGGGTACGGAGCGCCGTCAAGAAACTTCAACGTTCCGATCGAGGTCTTCACCTTGTTCGGCGTTGAGATGGAATCGATGACTTCCTTGCTGACCTCAGCGAGGGCCGGGCCCGCAAACAGCAGGATTACGATCAGCGTGGCCAGGCTTGTCGTTATGAGTTTCTTTGCTTTCATTTTGTTTTCTCCTTTCAGGTTTCGGGTTTATTTCACCAATTCAATCTCGCCAGGTCGCCAGAGTTTGTCGTACCACGCCTCGGTCGGGCTATAGAGACGTAAAACAACGAACCAACCCTTGCCGGGAACAGTCTGGGTCCAGTTCGCTTTCTTGCCCGCCGGCGCTTTGGGGCCGTAATAGAGATCGACCGACCCGTCGTCGTTGACGATCATCTTGTCGCGCTGGCTTTGCCTGCTTGGGTAGGGCTGGTCGGTCTGAAGCTCGGAGCGGGTCTGCGGATCATAGACGCACATCGACCAGAATTTCTCGGCGGGAGGATCTTTGGGTATGTTAATTTTGTAGTTCTTGGCGCCGTCAAGGTAGTTGCCCTGCTCGTCGAGATAGCCCCAAGCGTATTGTGAACCTTTGCCGATCAACTTGACCGCCATCATAGGAGTGTTGACGGTCGCAAAATAATAGAACATGGTCCGCGCATCGAAATTGCGTCCACCCATGCCCTCATCTTTGAGGAATTGATAGTTGTTGCCGGGGTACCCCCTCTTCCAGTAGCTGCCTTCATAAAGGAATTCCGCTTCATTGCGCTCATACCAGAGAGTGGCACGTGCGGTCGCATTGGCCACCGCCACCGCATCGGTCAGTATCTTCTTCATCCGGGCGTCCGGGGCAAAAGGCTTGCCCTTCTGGATGCCGACCGATGCAAAGAGTCCGCGCAGCTCGGGATCAAGCATCTCAACCGGCTCACGCTCGATGACGGTGTGGAGTTCTTCGTAGAACTCGAAATTATTGGCATGTATCGTGTTAAACGATTTACCGGAGCCGCTGATAAATTCCATCGCGGGCGGATTGGCTGCCTTGGCAAGAGGATAGATTTTCAGGCCTTCCTTCCACATCTTGACGGCTGCGTCCGGTTTGCCATCAACGAGGAACCCGCGCAGGGCGACCCAGTTCACGTAGCTGGGAGACTTAGCGACGAAATATTTCTGGCCGTTGACTACCTGTTCCTTGCCACCGATAGGACCTTCGAGGTCGCCCTTGTAGTCCGGGGGCAGGATCAGATACTTGCCGCCTTTGCCTCTGTCCGGGCCGGGTGCGCCCATGTCGATTACGAAGCGGAAGTAGGCGTCGTTAACCGTTCCCGGGCCGGCCCCCGCTGGGATTTCGACCACCGTCGGGCCATCCTTCTTGAGGTCGAGAAAGGGCACGCAGTAAACCGTGCTGGTGTTGCCGGTAAGGAAAAGGGGCGTGCTGTCCATCAACTTATCAAAGATCACGACCTGGTTCGAATTCTTTGCGCCAAGAGACGCCAGACCGAGCCGAAGTCCTTCAATAGAGGTGGCGGGTATCCCGCTCAGGAAGGTCTCCACGCCGCGCATAAAGTCGAGGTTGTCGTAGACCAACGCAGCCGTCTTCTTGGTGGGGATCCCGTCGAAGAACTTGAGCGTGCCGATTCTCGTCTTCACCTTGTCCGGGGTCATGATACTCTCCGGGATCTCAGTGTTGTAGCCCCGGGTCACTTTCGCATAGCAGTTGCTGGCCATGCCAATCACCATTACGATGACTAATAAAGTGATTAATCTTGAAGTTCTCATTTCCATTTTCTTTTCCTTTCTTTTGAATAGCTATTACTTCACTAATTCGGGGTCACCAGGCCGCCAGGTCTTGTCGAACCAGGGCTCCAGCGGACCGTAAAGTCGAAAGAGCATGTTCCAGCCCTTGCCGGGAACGGTTTGAACCCAGTTGTTTTCCTGACCTTTCGGGGCCTTCGGGCCAAAGTAGACATCGTAGGACCCATCGCCATTCTTGATCATGCCGGGTTTATTGTTGTCGATTCCCGGGAATTGATCGTCAGTCTGCAGCATGGAGCGTGTCTGGTTATCGTATAGTGTGAAGGACCAGAAATCCTTAGCCGGCACGTTCGGTGGCACGTGAACCTTGTAGGTCTTGCCGCCATCGAAAGGATTTCCATCCGCATCATTGTAGGCAACGGCGTATTTCGAACCCTTTCCGATGATCTTCTTGGCCATCGCGGGAGTGATCCCAGTGGCATAGAAGTGGAATCCGGCGCGCGCATCCAGGAGGTGAGCTCCATCAACCAGGAACTCGTGGCTTCCGCCCACAAAGGGATTGGTCCACACCTGGCTCTTACCCGGGAACAGATAGAACTCTTTGTTGCGCGGCTGAGCCATGATCGTTCGCACCGCCACAGAACCGACGTCCGCTGCCTCCGAAAGGATTTTTTTCATCCGGGCGTCCGGCTTGAATGGCTGCCCCTTTTTGATTCCAATCGCCGCCAGGGTGCCCAGAATCTCGGGGTTCTGCCCGATGGTGGGCTCGGCCTGGACGACTTCGTTGATCTCATTGAATATCTCGACGTCCATGCGATGAATCGTGTTGTTGAATTTGCCGGAGACGTTGATGAATTTCATCTTCGGCGGGTTGTTCTTCCGGGAGAGTGGATACATTCGAAAAGTCTTTTTTGTGGCTTCAACAGCTGGTTTAGGTGATCCGTCCACTTGAAAGCCGCGCCAAATCACCCAGTTGCCGTAGGTGTTGGTGCGCGCCACAAAATATCCTTCAGGAATTTCGCCGTCATAACCCGGCGGAAGTATGAGGAATTTACCACCCTTACTCTTGTCGGGCCCCAGGCGCCCAAAATCAGCGACGTATTTAAACCAGTGATCGTCAATGATACCTAACACATCAGGCGGCGTCTCGATGACCATGGGTTCGTCTTTCAGTTCAAGCCACGTGACCATGTAGACACTCGTCGTGTTCGGTGTCAGCCACAGGGACTTGGAGTCCATCAGATTCTCAAAAAGAAGCGTAGTGGTGTTCGGAGGTCCAAACTCCAGGATCCCTTTACGCATGGCACTCATCGAGGCGATCTGGATTCCACTCATAAAGGCCTGGATGCCATTGTGGAAGTCGAGATGGTTGTAGATCGTCTCCACTGTGGCCTTGTCAGGGACACCATCCCGAAGGTTAAGGGTGCCGATACGCGTTTGGAGCTTATCCGGCGTCGCGATCCCTGGTGGAATCTTCGTGGTCATTTTCATCTTCGGCAGCTCAAGCTTGGTTTTATTGCCCATCCCAAAGACAATTGTACTGCAAATCAACATTACCAAAATTGCACAACTAATCTGTTTTGCTTTCATTTTTTATCTCCTAACTTAAAATTAACATTTCCGTTTTATCAGAGACTCTTTCACTTTATTTTGCCGGCTTCACCTTCGGATCCTTCACAACCATGTAGATCGTTTCGCCGTCGCTGGCAAAGGGTCGATAGTACGTTCCTTCGGACACGAAGTATTTCTTGCCGCCAACGGTCTCTTCCTTGGCTTCGTCGGGAAGGTATGGAACAGTGGCTCCGACGGGCGGCGCGACCACTTCGTAGTTCGAATCATCCTGGGTCATCTCAGGAGCGTCCATCGTCTCAGGCTTCGTCTCGGTAGCCGATGCATCTGAGCTAACATTCACATTGACCGTGGTCTCGGTTCCTTTTGGTTCTTCAGCCGGCTTCGTGGTTGGAGCATAATACGTTCCCCCATAGTAATAATATGGCGTTGAACCAACGTACACCGGGGTTGCGGTCACAGGAATTGCATGGACAACAGCGGTCGGTGGCGGAGAGACAACGACATAGCCCGAACCGGATGAGACATAATACATTCCGCCCCAGTAGTAATAGCTGGAACCTGACACCACTACGGTTGTTGAATACTTGGGACGGGTCGCCCAATAGGTGCCCGCCCGGATCAAGTGATTAACCGTTCTAAAACGCATCCAGTCGCGTCTGGCATCATGTATGTCATTCCAGTGATTGTAGCTATGGCTGTTGACATTGATATTGCGATCGACATTGCGATTGACATTGCGATCGATGTTTCGATCGCCACCTCTGACTGGCTGTGTCCGAACCGGCTGTCTACCGGTACTTGGCTGTGTCCGAACCGGCGTTCTACCGGTACTTGGCCGTGTCCTGTCCGGCGTTCTACCAGTACTTGGCCGTGACCGCACAGATGAACTTCGGCTTGGAGCCGAGCGCCGCGACGAACTGGAGTGCCTGATACTACCACGGTTGCCGCCGCCACGTGATCTGCCGCCACGGGCCCATACCTGAGTGCTGCCAATCAGCAGCACCAAAAAACTCACTGTCAGGAAATGATTAAGCGTTATTGTTCGATTTGTCTTATTCATTATTTACCTCCTTTTCTGTAGTGACCAGAAATTCCATTTCATCTGATCCGGTGGGGGGTTGAAATTTAAAATGATCATTAGAAAACCGTGGCTCAAAATCCCAGGACTTCAAACGGGCCAGGTATTGCAGCCAGCCGGGCTCGTCCTTGTAAGTAATCAGGATCTGTCGCGGAACAGGCCGGGAGCCCTCTTCAATCCAAATCTGCCAGTCAATTGATTCCTGAGTGAAAGCGAGGTGATTGCAAGGCACCCCGGCGATTGAGTGACGACCTACCCAACGGCCTCCGATCACATTGGCAATCAGTGTGTTGTACGGGTCTGCAAATACAAAATCCGCAAGCGGAACAGAGACTCCATACTTATCGAAGATTTTATCGATTGCCCCGTCAATATCCGGCGGAACATCAGTAATAGCGTACATATTGACCGCGGGGTTGTAAATTGTGACTGTCTTGCCATCGTAGAAGGTTTGCGTCTGCCGTTCATCGCCAATAAACTTCGAGAGAAGACGGTCCGGGCGATGTATCGCAACATCGGTTGTCCCGCCATATCGAATCTTTTGACCGTTGCGGTCGATGGCATCGTATGAGGATTCCGCATGGAAGGTGAAAGCGTCAGCGGATTTCAGGTAGTCGCCCATCTCCTTAAGGATACGATCAGCGTGTGTCTCAACGCGAAACACTCGCACTTCTAATACATTATCACTCTGAGGCTGGTTTACGCTCTTTGCGTTAGTGGGGCAACACCCGCAGACCAGCAAAGATCCTGTCATGAAAATCGCCACCAACAGTAACCAGACAGGGTTCATAACGCACCTTTGCCATGCGATATTGAAAAACTTCCTGGTTGTTGGAATCTTCGTTTTCATTTTATTTCTCCTTATCATTTTCAATTAATTCTCAGTTCAATTCTTTGTCCTTCCAGACTTTCACACCGCGCAGGGACGCCCCAGCCATTAAGCCGGTATCCGTAAAGGTATAGACCTTCATGCGATCATCGAACGCCGTCACACCGCTGGCAGTGGCACCATCATCGCCAGACTTGGCGTCTGCCGTGCCGGACGCTCCAAAGACCCAGCCTTTATCAATGAATTCATTCATGATGGCACGATTCTTGAATACCACGATCGCACGGAATCCTTTAATGCCCACCCCGAAACCGGCTCCGGCACTAAAGGCCGACATGTAAGTATCTGCGCCCGTTTGATTGTCTCGAACGATACCATACGCATTGCCTGTGCTGGTGATCAGAATCTGAGTCTGGACAGCTTCGAACACGGCATAGCCAGGCGCTGCGGCAATTTCGGTGCGTGCGCCAGGTTCATGGCTGTATAATTGAAGCAGCGCTTTACTGCGCATATCCTGGGCGTATGCTCGCTTATCGAAGGCAGTGGAACCTTTGGGCGACGCGCAGCCGGTTAGTGTGCTTGTTGTGATGATCAGTACAGCCAACAGAAACAAGTAAGTGGTTTTCGTTTTCATTTTCTTTTCCTTTCTTCTGAACTTTGAGGTTTCCATTTTTACTTTCTTTCAAGTTATGCTTTTACATGCCTTTTATGGCTACTGTTTTCTCTTATTTTGGGAAAAGAAGCTGTATCTGGAACTGGAGCTGCCAGTCAGAACCATTTGTCGGAGACTCCACGTTATGAAATGCGCCTAAAGAAATATTCACGGGCTGGTTGCCAATCTTGAAAACCTTGCCAATACCACCACCGATCGGGATAGTCCACTGCTGACTGCTGTCCGCTGACCAGTCAGCTGTAATAATTGGTTCACTGTAAAGATACCAGCCATCTTTCATGTTATAGTACACAAATGGCTGGATAGCCGTCGTATTCACCTCCGGGTCATTTCCGTGATAGGACCAGAGTTGACTGACCAGGCCGCCGTATACCCAGGGACCATTTATTTGCAATGCAACAAACGCAGGCCCAGCCGACCAATTGTCTGATCCAAACCTGTCATCAGGACCGGAATTTGTGGGAAATTCCAGGTACGGACCAAAGCCCACGAACCAATCACCTACTTTCTCCTTGGGAGAGAAAAACCCCTGAAACTGGACGTTACCAAGTCCATGGTTTCGGCTCTGGGTATCTGTCAATGGCGGCTGATTCAACAGCGGTATGATAGGCCGTGCAATAAAATTCCAGTCATCATTCAGATTAAACGGAATGACCGGCTGGATGAGAAAGGTGTTTTGAGTTTTGGCTTCGGGCCCTGTCTCAAAGAATGTATTGTACTGAAACGGCAGACTAATCAAATCTGCAATGGGGTTCTGTGTTTTTTTGGCCAAATCAGTTGCACTTTGCTCCGTCTTTTCCTGTGCAATGGCAATCGAACACAACAGCATGACCATGACTCCTGTCAGAATCGAGAGTATGTATTTTTTGGTCTTCATTTTTATTCTCCTTATTCTGTAACCGTTCAAATACAATATTGCTTAATTAACAACACCCTACAGAATCAACGACCAAAGAGACCACAGGATAAAAGTTGCAGGGAATACATAGCGGCACCAATGGTCAACCTTCCGAGCGGTCTTCTCTTTTTCTCTCAAAGCCAGGTTTGTCGTTATGATCACTTCCACAAGCGTTAAAAATACCAGAATAGTGCTGCCAAGCAGGAAGTAGTCCAATCGGGTCATGTAAGGCAAGCGGGGAACCAGGTTTCCAAGCATAAACCGATAAGCGATAAGCGTCAGCATGGAACTTGTTGCAATTCCAATTTGAGCGCCTGCATTAGTTGGATCGATATAGAATGCTCCCCATGCCATTATAACAATAAAAACCAGTGGTATGACGATCTGCCATATATAATAGAGCCCGGCACGTTTTGCTGTGAATTCAAATACAAACCCTGCTGATTTTATGTCTTTTACCGGTTCGTAAGCACGAGTTTCGGCTTGATATTTTAATATGACCCAATCCGGCAGCGAAAGCTCATGGTAAATGCCTCCGCCTATGGTTCCTGGCACGGAAGTATCGGGTATAAACTCTATTTCATCCGAAGAATAGCCCGTCGCGATGAATTGGATACTAAAGTCGTGTTGGTCAAATGGAAATTCCGACAGTTTAAGAGGCTGAGACAACGGACCGGTGTATCTTTGGCGATATGTAACAGTACCGTCACTTTCAATTTCTGCTACTTCCGGCAATGACTTTTGCACGAGGCCTCCCCGGTTAACAATTATCACGCGGGGATTCCATGTTTCCTCCAATGGTACCGTACGTGTTCTGCCCTCATGAGCAAGACGTTCATCTTTCCAACGCAGGCTAACATATACGTTTGTAGTAAAACTCTGGCCGGCACCATCAATACTGTCGATGTCTATAACAAACACCATGAAGTGTATCTTTGTCGACCCCCACCATTCCTCAGGACGTTGGGCCTTGAGTTCAGCCTTTTCAGCGGCTTTTTCTTCAGCTTTCTCTTCGGCTTTTTCTGCGGCCTTTTCAGCAGCCTTCTCTACTTGCTCTTCTGTGGCCTTCTCTACAGCTTTTTCTACAGCTTCCTCTGCAGCTTTTTCTACGGCCTCTTCTGCAGCCTTCTCTACTGTCTCTTCTGTGATCTTCTCTACAGCTTTTTCTGCAGCTTTCTCTGCGGCTTTTTCCACGGCCCTCTCTGTACCTGGATCAGCAGAAAATACGTCAGAAGAGAATAAACACACAATGACCAAGATTTTTACACACACAGCAGTGTGTAAAAAAGCCGCGGATGATGTTGTTCTCTGTTTCCTGGAAATCATGTAATATCTCCTTGTTTCCTTGAATCGCTATTTCACCAACTCTATCTCACTCGGCAGCTACTTCCTCTGGCACGGTTTCGTTATTTCACCGGCTGGAGTTCTGGAAATTTATAGGTACCATCCAGAATAGCTTTCCGAGGTTGATAAAACCTTACGATATAGTTCCAGCCATCCATAATGTACAAGAAGTTCGGTTGTTTAGGATCACCGCCGAAGTGAAGCGTTACGCTGCCGTCTTTGTCCTTCTTAGCCGTTACACTGTTAATTGAGTACGAGTTGTATTTGTTCTGTTCGAAGAAGCGTTCTTTGTTGTAGATGCTGACAGACCAGAACCCGTCAACAGGCACATCTTTAAGTTTTATGGTATAGGCTGTTTTCCCATCATTGCCTTCAGGGAATTTATTCAGGTATTTGGCGCCATAAATTGGATTTCCGCCCCACCCGATTGCGCATCCCATGAGAAACTTAACCGGATCCACCTCGTCTTTATCACCAAAGGCGCCGTCTGCGTCCTTCATCGTAGCCGCAAGGACATTGATAGCATCGCGCATCTTTTCAAGTCCGTCCTGATCCCAGTTGGGAATATCGAATTTCCCGGGTGAAGATTGACTGACCTTTATTTGATCCTGAATTTGGGTAACCTTTTTCACATCCGCCGG
>Ga0114922_10004763_pt1 | contig 12572 bp, 14 predicted proteins | sample AartaG_FD_100975 | JGI IMG/M metagenome (GOLD analysis project Ga0114922, IMG submission 100975) | Deep subsurface microbial communities from Aarhus Bay to uncover new lineages of life (NeLLi) - Aarhus_00045 metaG | ecosystem: Environmental > Aquatic > Marine > Oceanic > Sediment | place... | reverse complement strand
TAAGATTAGTATTGGTACGATTTATAAATATTTTCCGAAAGGGAAAGAAGATATTATAAGAAAATATTTTGAAGAATCGATGGAAACTTTTTTGGATAGTCAGGATCTAAGTAACATGACTGATGAAAATATAAGAGTTTTTCTTAATCATTTTGTTTTAGATTTATTTAAGAATCACGAGGAAAATAAAGGATATAATATAGCTTTTAGGTCTGCTATACAATCTGATCAAAAATTGCATGAAGCACACAAGGAGAAGATTTTTATTTTTTTTAAAGGTACAGCGCAGAAATTAAGGAAGATAAATAAAAACTTTAACCAGATACCTGAGGAAAGATTGGTTGAAACATTTATCTTTATTTATAATCTTATCAATGCGATTTTATATCATCATTTATCTATAATGGAATTATTTGATACAGATGATAAGCTAGTTGATTATCTTACAAATTTAGTAGTTTTTTCATTGGAATATTTACTTCAAAATTAAAGATATACTAAAAAATAGTTTCTATGATTTTTCTTCTTTTTCCATCATTTTAATAATTTCTTCTGGAAGTTCTCCTTTATTTTTCATACGGTTTAACATATCTTTTACTTCAGAGATGGTGTTTCCATAAATATGTAAAGAATTGCTAAAATCTTTTAAAGTTTCTTCATTTTGTGTTAAGAGATTTTTCTATATCTTCCCAGAGCCCTGATAAATAAATTGAACCAAGAGTAAGATCATATAACCCGTATCCAGGGTGTCTTTTTTCCCCCAAATCATTCTTCCCGGATTAAATTTATATTTTAAACAATCTTTATTTAAATATTTCCTTGTTTGATTATATTTGATATATTTAATGAATCTAAATCCTTTTCTACTCTTATATAGCGTTTTTCAATTTGATTTTTTTTGACATATTTGTCTATTATCTTTAGAACCATTTCTCTATCAATATTTCTGTTTACTGCTTTTTCTACTGGAACTAGCTTTTTAAGTAGAATTGATAGACTAATTTCTTTAAATTTTGCAATATTGTTGATGATATTCTTTTCTATGACATTAGGAATATTGATATTTTCAAATGACTTGCAATCAATTTTACATATGAATATTATTTTTTCATCTTCAGACAAATTTTTAATAAAATTTGTAGTTATCTGTGGTGGTTTACTTCCATCTTCATAACCAAGGAATTTTTTCATAATCAAATAATCAAAAACTTCATTAATTCCTTCACCAGTTAGAGCAGATGTTTCAAAATAAGCATAATTGTAATTTTTTGCTAATTCTAAGGCTTGTTTCTTAATATCCTCTCTATTTTTAACAATATCAATTTTATTCCCTATAATTATAAACGGAATCTCCTTACTAGCAACAAATTGTTGAGCTTCTTTAATCCAATCCTTAAGTTTTATAAGGGTTTCAAATTTAGAATAGTCGAATAGAATAAGAATTGCATGAGAATATTTATAATAATATCTCCGCACTTTTCCAAAGCTTTTTAAGCCTGATAAATCAAATAGATTTAATTTTAGGTTAATATCATTAGTTATCTGTAATTCCTTCTCTATTATTGAAACTCCAATTGTAGGGTTATATTTTTCTATAAACACATCCCTTTTATACATTCCCATCAATGCAGTTTTGCCAACAGCTTCAGATCCTATAACAATGATGTTTCTACAATTTGTGGTTAAGGCTAAATCATCATTTTGATTTAATTTTGGAGTGATCGAACAAGGATCAAAATTATTCAATATCAGTGATGCTTGATTAGCTATGATATGAGAATAAGGTAAGAATTTGTCTAAATGAGAATAAGGACTTCCAATTAAAACAAAAATAGCGTTGGAACTTTTCCCTAATTCTATATAATACAAATGAAAATCATCCATAACAAAAGAACCACTACCTAATTCTGTGTTTGTATATATTTTAATTCTATTTAGCGTTTGATCTAGAAGTGTCATTATACCTCCAATTAAATCTTCATTGAATTCTTTTACTGACTTTTTTGCTACAATAAAACCATTAAAATCTACAATTAAAGCCGCTGATATATCTGGAACTTCAGTAAGCAAATGGGCTAGTAAATCCTCTATTATTGGTAATTTGTTCATTTCTTTGATAATTCATTAACACTAATATTCTTAAGAATTAACTCATCCGATTATGATTAATGTTTAGGAAGAGTTTTTTATATTTAAAAAAATTTACACCTATTTGATAATTTTATTCATTAATATGTGTTTTTAATCTATTTTTTACCTCTGCTTAACCAAAATTTAACGATTTTTTAGTTTTATAAACATTAAAAAAAAAAAATATTAAATAGTAAAATCCATTTCAATATGACATATTTCAGCAGCTTGAAGTCTATTCTTAGTAATGTGAGGATCTATGCCCCTAGCATAAGATATCGCTCCTGTTAAAATACCTCCCACTGGACATGCGGTATTTCCTTCGAGATCATAACCTCCTATTCTTTTTGGACAAATTAAGCATTTTTGAACTACTAATCTAACCTTTTCTTCATCAACATCCACATCTAATTCTTCAGCAAGGTTAATGACACCCATTAGTGCGTTTATTAATTTTTCATCACTATCACTTACTTTAATAAGCTTTTTGTCTAACATTTCTTTCATTATTTCTCGACCAATCCAGATGCTCAATGCGTCCATTGCATCTTGTGTAGAAACACTGAATTCTTTGTTTAGGATGAAATCTCTTGTTTTAATTAATCCATATCCTAACCCAATAATTATTTTATTTAGGTAGGTTGGATCTGTAGTTATTATATCTCTTTTTTTAAATATTGGTATCTTTTACCCCCTCTTTAGGTAACTCTAAATCTTTAAATTCTATAAAATCTTTCTGAAATTTTACAATTTGCTTTTTTATAATTCCTTTTTTAATATACTTTTCAGTAACTTTAAGAATTGCATCTTGATCTATTTTTCTATTAATTGCTTTTTCGATATTGGAAAGCTCCTTAATCAATATAGCAATACTAATCTCTTTGTATTTTGCTATAATCATGATTATTTGTTTCTCAAGAATATTGGGTATATTTTGCTTTTTTAAAGAATCACAGTTATAATCGCAGGTTAGAATTATTTTTTCTTCAGAAGACATATTAGAGATAAAATCAGAAGTCATAAGCTTTGCCTTAATGTGATTATTCTCTACTTGGATATTTTTCTTCTCTAAAATGTTAAAAACAGGTTGAACCCCACGGACTTTAAAGTGGGCATCAACATAAGCAATTAATGTCTTTTTACAGTGTTCTATGACAAAGGGAATGGGATAACTATTAGAACGAGAAACTAGTTCCTTATTAATGTCAAAAATTATAATCTTTTTACAATGCGGACAATTAGCCATTATACTAATAGTTTCAGCCAAAATTGATTACCCTAATTAGTTTTAAAACAATTTAATAAAAAGACTTGCTAAATTATTTGGAGAATTATAAAGATAATAAAATAAATAGTATATAAATATTATATGTTCATTGTTATTTCTCTTATAAGAGTAATAAAATAATTGGTTCAAACAACTTTTTTCAAAAAAAAAGAATCATTTAATATTCTATTAATTCTCAAATGATTAAAAATGAAAGATTATTCATTTTCCATTAATTTAATAACCTCTTCTGGTAGTTCTCCTTTATTTTTCATGCGAGATATCATATCTTTTACTTCAGAAATAGTATTTCCATAAATATGTAGAGAATTGCTAAAGTCTAGATAATGACCTATATCAACTCCTAATTGATCAGCAACAAATTTTTGAATTCTAATCATTCCATTTACATTAGCTTCCCAAGCTCTAAATAAGTCTCTACTTCTCCAAGTTGTTTGCATTATCAATTTTCCTTCTTTTATACGCATATAAATTCTTTGTAAACAAGGAGGATCAATGTGAAAAGGATCAACTAACGGTCTCCATGTTATCGCTTGTGCTCTACGGCTATATGGTTTTTCTTTTAATTTTTGTATAATATAATTGATTTGATTAATTCTCGGAAATTCGAATAGAGCGATTGGAATTTCTTCAATTCCAATTTGTTCTGAAATTTTTTTATCTAAATCAAATTCAACACCATTTTTCAATTTCCAGATATTAGATTCAGGTGTACTTTTTACCTTGTCAGCTTTTATTAACTTTTGATGTCCTTTCACAAACTCATTATTGATAATTTTGAGATCATAATTTTTATGAATCGTATCTTCAAGAGAGAAGGGAGCGTAATTGTAAATTCTATCATGATAAGAGTATGGAAAACTCACATCAGACTCACTTAATAAATTGTCATTTATCCCATCCATGATTTCTTCAATATATCCACTCTGAATAGAACCGATTAAATATATATCTGCTAAACAACCATAAACTTCATAAGAATTACCGAATTTCGATCTAATTTTCATGATCTTATCTTTACGCATAATAGGACTACTAAATGGTTCTGTAATCTCTATTAAAACCGTAGCGTCTTTTGAAGGTGGGTCTTCCGGCTTATCATATTCAGTTTTAATATCATCACCAAAAAATAATACCTGTCCAACAACAGAAAGCCATGCATCTCTAATACTATTTTTAGAAATAAAAAACACTTTAGCCATTTTTTGAACAATTCCTTAAGATTTTTTCAGTTTAGAATGATATAGATATTTACTGTTTACACTATTAGAATTTATTTATTACAAATTTAATAAAATTCTATAGAGTATTATAAATTTTTATATCAGCTTTATCCAAATATTTGAAATAGCTAAATTTACATTATTTTATTATAAGAATATACTCACAACTATAAAGAATTATTATACAATATAATTAAAGAGAGTGTTAACCTTCATGGGAGGATTTGGAAAAAAATTAAAAAAAGGATTAGCCAAGGCTACTGGAGGACTTGTTGAAAATGTCACAGGTAGTGAGGCTGCTGGTAAAGGTGTGAAAAAAGCAGTTAAAAAAGGTAGCGTGAAAAAAGGCGTCAAGAAAGCAATTAAAGAAGCAGAAGATGATTAAGTACAAATCATTATTTTAAAACTTCTTTATTCTTTTTATTTTTTATTAACATCAAATTTTTAATAATTTAATACCTTTAAATTCTTAAGCTAAGTGAATTGAAGGGTTTGCTTAAAATTTGAAATTAAGTCTTGAATTTTCTCCACCATTTAATGAGATAACTAAAAATCTTTTTGAAACACTTGAATTTGATAAAGAACTAACTTTAAATGAATTGATAGAATTTTTTAGACAAAAGTTTGGAGATAGATTTACAGATTTAGTTTGGGAAAAGGGAGAGAAGGGAAAATTTAACAAACTTCTTTCTATTATTATTAATGGAAGAAGTTATCAACATGATAAATTTTTAGAAACCAAGCTAAAAGATGGAGACCAAATTGTTTTTATTTATGTTTATTTTGGCGGGTAAAATCACAAATAATTGATAGATTCTAATTTTAGAGTAAAAATATTATCCACATAACAAACCCAGTCAACAATGGATTTAATATATTGTCAGAAATATTCTTGGTATAAGCATCTATAAGCATAAATAATAAAGTAGCAGCAAAACTCATAATAATAATTTTCTCGATAGCAATAGGCATCCAAGGATGATAGAAAATCGAAATTAGATAAACTATTATAAATGTCGTTAAGCCACCGGCGATAAGACCTTCAACAGTCTTTTTTGTATTTGTCCTAAGATTATGTTTTCCATATTTCTTCCCTATAATACAAGCAACTCCATCTGAACCAGTAGTTATTAAGGCAACAGCAGCAAAAATCGGAAACGGCGCAAAAATGAATGGTGAAAAAGATAAAACTAATGGAATAGAGGCTATAAATGTATGCAATTCATTCTGTTTTATATCTAAATACCACTTTTTAGCCCAGTTTGGAAGCATATAATATTTATTTAATCGAGCAAGGTCGGCTACTTGGAACATAAACACAAAACCATAACCAACAGTAATTGTTAACCAATAGGAAAAACTATAATTATCTAAACCCCATTGAGTTAAAACACCGAGATCACTAAGGACAGTTCCTAATGTCCAAAAGAAAAAAATTACAAAACATGTAAAAAGGTGCAGAAATTTACGACCGACTTCAGATTTTAAGTCATCAACCCAATTATTGTCAAATTCTTCACAAAATTTACCATAATCTCTATCTGCCATAATCTCAGGATTCGTTTTTGAAATAACAGTATTATATATTAAAGTTATTGCCCATACTCCCATTTCAATTAAAAAAACGACAGAAGTAAATAACCATAAAAAATTTAATGAATTCTGACTCAAATTAGGTGAATGAGAACGATACATAAATGGATAAATAATTCCCGCCATCAAAAATAATACTGCAATTAATAGTTCATTGAGAAATAAGTGTTTTTTAATTTTATTTTTTCTATTCTTTATTGTATAAACTAAGGTTAAGATAAAATATCCTACTAAAATTAAGCTTGTAGGCAAAAAATACATATTGTTAACCTTAAAAGGTGAATGATTTAAATTTTTTCTGCTTCTAAAAGGATCTCAAACTCACATTTAAATCCAGTTTATAATAATTGAATAATAATTAAAATCAAAAATGAATCTGATTAATAAATAAGCCACGCTACACCCAATCGGGATTAGAAGATTATCTGATATTTTGATTGGTTTGTTTGTTAAAATGTCAAATATCAAAAATAAATAAGTAAAGATTAGAGCCCAAAAAACACCAACAAAAAAAAAGCATATCAAAAAGGTGGTTAATAATCCGGCTATAGTTCCCTCCCATGTCTTATTTTTATTCCATAATATATAGCTTTTCCCATATCTTATACCAACTTGACTTGACATTAAATCACTAATCGAACTAATACCCAATATAGCAAAAAATATCATAGGGGGGCAAGTAAAAGCAGTAAACATTTGGCCAATAGCAAAATATAGATAAGTTCCATAACTTTGTGTTTCTTCATAAGATAGGTATAGTTTAGGAAAAACATTAAAAGGAAAATTAAGAAAACTAGATTTTCTGGTAATTTCATTAGCAATCATGAATAAACATAAAATATAAAAAAAGAAAAATAAAAGATAATAAAACCATCCAAATGAAAAAAGAACATCGCTAATCGAATTTGGTTTATTCAATATTCTGAAGTATACCATAAGCATGTTATTTTCTTCAGGAATCATCCCAGCTGAAGTACCAGTAAAGGATTTGACGACAAATAGTCCAATAAACCAAACAATTAGAAGACCTATGAAGATTAAAACATGATTGAGTTTTCTAAAAGTATCTTTTTTAGCTTTACTCCACATTTTATACTTTTCTTCTACTTTGTTAATTAATTTTGATAAATCTTTGTTAACGACTTTTTTAATAAAAAAAGCTACTCCTGTAGAGATTATGATTAATACTGCCACAGTAATTAGTGGAATCCCTAAGACCATAAGCCATAAAGGTACAAAAAATGGTTGAAGCCCAATATCTTGATTCATCAATGAAATAAATATTATAAGATGAATAAACACAAAAAATAACGAGCCAATTCCAAAAATATTATTTAGGATATCTGGTTTATACGAAAAATGCATATAAATGAAAATAATAAAGAAAAAAGATAATATAATTAAAAAATACCAAAAAGGAAAGTTTTCCATAATTTTGATAGTCGAAAATATAATTAGTATATACTTGGTCTTTAAAATTAATTAAATATATGTTTTATCAACAGAAGAGACATTATTAATTTTGAAATAAACTATATGTAAAGATTTACTAAAAAAATGATCTTATAATAAGTTAGGTTTCAATTCAAAGAAAATGGAAATAACTTGAAAAAGATTATATTAGCTTCAAAATCCATTGATCGAAGTGAAATACTTAAAAGAGCAAAGGTTCCATTTGAAACCTTCATTACAAACATTAATGAAGATATATATAAAGTAAAGATTTCAGATGCACATAACCTAGTAAAAGAACTCGCAAAAGCAAAAGCATTACTCGCAAAAAAGAATTTCTTGGACGACACTTTAGATGCAATAATTATTGCCGCTGATACTGTAGTAGTACTAGATGGAGAAATTATCGGGAAAGCGAAAAATGAAGAAGAAGCATTCAATATTCTTAAAAAATTAAATGGAAGGACTCATGAACTAATAACAGGAATAGCTATTACTGAAACTAATAATCCAAAAATAATAGACGATACCGTTACTACAAATGTTCAATTTATTAATCTTTTTGACGAAGAACTTAAACTTTATATTAAAAATGGTGAATGGAAAGGTCGAGCTGGAGCTTATTCAATAAAAGACAAAGCAAGCTTGTTTACAAAAAAAATTAATGGATCGGCATCTAATGTAATTGGGTTACCTATGAATAAACTGTTTGAAATATTAAGAAAAGAATTTAGCTTTAATTTATTTCAACTTGAAGATTCTGAATTTTAATCATGGCTAAAATGTATATCTGTGTGGGTTCTTTAAATCCAACAAAAATAAATGCTGTCTAATTAGCATTTAGTAGATATAGAATTTTAATGTTTACAAGTTAGTTTTCATAGGAAAACTAGCAAACAATAAAAATTTGAAAAATAAGTCGGGAACTATCAGTTTTTTAAGTAAAAATACTATAATAAGAACAGAAATTCTAACCCACGCTGTAATATGTGCTTTACTTCCTTTTATCAATACAAAATTGTATAATACTGGTGAAAAGAAAAAGAGTAAAAGTTTTTGAGTTTATTTTTCTGAAAATTCCTTCCAAGCTTTTAAATCTTCATAAAATTTTAAGATCTTCTGAAATTTCGAAATTAGATTATTATAATAAACGTGATCAACATATTTTCCTTTAGATAACTCTTTTGCAGTAGTAATTCCATTCTTATACTGTAATATTTTTTCTTCAATCACATTTTTTTTTTAATCATGTTCATATTTAAAATACAAAAATATCACGGTATTATGCAATGAAAATCATTGAACTGCTTGAAAAACTATTTTAATGATAAAATTCTCTTTAGATCATCTTCTTTAACGTTCAATAACTCTACTTCTGGTAATCTTTCTGTAAGTAAACGCCAATTTTTTTCTTTCTTAAAAATCTTTTTAAATAAGACTAGAGCTTCATCAATTTTTTTATTATTCGCCAAAGATACTGCTGTCCAGTATTTCATTTCAAGATTGTCTGGAATCTTTTCCATGGCAGCATTATATTCTTCAAGTGCCTTACCCACATCACCTTTTTCAATCGCGAGATCACCATTATTCATATGTTCATATGCTCGAAATATTTTCAATAGTCTGTTTAATTCTTTCAATGGCTCAATGTGATCCTCTACTCGGAGATCAATAATAGGATCCTCCCATTTATTCTCGGTCGATTCACCAGTAACTACTAATATTGCAGCAGATTGTTTCCCTCTTATGTCTCCTCCAACAGACTCAGCAGCTTCTAAACTTTTAATTATTCGCTCCGGTAATGATAAATTGTTGAATTTTTCAAAAGCTTCCGCCATTGCTGGCCATACATTGTCAGAAAGCATCATGTTTGCTTGAACAGAAAAATTATCACCTATTATATGACCAGCTTGTTTTATACATTTCGATCCTGTATGTGTAGCCACTCTACCTTGAGTGTCTAAAATAGCAACTTGTCTTACATCTCTTCCCTCATCATCAGAAAGAAGGGTCTCTACAGCTTCTTTAGGTGTCATACATTGCTTTAATAGATCAAGTCCCCGTAAACCAAACGATTTATTAACTAATGATTGTGTTGCTACAACACCCAATCCAGCTTCTCCCCATGAAACAAGACTGCCAACTGAGAACCAATGACTTTGGACTCCAACACCCATTTCTCCTGTTTTAGGATCCCTAGCAACAATAGAATAGGTATGTGCAAAAATCTTATTATTTGAATGATTATTCTTAGGAATCATAATTATTAGATTGGTTTATATACTAAATAAAGTTTTATTAATCACATTCTAAATTGATTGTTATCCCAGAAAGGAAAACATTAAATTCTTTTATAATTTAGAAATTTATTAAAAATCATTATTTCAAACGAGATGATATCAAATGGCTAAGAAATACAAAAATGATAGTATAATGAAATTCTTAACTGTTATTGGGGGTTTAGTAGCTTTAGCTAGTCAAATATTTACAATTGCTGATATTCCGTGGATCATTCCACATTATGTCGGATATTATGACATAGTATATGCAATTATTGGAATTGTTATCTCTGTTATAACAATTTACACTGCAATTAACCCTAATAATCCATTTCCATTTCATTGGTTATTTTTATTTGTTTTAGGAATATTACTTGTGATTTTTGCTGGTGGAATATTAGCCTGCGTACTTTTAATCATCGCAGCTCTTATTGGTTTAATTGAAGTTTTATAGTGAAAAATTCGAGAAATGAATTCTTAAACATAATTCAAATTTTTTTCTTTTTATTCTATACAAAAATACTAGTTACTAGCACTTTTTAGAAAGTAATCAATAATTTCACTTGCGATATTTATATCTGTAACTTTTTGTAATGCAGTAAATCCAGGAATTGAATTAACCTCCAGAACGGAAAGTCCATTTTCACTCTCTATTATGTCAACTCCAGCAATTTCTGTTTTAGTTATCTTTGCTGCATTAATTGCGAGTCTTTCCATTTCATTTGATATTTCTATAGGTTCTGCTTTCGCACCAGCATAGATGTTGGTTTTCCAGCTATCACTAACCCTATACATCCCGGCGATAACCTTATCTCTTAATACTAAAATTCTAATATCTCGATTGTAATGTTCAACAAATTCTTGCAAATAAAAAACTTGATTTATCTGACCAAGGGAATAAATAACATTTTCAGCGAAACTTCTATCGTTCAACCTAATTATTCCTATCCCTTTTGATCCATACAGAGGTTTTAAGACACAATCTCCTCCCAATTCATCAAAAGCTTCTAAAGCTTTATGTGGATCTTCGCAAATTATCGTTTTTGGTGTAGGAATGTTGTAATTTTCTAAAAAAACCGATGTTAAAAATTTGTCACTAGCAATCTCTAATGATTCTCTTGAATTGATTAACTTGACATCATATTCTTCTATAGCTCTTAAAATATCAAGCCTAAAAAATATCTTTTGAGTAACTGCTGCTCCAAATCCTCTTACAAGAGCTGCTTTAGGTTTAAGAGATTCAAATTGTTTGTAAAAACTACGTTGGAAACCAACACCTACCTTTATTGTTGATGGAATAAAGTATTGAACCTTAAAGCCACGCTTTTCGAATTCAGTAGATAGAATTTGAACTTCTGGGTCTTTTGAATTTGGAGTTATAATCATTGATTCCATTTCAATTTCACTTTAAAATAAATTACTTAATTAATCTATAGCACTAATTTTTAAATAAATTTAAGTTCTTATAAAATATATATGAAATCAATGAATGCTAAAGACACTGAAAATGAAATTGAGAAACTATCACGTATGCTAAGTAAGATTCAAAATCTTTACTACAAGAAAAAAGAAGAACTTGAAGAGGTAAAATCAGAGATAAATGAATTAAGAGATATTTTAAATCTCTTAAATTCTCTTATATCAAGTAAGTCATTTCATAGCGCAGACGAAATTTACTCAAAAGTATTAATTGAAAAAGCAGATAAGCCAACTGAAGAAGAATATTTCGTTAAAGAAATATCAAAAGAAAAAGTTGAAGGAACTAATATAAAAAGAAAGATTTTTTCTAAAAGTAAAGGTAATGATGAGGAATTATTATGTATTTTAAATTTTTATGATTTTAATAGGGTTGAGATTAAATTTATTGGCCCAGAGAAGAGATCAATTAAAGAAACTTCTGAGATTTTCATCCGTACTTTTTTAAAAGGAGCTCTTATTAAGATTAAAGAAACTAATCAAGATATGAGTTTGAATTATGAATACTTTAAAAATTCTGAGTTAATTGAACATATAATAATTTCTCAATTAAAATCTATAGATGAATATGATTTAATTACGTTGAAAATGAGAGAACTTTTAGCAAGTGAAGTCTCTTCTGATATTTGATTTAGTAAGTTTTATAATAAAAGGTTGAATAACTTTACTTTAAATCTATTAAAAATATTAAGATTTTTTTTATAAGAAATTCCAATTAAATAAAAAACATAATTTTTAAAGAAAATGATAAAAAGAAAATATTCAATTTTAATGGTTTTAAGTTTTATTTTGATTTCTTTATCACTCCAAAGTATAATTTTTGTTTCTGGGACTAAAGATACAATTACAGATCCTGAGAATGATGTTTACAAAGATTTTGTAAATCCTAGTGATTATTTTGATGAAATTGATATTGTTAAATTTGAAGTCGAGGATCAAATTGGGAATCAAATTATTAATTTGACCGTTGCGGGTAATTTGAGTGATTGGGGCGGATACATCACTCCAGCGTATAAACTTGGTGAGGTTTTTTTATTTGAAAATTTGGATTACGATTACTATAAAGCAAATCAAAACTTCACATATCCTTATTACAAAGTTTCATATCAAAATTGGACTGGGTCAATAAAT
>Ga0114922_10004762_pt1 | contig 12572 bp, 12 predicted proteins | sample AartaG_FD_100975 | JGI IMG/M metagenome (GOLD analysis project Ga0114922, IMG submission 100975) | Deep subsurface microbial communities from Aarhus Bay to uncover new lineages of life (NeLLi) - Aarhus_00045 metaG | ecosystem: Environmental > Aquatic > Marine > Oceanic > Sediment | place... | reverse complement strand
TGAGAGAGCGCAAGGCGATGATTGCCCGCAGGTATATTAACAAGAATACTTCTAAGATTGCTGCCTTGGCGGAGCTGGTTTGCAGCGGTGATAAGTCAACATTTACGGATTATGAAGCTTTAATCGGGCCGGTGCTCGCTGAGTGAGGTGGAGGTTATGCTTGGAGCGGTTATATTCGATTTCGATGGGGTGATAACCGATTCTGAAATCTTGCACCTTCGTGCATTCAATGAGGTGTTAGCCGACTATGGTATTGAGATAACAACAAAGGATTATTACAAAGATTATCTCGGCCTGACAGATTTTGATTGTTTTGAGTCACTCATTAATGAGGGTCGTCTCAAAATCAGTGCCGGTGAAATTGAAAATCTTGTAGAACATAAAAACCGGGTATTCGAAAAACTGGCAAAAGGTGAAGGCAGAATAATTGAGGGAGTGCGTGATTTTCTGCAGATGCTAAAGCAAAACGATATACCAATGGCTATATGCTCAGGGGCGCTATTGGTGGAGATTGAACTGATATTAGAAGAAGCCAAGCTGCGATGTTTTTTTGAGGTGATAGTTTCCGCGGAAGATGTGAAAAAAGGCAAACCCGAGCCGGAGGGGTTCTTATTGGCCTTGCAAAAACTGAATGAAAAAAGACAAAGTCCTATCTTAGCCGACCAGTGCGTTGTGATAGAAGATTCGCATTGGGGGCTTGAGGCTGCCAAGGCGGCGGGGATGCACACCATAGCAATAACAAATTCATACGATGCCGAACAGTTGGCTATGGCCGAAAAAATCATTACACGACTGAGCGGGCTAAGCATAGGTGACCTGCAACAGCTGTGTGCTTGAACAAGACCGATGCTGGAGTGGCAGAAGATAAAATGTTATCAATTATCAAAGTTTTTTTTCAGGTGGGGCTATCTTTTAATTCGGTTAGACCTTGCTTTTTTTAAGATTTTTAACGAACGTTTATGGGCAATATGCCTGGGGCGGTAATCTTGGTTTTGATTTTGCTGGTTTTTAGGTCATACTCAACGGCATCAACAAGGGCACCATTGAAGTAGCAGGATTGGAACTCATCACCGTGTACCGTCATTAAAGACTTCTTGGCATCGTAAAACATTTCGCTGCCGACAAATTGGATATCTTTAGCTTTGCGTTTTTTCTTTGTTTTGTCGCCTTCCTCTTCGTAAGTGAAGCCGCCTGTGGCCTTAAGTGTTGACAGTTCAGTTCGACCGTCGGAGGTTTCGTAGAGAAGGGCTTCTATGTGCTGGGAGGTGACTGCAACCTGTTGTCCGTATTGGCCTTGTACGATAGGGAAGTAATTGATAAAGATTGCTTCGTGTTTGGCATCAGCCATAATTTGATTTGTCTGTACAGAATACTTCAAGGTGTCGAAATTTTGCATAATCGCATAGCACTGTTGGCGCAGGCTAAATCTACCCAAGTCTGCCTGGGGCTCTGGGATATTTGAGTTATCCGCTTTTATCAGGCCAGGCCCGGTAGCGAAGAACTGTTGCTGGTTGGTGTCGTAGTCGAACTTGCTGCATTTTAGCTCAATACCACCGAGCATCTCCTCTGCTTTTGTTTTGAGTGTTGCCAGTTTGACTGCCCCACCGCTTGCAGTTAGATGTTCAATGTCGATGGATGAATCAGGTGTCTGTTTATCCCTGGAGAGGTTTATCGTAAGTTTTGGCGCCGATAGTGTGTACTTAAGCTGGTAGTTGGTATCAGCTCGGAGCATTGTACACAGGCATTTGCCTTTGAAGATAGCCTGATTAAGAGTTGGCAGGAACTTAGCTTGTTTTTGGGCAGTGACTTTTATGACGGCAGGAGTTTGTTTAGTTTCGTTGCCTGTTATATCCTTTGCGTAAAATGTAATCTCCGATGGGCCGGTGGCAACGGTATCCTTGGTAACTGCGCAATGGTCAATTTTCTGAGCAACGAATGTGGTTCGGCCGCTACCGTCGTCAAGGGTTTCTACGCTGCTGGGTTTGGTGGAGCTTTCAGAAGCTGCGGGAGAGTCCATAGGTATAACAACAATGTCGTTGTCACAGGTTACAACAATGTTCACAGGCTCTTGGGGAGATTCATTTGGTTCGTCTTGCTTTGCTTGAATCGTGTTGCGTTCGTTACTTGTTTCTGTGCTGATGTCTGTTTTTTCTGGTTTAGTTTTTGAGGCTCTTGACCATAAGATATTGTTGATGGAGAGTTCATCGGCAAGAATCAACTGCTCGGGACAGTCTATAAGAACATTCTCATTGAAAACGCATTTGTAGTATTGTCCCTTTTGTTGTTCAATTATTTGTTTACTCGATGCTGATATCGGCCTTGCTTTTTGCGATTCTCCAGCTGCAAAAGGTTGAGGGGGCTTTTTTGTTCGGGCATGGTCGCTGTTAGAAGTGGAGACGGCATCAGTTTGGCCTGTTGCGAACAAAGATGACTTCGATGTGGTCTTTAGGTGCAAGCTCTCTAAATGAGTTATTCTAAGAAATTCGAGGCGGTCCAGCTCGTTATTGTAGATAAGTTCCAATCCTCTGCCGAGCATTTGAGCGTCCTGGGAGACGAATTTAACCGGTCCAGCAGTGGAGAATTGCGACTTTTCGCCGACGAAGATAACGTCGTCAAGATAGATAAAGCTTTCTTTGATGCTGTCCGAATTTTCAGGCAAGATATGGATAACTACATTTTCGCTAAGTGTTGCATCCTTGGGGCTGGGTCTGCCAACAGTATCTTCAATTAGTACTTTTCCCTTGTCAGCTGTGATGTAACATTTGAAATTGGGCCGATAGATATTCATATACGGCTTTTCAAGCTCCCATTCATCTCCCTCCTCGTGCAGGAGTTTTTCAAATCCGAATTCTCGTTCGATTTGCTTTTCGCTGTTGAGGCGTACGTATCTGGCTTTTCTGACAGTGCCGACTCCAATGTCGCCAATTTTCCCGGTGCTACGGTCAAACTCACTGATGTTGCTATCAGCAGCGATGTCGGTGGATTCTGCTGCCGTATCAATATCAATTTTAGGTGTTTCGCTTAGCTGGCTGTAGAGCAGGTATATTACAAGCACAGCTGCTAATGAGATGAGCCATATATATAATTTTCGTGATTTAAAGCCCATAATAAATCGGGTTGGGGCTTATTTGGGTTCCAAAGTGCCTTTTATGTTTTTACTGTGAAGCCGGTAAATACTTTTTCATAAGCTCCGGCCATCTGCCGGTATTTTTCAGAATATATTCTATCACTTCGCGCACGGCACCATCGCCACCTCGGCGTGTGGTTATGTAATCAGCCATATCCTTAACTTCATCAACCGCATTGGCGACAGCAACTCCGAAGCCAACATATCGAATCGGTGGTAAATCCATCAGGTCGTCACCGATGTAAGCAACCTGATGTGACGAAAGGCCCAACTGGTCAAGTAGCTTTTTGAGCACCGGTAGTTTTTCAAAACAATCCTGGAAGCAATAATCTATCTCAAGCTGCTCTGCGCGGTATTTCGTTGCTTGCGCAGCTCTACCACTTAAAAGAGCGACTTTTAGCCCTGCTCTTTGCCACATTCGAATGCTATGACCATCGAGCACGTTGAAGGATTTGCTTTCGCTGCCGTGGCCGTTGATTATCACGGTGCCGTCAGTCAAGACACCATCAACATCCAAAGCCAAAAGTTGTATATCAGTAAGGTTTGGTTTGGAATTCTTTGTCATATTGTCATCTCATATCTCGTGCGGTTCAGACGGGAATTGACGAGATATACTCGCTCATCCGACAATCTTTATTGTTAGGATATCTTGTACATCGATTAAGCCAACAGGCTTGTTGTCGGCATTAACCACAGGGAGTTCATCGATTCTGTACTTGTGGAAGATAGCTGTGGCTTCGGCAGCAAGAGCATCGGCCCTTATTTTTTTACAGTGGGTTGTCATAACATCGCTGGCTTTGCGTTCGAAAGCGGATTGGCCTTGTTTTGTCATCGAGCGCCTGAGGTCCGCGTCGGTAATTATACCGGCTAATTTGCCTTCTTTGTCAACAACCATCACAGCACCGTGACGTTTTACATCGCTGGTTTTTTCCAGCAACTGTTTTATTGTGTCAGTGACTTCAGCGATGGGCAGCTTCTCATCTTGCTTAAACATCATTGATTGCTCAACTGTTATCAGCTTTGCACCAAGCGAGCCGCCTGGGTGGAATCTGACATAGTCCTCAACGCTGAATTTACGGCTCTTCATAACGGTAAAGGCAAGGGCATCACCGATGGCCAGCATACAGCTGGTAGAAACACTTGGTGCGACGCCAAGCGGACAGGCCTCGGAAATCTTGCCCATACAGAGGACAACATTACTGTGCTTGCTGAGAGTCGAATCGCTATCGCCGGTAATTGTAATCAGTTTAATCTCTAATTGCTTAACGAGATTTATCAGCCGAATAACCTCGTCTGTTTCGCCGCCATAGCTTAGAACAATCACTATATCATTTTTACGTAGCCTGCCCAAATCGCCATGGACGGCTTCAGCGGGATGAAGAAAATGACTGGGTGTTCCGGTCGATGCCAAAGTTGCGCTAATTTTTTGCCCGATGATGCCTGCTTTACCTATGCCGGTTACAATTACCGAACCGCTGCAGTTGTATATCATCTCCGCAGCTTCAGCGAAAGAGGCATCAATAATCGGCGTAACGGACCTTATCGCCTCTGCTTCTACTTCGATAACTTTTCTTGCGTAGTCAAGGTCGAAATTCACTTATTGGCTCCTTAATCTGCCGCAGCAAAAGTGCTTCCCACGTTTAATAATTGATAACAGTATTATAAAACTGTTACAGCCCGTCAAGCCCAAAGATATGATTGGTGGCTAAGTTCGCGGTTAGTAGTTTATGAGCAGCGAGACACGGACCTATAACTTTACTACGCTTCCGCGCTCATTGTAGCAGACCAAATCGTGTTTTTCGTCGGTGTAATTCGGCATAGCCTGAATTATCACCCGTTTGTTATTAAACTGCTCTATCTGTGTAATCGCAGTTCTTTTTTCGTTCTGCAAGTAGCCAGCTACTTCCGGCGATACAAACAACTCAATGCGTTTTATCTGGTCTTTCGCCGCTGAGAGATTCAATAACCGAATAATCTCAATAGCCAATGATTCATGACTTTTAACAAATCCTGTACCGCCACAGTGGTGACAGGCCAGATAGGTGGTGGATTGTAAAGAAGGGCGCATTCTCTGCCGTGTCATTTCTACCACGCCGAACCTGCTTATTCTCAATATCTTCGAACGGGCACGATCTGGTTTGACGGCATTACGAAAGGCTTTTTCTACGTCTCTGCGATGCTTTTCATTCCACATATCAATAAAATCGCAAATTATCAGTCCACCAAGGTCTCGCAGCCTAAGCTGGCGGGCAATTTCAATTGCCGCCTCCATATTGGTGTTGTAAGCGGTCTGCTCGGCACTTTGCTGCTTACGGTATCGACCACTGTTAACATCTATTGATACCAGCGCTTCGGTTTGCTCTACTATAATTGAACCGCCCCCTTTGAGTTCTACCGTGCGGGACTGAACTTTTGTGATTTCGTCCTCAATTCGATATTTGTAGAACAGCGGGACTTTGCCGTCATAATACACTACTTTTTGTTTCAAGCGAGGGTACGCTTGTGAAAGAAAATCCTTGATTTTTCGGGCAACGCTTTTCGAGTCACATGTTATCTTGCTTATCTTGCTATTGAAAACATCCCTTAGCGTTCGAATTACCAAATCTGATTCTTGGTAAAGCTCACCCGGTGTATTTCCGGTTTCTATCCGTTTTTCAATAGCCTTCCATAATCGTTTAAGATATCTTAAATCGTTTTGAATATCCCTTTTCGAGCATCCTTGGCCTGCGGTTCGGATAATAAAGCCTGCCCCTTTAGGTGGCTTGCTTTCCTGGAGGATTTTGCGGAGTCTTCTGCGTTCGTCTTCGTCTTCAATCTTGTGTGAGACGCCGTGTTTTCGCATCCACGGCATCATAACGAGGTACTTACCCGGCAAAGCAAGGTATGTGCTGAGTGTCGGTCCCTTGGTGTTTATACCTTCTTTTGTTACTTGAACAATGAGTTCGTCCTTTTTATGAAGGCAATTCTGTATGGGCATCCGCTCCTTTAGTGATTTTCTGCGGCCGACAGTTTCGGTATAGCTGCTGCTGGAGCGGGGAAAAAATCGAGGGTGCAGGTCGCTGATGTGAAGAAAGCCATTTTTTCCCGTTCCACAGTCTATGAATGCTGCTTGTATGCCGGATTCAATATTAACTACTTTGCCTTTGTAGATATTGCCGACGCGGCTGCTCAGGCTTACCCTTTCTACATATAGTTCTTCGAGTGAACCGTTTTCGACTACAGCCACCCTGCATTCTTCTCTCTCAGCCACATTTATGAGCATTTCTCTTGCCATTGTTTTCCTCGTATCTCGTATCTTGTGGTTTGTGTCTCGTGAATCGTGAACCGATTCACTAACCACGATTAACTATTCACTATTTTGCCATTGTATGCTGGTTCTCCTAATTGGTGCCGCCAACTTCTCTGCATCGAGTTGCAGCAACTTGAGAATTTCGTCAATGCGTATAGAACCTGCCGGGCTGATTTTGCATTCAACAGCTATATTTCCATTGTTTAATTGGAGCGATTTCAGAAAAGGTCTAACGTCCACATCTTTGAATTTCGACTTTTTAGGGTCTGTCTGCCGCTGGAGGTTAAGACTTTTACTTGCCAGCAAGTGCCTAATCCTGCTTTTTAGCTCTTCGTTGATGTATTGCCGCTGTACTGGCATTAGGTATGTAGCTGCAATGGCCTGCGGCAGTGTTTTTGCACGTTGCTGTTGGGGGGATGAGGTTATCTCCGTGAGAGCGGGAACTGTCGTGACTGAGAGCAGTTCAACGCCATCAGGAAGTTGCTCTGTGAGGCCGGTTTTAATTTGTGACTCGTCGGTCGTGGTTCGTGACTCGCTTAGACTTACCCGCAGACACAGTAAATCATCGTCGGTTTCGACCCCAACGCTTCTCGGCAAGGGTAAATAGAGTTTTGGACGGGGATTAAAACCTTGACTGTACTGGATTTTTATCCCGGCTCGAACGCAGGCTCGCTGAAAAACCTTAATCATTTCTGCATGTGATAGGAATCTTAGACTGCCTCGGACCTTGAATTTCATCAACACCAGGATAGTTTTGTTCGATGTGGTTATATGCCTATCTCCTTATTCTTTTTGTCCATCTGACTCTGAAGAACGAAATCTATTAAAAGGCCTCGGGTAGAATCTTCCTTGTGGCGTCGCGGAGATAATTTGAAATCTGCCTCTCAGAGTTCATGCCGAGTATTTTTCTTACTACGTTATTGCAATCTTCTATGGTAACAGAGCGAATAATCTGTTTTATCTCCGGTATCATCGGTGGAGCAAGTGAAAGCGTTCTAACACCGAGCCCCAGCAGCAGCATAATATACTCAGGGTCAGAAGCCATTTCGCCGCAAACACTAAGGTCTATTTGTGCTTTGTGTGCATCTTGAATAACGGTTCTGATAAGCCGTAGCACTGCAGGGTCTGCCGACGAATATAGTGTGGAAACGAGTTCGTTACCTCTATCAACGGCCAGAGTGTATTGAATAAGGTCGTTTGTACCAATGCTGAAAAAGTCAAAATCCCTTGCAAGTGTAGAAGCCATCAATGCTGCAGATGGCGTCTCAATCATAATACCTAACTGTATGTGTTTGTTGTACGCTATGGATTCCTCGTCGAGGTCTTCCATGACATCGCGCAAAATCATCTTAGCCTGCATCGATTCCTGAATGTTTGTAATCAGTGGGAACATTATCTTGACCTTGCCAAGGACGGAGGCCCGCAAGATTGCGCGCAGTTGCGTTTTGAACATTGTAAGGTTTTGCAGGCAAAACCTTATGGACCGAAGGCCTAAAAACGGATTCGGCTCAGGAGCAAAACGTTTACTTTGGGTATATTTGTCCGCTCCGAGGTCAACAGTCCTTATTATTACAGGCCGATGCTTAAAGACACTGACAGTTTCAGCGTAAGCTTGATAGTGGTCTTCTTCCGTAGGTTCGCTTGGCCTGTTAAGGTACAGAAATTCCGTGCGGTACAACCCTATTCCTTCGCCGCCTTTTTGCAAGACGAGTTCCGCTTCGTTTGGAAACTCGATGTTGCCTAACAGGGCTATCTTCACGTCGCCCCGCGTTATGGCAGGTTTTTGTTTTATCTTATCAAGTCTGTGCTCAAGCTCAGCGAATTCCTCGCTATATTGCTGGTATTGCTGGATGGTCTCGCTGTCCGGATTTACGATGACGATGCCTCTATTTCCATCAATAATGACGGTATCTCCTCCGGTGACGCTTTCAGTAAGGTCTTCAAGCGCGACAACGGCAGGGATGCCGAGCGACCTTGCAACAATAGCTGCGTGGCTTGTTCGTCCGCCCGCGTCGGAGGCGATGCCTTTGACAAACTTTTTGTTAAATCCGGCTGTTTGCGTGGGGCTCAATTCGCGTGCTACGACTGCAACCTCTTCAGTCAGGTGGTCGACGTCCTCACGTTTTTTGCCGAGAAGCTGTTTGAGCAAGCGTCTTTCAATATCATAAATGTCTGCCGCTCGCTCACTGATATAGGCATCCTTTTCTTTGGTGAAATGTGACGCGATTTCCCGAAGCGTTTTAGATACGGCGTATTCAGCTGTCACCGACTCCGAGTAAACCAAGTCCGTTATTTTCTTTCGCAAGCTTCTATCGTGCAGAAAACGCAAATGGACGGCAAAGATATCTTTTATATTACGCTGTTCGATTGTCTCTTGCTCTGTTTGAAATTGGGTCAGCTCATTAATTGCATCTCTAAAAGCGTTTCTTGCCCGTTGAATTTCTACTCTTCGTTGAGAAGGGTCTATTGAACGTTGAGGAATCAGATAATCTTCCGAATCAATAATCAGTGATTTAGCGATTGCAATTCCCGGCGAGACAGCTATTCCTTTTTTTATTTCCATTCTGAGCTATTACCAGATTTCAACTTTTTTTCTGCTTGTTTGGCGTTGGCTCATCGAAATGTTTTTTTTCTACAAGCTCTTGCAAATCGCTGATGGCCTGTTGGGCATCGGCACCTTCGGCTTTAATTTTTAGTTTGGTGCCGCAAGTTGCCGCGAGCATACTCATCTGCATAATACTTTTGCCGTCTACAGTATTTTCAATGTTGCTGACGGTTATATCACACTCAAACTGGTTTGCAATATCAACAAACTGCATCGCAGGACGCATATGAAGCCCATCTGCGTTTTTTATCTCGACTTCTGTTTCGCAGACCACAGTCTCTAATGTATTTTCTCCTGCCTGCATATTTAGGCCTTATGTTCCCTGGGTTATGTTGATAAATTAATATTATTATAAAGACGGATTTTCATCAGCCTCTCTGAGAAGGTCCTCAATTTCTTCACTCGTTTGCGATTGTCTGAGGAATTTACGGAACTTTTCCTGCTGCAGATGCTTGAAAACACTCTCCATTGCTTGTAAATGTTTGTCGGGGTCATCGACCGGGCTAATTAAAAGTATTACCGAATAAACGGGCTGTTTGTCCAGTGAAGAAAAATCAATACCGTTGCTGCTTTTTCCAACTGTGGCAACTATATCTTTGACTACAGAGTGTTTCACATGAGGCACTGCAACAGCCTTTCCCAATCCGGTACTTGCTTCATTTTCTCTTTTTATAATTGCCTTGATAACATCGTCAGAGTTGTTTTTGCCAAGCCGACCGGCTTTATCAAGTGCCAAAACGAGCTCTGTTATTACGCCGTTGCGGTTTTTAGCTTTCAATTCAGGAATTATTGCCTCAAAACAGACAAAGTCCGCAAATTTCATCTTTTCCTTCCAGAATCATATTGCAGCTGGCTTATTCAGCCGCACCAAAATCACAGATTACTGCTATCGAAAAAATGCAAGCTACGCTGACTCAACCCCACCTGTGCGTTTATTGTCGCGCTCCTTGCCCTTTTTCTTTCTAAGCTGCCTTTCAAGTTTATGAACGGCTGTATCAATACACCAGTAAGCATCCTGAGCTGTTTCGTTAACAACGAAAATCCTGCTATGTTCGCCTCTTGCGATTATCTCCACGCTGATGTTACCTCCCGGCTCGCCGTCAATAATTACCTCAACCTGATTGATGCCGTTATAGTACTTGGGAAGCTTGGAAGTTTTTTCCTCTGCGTGTCTTTTAATTGCTTCGGTTATCTCAATATGTTTACCGGTAATCGTAAAAAGCAAGGCCAAACTCCTTAAACTATCTTTGAACAAAATCCATTTTTATTCTTCTTCTTCACTTTTCAAATGAGCTGGCGGCAAGAACGCAGTGTCCTCGTTGCTTTGTGGAGCTATGACCCCTGCGCTGACTGCGAATCTTAGGGCTTCTTCTATTGTCATATCCAGCTCTATGGTTTGTTTTTTAGGAACCATTATCACAAAGCCGGTAAAGGGTGTTGGCGAAGTGGGTATAAGGATAGTGAGAAATTCCTTTTTGACGTTGTCTACGACTTTCTTAAGTCCGGAACCGGTGACCAAACCCATCGACCATATGCCCTTTCGGGGATACTCAACGGCGACAACCCTCGAGAACATTTTTTTCTGCTGCTCCTGTGTTAGCACAAAATCGGTAATTTGTTTCACGTAAGGATATACCTGCTTTAAGAGCGGCGTATTCATTATGAACCTTTCAACTGTCCGCCACAGCGTTTTGCCGACTACGCTGGCTAAAATCGCTCCCACGATGCAAACGGCAAATAGTGCTACAAGAAAACCTGCTACAGATAAGGCTACATTTACCCAGAATTTGTCGAGATTCTGTTCAACGAAGTTCTCACCTGCAACAGCCCTTATCAGCCAGTCCAACCCCCCTTTTATGTAGATACTTATATTGTCCTGGATGAATCGGTAGCCCCAGACAAGTATCCAGATAGTCACAATGGTCGGCACTAATACTGCCAGGCCACGCAAAAAGTAGCTTCTAAAGCGTGTTGTAAGTTGCATATTTTTAACAACAAGTTTTTTGCTGTTATGAAGTTACTGATTTCTGCCTTTTATTGAAAGCCGGATAAAAAAACGCATCTTACCCTAAACAACATAGGTTAATTTATGGGCTTGTTATAGTCAATAAAAAACTCCTTTGGCAAATGTGCACCAATCAGGTGTATCACAACCCCAGGCAAGGAGCCGACCAGCAAGGTGAACCGCTGGCATAGTGCCAGAGCCAAAACGTGCTCATCGGACACTATCGATACGCGGCTGAACATAACTTTCAGGCCACCCTCCATTATGCCTAACCCGCCTACACTTATTGGTATAGTCCCCAACAGCCAGGAGATAGGGAAGAAAATAAAATAGTACTTCGGATGTACTGTCAAACCGATTTCACGTCCGGCCAGCCACATACCAACGATGAAAACACCCTGGCAGCAAAAGGTAAGCAGCAGCGCAAAAACAAGGGCTAACTTCTTTTTATAATATATGCGAATTGCATTGTAGACTTTATTTATCACCTCTGCACTTCGCAGCCGAACGAAGCTGTAGCCGCGTCGGAGCAGCTCTCGGCCCTTAGCATTTGTGATAAAGGCCACAAAGACAGCTCCGAAAACTGCTGCAATTGTCAAAAAAGTCCATCTGTGTTGGCTTAACATCTGTGCAGGGTCGATTTTGTAAGAAGGCTCGAACAATCCTTCCTGGCCCTCTGCCGGTATGAACCAGTAGCAGAAAAAGGCCATAATAAACATACCGGTCAGTCCAACGGCCCTGTCGACGAACACGCTTAGAGCAGCCTCGACTTTCTTATCTGTGTGCCTGGTGACATACCAGGCGCGAAGAAAATCCCCTCCCACCGAAGTTGGCAGGCAGTTGTTGTAAAAAAGCCCTAAAAGGTGTAACCTCACTGCTGACCAAAACCCTATTTTGATGGATTGGACTCTCAGCAACATATTCCATCGGGCGACAAAAATCAGCTGGCTGATAAAGAATATACCAAGCACAGCGGCCAAGACCCATAACTTTAATCCTAACAGAACTTCAGCCACTTGCCCCAAATCCTCTCCTCTGAAGGCTATGTATAGTGCCACGGCGGCTACAGCAAAACGTAATGAATATGATATGTACTTATTTTTCTTTCCTTTGGCCTTGACCATCAGAATAGTTTGCCCTAAAAAAACTTGTTTTCGCAGATAATAACGTGTAAATTGATAATTGACAATTGAAAAGTGAGCTAAAGTGAGCTAAAGTGCCCAAAGTGAGCTAAACTTGTCCTGAGCGAAGCCGAAGGAGTGAAAAAATAATCCACAACTTTAGGCACTTTTCAGTAAACGGTGAATGACAATGGCAGCAAAACCTATCGAAGAAGGCTCGGAATTCACTCCGAAATTTGATGAAAACGGCCTTATACCAGTCATAGCCCAGGATGTAAAGACCGGCCAGATTTTGATGACAGCTTTTATGAATCGCCAGGCACTTGATTTGACGATTCAAACCGGCTATGCCACATACTTCAGCAGGTCACGGCAACAATTATGGAAAAAAGGCGAAGAAAGTGGACATGCCCAAAAGGTAGAGC